>TARA_R110002012_G_scaffold60307_7_pt1 | contig 22998 bp, 21 predicted proteins | sample TARA_R110002012 | Tara Oceans TARA_R110002012 (sample SAMEA4396515) | marine metagenome | biome: Westerlies Biome; feature: [DCM] deep chlorophyll maximum layer (ENVO:01000326); material: water (ENVO:00002006), including particulate matter (ENVO:01000060) such as... | depth 40 m | reverse complement strand
GACGACATGATCGGAATTGAACATTACCTGACGGTGGCGGCGACGCTATTCGTCATAGGCATTTTCGGGCTTTTCCTGAACCGCAAGAACATCATCATCATGCTGATGTCTATTGAGCTGATGCTCTTGGCAGTGAATATCAACTTTGTCGCGTTCTCTTATTATCTGGGCGATTTGGTAGGGCAGGTTTTTACCCTTTTCGTTCTTACCGTGGCCGCCGCCGAGGCTGCTATCGGCCTGGCCATTCTGGTCTGCTTCTTCCGCAATCGAGGCACGATCGCGGTTGAAGATGTCAACGTGATGAAGGGCTAAGATCATGGAAACGATCATTCTTTTCGCGCCACTGGTTGGCGCATTGATCTGTGGTTTCGGCTGGAAGCTGATCGGCGAGAAAACAGGCCAGTGGATAACGACCGGGCTGTTGTTCTTGGCGGCTTTTCTAAGCTGGGTCGTTTTTTTGCGATTTGACGGTGTAACCGAACACATTCAAATCCTGCGCTGGATCGAAAGCGGCAGCCTATCAACCGATTGGGCTATCCGCATGGACCGTCTGACCGCGATTATGCTGATCGTCATCACAACCGTATCCAGCCTCGTGCATCTGTATTCTTTCGGCTACATGGCGCATGACGAAAACTTTTCCGACAGCGAACCCTACCGCGCGCGTTTCTTCGCATATTTATCGTTCTTTACCTTTGCGATGCTGATGCTGGTGACGTCCGATAACTTGGTGCAGATGTTCTTTGGCTGGGAAGGGGTAGGCGTCGCATCTTATCTTTTGATCGGATTCTACTACAAAAAACCATCAGCCAACGCTGCGGCGATCAAAGCGTTTGTCGTCAACCGTGTCGGTGACTTTGGTTTTGCACTCGGCATTTTCGGGCTGTTCTATCTGACGGATTCGATCCGGTTTGACGATATTTTCGCCGCGACACCAGAGCTGGCCGATACAACTTTGCGCTTCTTGTGGGCCGATTGGAACGCAGCCAATTTGATCGCGATTTTGCTTTTTGTCGGCGCGATGGGGAAATCGGCGCAGTTGTTCCTGCACACATGGTTACCTGACGCGATGGAAGGCCCCACACCCGTGTCGGCGTTGATCCATGCCGCGACGATGGTAACCGCCGGTGTGTTCCTTGTCAGCCGCATGTCGCCGCTGATGGAGGTCGCACCGGAAGCGATGATGTTCGTCACCTTTATCGGAGCGACCACCGCCTTTGTAGCGGCTACGATCGGCTTGGTTCAAAATGATATCAAGCGTGTCATCGCGTATTCGACCATGTCCCAGCTTGGCTATATGTTCGTCGCCGTAGGCGTTGGCATGTATTCCGCCGCAATGTTCCACCTATTAACCCACGCGTTCTTCAAAGCGCTGCTGTTCCTTGGGGCGGGGTCGGTGATCCATGCGATGCACCACGAGCAGGACATGCGCAATTATGGCGGGCTGCGTAAAAAGATACCCTATACATTCTGGGCCATGATGTTCGGGACGCTGGCGATCACAGGGGTCGGTATCCCACTGACCTATATCGGATTTGCGGGCTTCCTGTCCAAAGATGCGATTATCGAAAGCGCCTATGGCGGCGGGTCGATGTATGGTTTCTGGATGTTGGTCTTAGCCGCAGCGATGACCAGTTTTTATAGCTGGCGTTTGATGTTCCTGACGTTCTTCGGCAAAGCGCGCGGCGACAAGCATACTCATGACCACGCGCACGAAAGCCCGATGGTCATGCTGATCCCGCTAGGTGTATTGAGCCTTGGCGCGATCTTTGCCGGCATGGTCTGGTACAACAGCTTTTTCGGCCATGCCGAGGACGTCGCTGATTTCTACGGAATTCCGATGGCTCAAACCGCCGGCGAGGGCGAGGCTCATGTCGAAGGTTCTGAAAGTGCCAAGCCTGTGGTCGGCGACACCAATGCAGGTGATGAGGCACATGGCGAAACCGGTCAAGCAGACGGTGCAGCGGAAACAGCGCATGGTCCGGTGTTTGCTGGGGCTCCGGGCGAAGGTGCCTTGTATTTTGGTCCGAACAACACAGTTTTGGAGGAGGCCCACGCGTCCCCGGTTTGGGTTAAGATTAGTCCTTTCATCGCAATGTTGGCGGGTCTGGTTCTTGCGCTTTGGTTCTATATCTGGAGCCCGAGCGTGCCCGGACGTTTGGCGGCAAACCAGCGACCTTTGTATCTGTTCTTCCTCAACAAATGGTACTTTGACGAAATCTATAATGTCGTCTTCGTAAAACCGGCGTTTATGATCGGCCGTTTCCTATGGAAGCGTGGCGACGGAGGCGTCATTGATGGCACACTTAACGGTGTTGCCATGGGGATCATTCCCTTTCTCACGCGGCTCGCTGGACGGGCGCAATCTGGATATATCTTTACCTACGCCTTCGCGATGGTAATCGGCATCGCGGTTCTTGTGACTTGGATGACGATGAGCGGGGGGGCACACTAATGGATCATCACTTGCTTTCCATCATTACCTTCATGCCCAGCTTTGCTGCGCTTATTCTCGCTATTTTCCTGCGCGGTAACGATGTCGCCGCAGCACGCAACGCAAAATGGCTGGCGCTGATCACCACAACAGTGACCTTTCTGATTTCGCTGTTCATCCTGTTCGATTTCGACCCATCCAACACTGGCTTTCAATTTGTCGACGAAGCGGAATGGCTGATGGGGCTGAAATACCGTCTGGGGGTAGACGGCATTTCGATCCTGTTCGTGATGCTCACCACGTTCATCATGCCTTTGGTTATCGCTGCAAGCTGGAAAGTTGAAACGCGGGTCAAGGAATACATGATCGCCTTCCTGTTGCTCGAAACCCTGATGCTCGGTGTTTTCATGGCGCTGGATCTGGTGTTGTTCTACCTGTTCTTCGAGGCCGGGTTAATCCCGATGTTCCTGATTATCGGGATCTGGGGCGGGGCGAACCGGATATATGCGAGCTTCAAGTTCTTTCTCTATACCTTCCTCGGGTCGGTATTGATGCTGGTCGCCATTGTGATGATGTACGCCGAGGCAGGCACCACCTGTATTGGCGGTTGCGAGGTCAGTCTGCTGACCCATACCTTTGCATCTGATACATTCTCAATCGCCGGGGTCACCGTCGTCGGTGGTTTGCAAACCATGATGTTCCTCGCGTTTTTTGCAAGCTTTGCGGTCAAAATGCCGATGTGGCCCGTGCATACGTGGTTACCCGATGCGCACGTTCAGGCCCCAACGGCGGGTTCCGTGGTTTTGGCGGCGATCCTGCTCAAGATGGGCGGGTACGGCTTTTTGCGGTTTTCGGTACCGATGTTCCCGATTGGGTCCGAGGTCATGGCACCGCTGGTATTATGGCTGTCGGTAATCGCCATCGTCTACACATCGCTGGTGGCGCTGGTCCAGGCGGACATGAAAAAGCTGATTGCTTATTCGTCGGTTGCCCACATGGGTTTCGTGACGATGGGTATCTTTACTTTCAATCAACAAGGTCTTGATGGCGCGATCTTCCAGATGATCAGCCACGGATTTATCTCTGCCGCGTTGTTCCTGTGCGTCGGGGTGATCTATGACCGGATGCACACCCGCGAGATTGATGCCTATGGTGGATTGGTCAACCGGATGCCAGCCTATGCCCTGGTGTTCATGTTCTTCACGATGGCGAATGTCGGGTTGCCCGGCACCTCTGGGTTCGTTGGCGAATTCCTGACGCTGATCGCGATTTTCCAGGTGAATACCTGGGTTGCGGTGGTCGCGACGTCAGGGGTTATTTTTTCGGCGGCCTATGCCTTGTGGCTGTACCGCCGGGTGGTGTTGGGTGATCTGATCAAGGAAAGCCTGCGCACTATTACCGATATGACCCGCCGCGAGCGCTGGATATTCGCGCCGCTGGTCGCCATGACGCTCTTGTTAGGCATATACCCTGCGCTGGTACTCGACATCATCGGGCCGTCGGTTACGGCTCTTGTTGCAAGTTATGATACGGCTCTGGAGGCGGCAAATGCCGCTGTTCAGACAACTTCAGAATAAAGGACCGCGAGATGATTTCCGCTGATCTGAATGTCATCCTGCCTGAAATACTGCTGTCGCTGTTTGCGATTTTAGCACTGCTTCTGGCGGTCTATACTACCAAAGATGCGACCGCCGGGCTGATGGTCTGGGCGACTTCGGGCGTGATGGTCCTATTGGCGATTTGGATCGGAATGACTGGGGGCGGGGCAACCCGCATAGCATTTAACGGTCTGTTCATTGAAGACGGGTTCGCACGCTTTGCCAAGGTTACGGTACTGCTTAGCGCTGCAGCCGTGTTGATCATGTCCGAAGCCTATATGAAAAAACGCGGCCTGCTGCGTTTTGAATACCCGATGCTCGTCGCACTCAGCGTCGTAGGTATGATGATGATGGTCAGCGCAGGTGACCTGATGACCCTGTATATGGGGTTGGAGCTGCAATCGCTGGCTCTTTATGTGATTGCATCGCTGCGTCGTGACAGCGTGAAATCGACAGAGGCCGGTTTGAAATATTTTGTCTTGGGCGCGTTGTCCTCGGGCTTGCTGCTTTACGGTGTGTCGTTGGTTTATGGGTATGCCGGAACAACGCAGTTCACCGGAGTCATGTCTGTCGCGAAAACAGGCGAGACATCAATAGGGTTGCTGTTCGGTATCGTGTTCATCATATCGGGGCTTGCTTTCAAAGTGTCGGCGGTGCCTTTCCACATGTGGACACCCGACGTTTATGAAGGCGCACCAACGCCGGTGACCGCGTTCTTCGCCACTGCACCCAAGGTCGCCGCAATGGCATTGTTCGCCCGCGTGCTGCATGATGCGTTCGGTAATGCTATCCCGGACTGGAGCCAGATCGTAGCGCTTCTGTCGGTACTGTCGATGTTTCTGGGTGCGATCGCGGCTATTGGCCAGACCAACATCAAACGCCTGATGGCCTATTCCTCTATCGCTCACATGGGGTATGCGTTGATCGGGCTCGCGGCTGGTACCCAACTGGGGATAAAAGCCATGCTGGTCTATCTGGCGATCTATGTGACAATGAACATCGGTACCTTTGCCTTCATCCTTAGCATGGAAAAAGACGGTCAGCCGGTCACGGATATCTCAGCTTTGAATATGTATTCAAAACGCGCGCCGGGCAAAGCGTTGGCGATGCTTGTTCTGCTGTTCTCGCTTGCGGGCGTTCCGCCGATGTTAGGGTTCTTCGCCAAGTTCGGTGTATGGCAGGCCGGTGTAGATGCGGGGCTGATCTGGCTGGTGACGGCCAGTGCGATCGCCTCTGCCATTGGTGCATATTATTATCTGCGCATCGTTTTCCTGATGTATTTCGGGGCAGAAAATGATGACCGTCTGGATGACGGTAAAAGCGGTTTGCTGTCCACCTTCCTGTTTGCTTCGGCTGTTATAATGGTCGTCGGTATCGTGAACACCTTCGGTGTCGAAGGTGCCGCAATCTCTGCCGCAGCGACGCTGGTAAACTGATCCGTCAATGGACCCGGTGAACCCAAAAGCTGCTGCAACAAGTTCGTCTACCTCACCCAGTCAGGGTTTGCCCAAGCCGGGGGCATCATGGCCCGATGGGTACGGGTGTCTGATTTTCGATAGTGTCGATTCCACGCTAAGTGAGGCCGCGCGGCAAGCCTCCGACTTGGTCGGTCCAACTTGGATTTTAGCTCAAGAGCAGACGGCAGCACGGGGGCGGCGCGGGCGATCTTGGGCCACACCACGCGGCAATTTCGCGGCCACCTTGATGTTGCGCCATGGCGAAGAACCTGCCAGCGCCGCTTTGCGCAGTTTCGTAGCCTCGCTGGCGCTGCGGCGCGCGTTCGTTGCGATAACCCGTGACGAAAGCGCTTTTGCCTTGAAGTGGCCGAATGACGTGCTGTTGAACGGTGGTAAAGTCGCAGGAATACTGCTGGAAAGCATCGGAGACCACTTGGCCATCGGGATCGGGGTAAATCTAGCGCATGCTCCAGGTGCCGATCAAGTAGAAGCCAATGCATTACGCCCGGTCTCTATAGCCGGCGAAACCGGGGTCATGATTACACCAACCGCATTTTTGGACGTGTTGGCGAAAGAATATGCTGAACTAGAACAGCAATTCCGGACCTATGGCTTCGCGCCGATCCGGACAGCTTGGTTGGCGCATGCCGCACGTTTGGGTGAACAAATCGTGGCACGCTCGATGAAGGACGAAACCCGTGGTGTGTTCGAGGACGTGGATACCTTTGGAAATCTGATACTGCGTACGCCCAAGGGGCGTGTGTCGATAACGGCGGCAGATGTATTTTTCTAACTTCAGCGGAGGGCTGTAAGATGCTTTTGGCAATCGATTGCGGCAACACCAATACTGTTTTCTCGGTTTGGGACGGAGAGCGGTTTTTGGGCACATGGCGCACTTCGACAGAATGGCAGCGCACTGCGGATCAGTATTATGTCTGGCTCAGCACGCTGATGCGGTTTCAGAAGGTAGAAGCTGACATCACAGATGTGATCATCAGCTCGACCGTGCCCCGGGTGGTTTTCAACCTTCGTGTTTTGGCCGACCGGTATTTCAACACGCGACCAATTGTCGTGGGTAAACCAGAATGCCTATTGCCAGTGGATGTCCGAGTAGACGCCGGCACTGCTGTGGGCCCAGACCGGTTGGTAAATACAGTGGCAGGTCACGATCTTTACGGCGGGGACTTGATCATCGTGGATTTCGGAACCGCCACAACCTTTGATGTCGTTGCTAGCGATGGGGCGTATATCGGCGGGGTCATCGCACCCGGCGTGAACCTGAGCCTTGAGGCGCTGCACAATGCCGCCGCTGCTTTGCCCCATGTGGATATCTCCAAGCCGCAGGCTGTAATTGGCACAAATACCGTGGCCTGCATCCAATCAGGTATCTTTTGGGGTTATGTTGGCCTCGTCCGTGAGATATGTGCGCGGATAAAGGCGGAACGTGACCGCGATATGCGCGTGATTGCTACAGGCGGGCTGGCCCCGCTGTTTCAACAGACAGTGGATCTGTTCGATGCCTATCAAGATGATCTGACAATGCACGGTTTGACCGTGATTTATACTTATAACAAGGATACCGCTTAGTCATATGAGCAGCGAAAGATTGATCTATCTGCCCCTCGGTGGGGCAGGTGAAATTGGCATGAATGCCTATGTTTATGGATACGGGAAGCCCGGCAAGGAACGACTGATCGTGGTCGACCTTGGGGTGGCATTTCCCGACATGGATACCAGCCCCGGCGTGGATTTGATCATCCCCGATATCGCTTGGCTGGAAGCCCGTCGTAACCAGATTGAGGCGATTTTCATCACGCACGCACACGAAGACCACGTAGGCGCTGTGGCCCATACCTATGATCGTTTGCGCGCGCCAATCTATACGCGCAAATTCACAGCCAACATTGCCAAGCGCAAGATGGATGAATACGGCCACCCCGATGATGCCGTGACGACAGTGGCCCCTTGGCCGGCGCAAACCACGGTTGGTCCGTTTACCGTGGGCTTTTTGCCGATGTCCCACTCGATCCCTGAATCGTCATCGCTGGTGATTGACGTGGCAGGCGACCGCCTGATCCACTCGGGTGACTTCAAAATCGACATGACACCCGGCGTGGGCGAACCTTATGATCCCGCCGCATGGGCAGAAGTGTCCAAGGGCGGTATTAAAGCGTTGATCTGTGACAGCACAAACGTATTCTCGCAGCATGCCGGTCGGTCTGAAGCAACGGTAGGCCCCGAAATCGAAAAACTCCTTGGTTCGGCGCAGGGTATGGTCGTGGCGACCACATTCGCATCCAACGTTGCACGTGTGAAAACCTTGGCGGATGCGGGCGAAAGAGCAGGGCGTTCTGTTGTATTGCTTGGGCGTGCGATGAAGCGGATGGTCGAGGCCTCCTTAGAAACCGGCGTGATGAAAGACTTCCCGCCGGTTGTCAGCCCAGAGGAAGCGCGTGGAATTCCACGTGAAAATCTGATGCTCTTGGTCACAGGATCGCAGGGCGAACGTCGTGCGGCTTCGGCGCAATTGGCCCGTGGCAAGTACATGGGGCTTGAGATGAAGGAAGGGGACATGTTCTTGTTCTCATCCAAGACTATCCCCGGTAACGAACGCGGCGTGATCAAAGTGATCAACTCATTTTCCGAAATGGGCGTTGATATCGTCGACGACAGCTCTGGTCTTTACCACGTGTCCGGCCACGCAAACCGCCCTGATCTGGAAACACTGCACGATGTAGTAAAGCCTCAGATCCTGATCCCGATGCACGGCGAACACCGTCACCTGCGCGAGCATGTTAAAATCGCCAATGCCAAGGGGATGAAGGGCGTTCTTGCCGTGAATGGCATGATGATCGACCTATCTGGCAACGAACCGAAGGTTGCTGAATATGTTGACAGCGGTCGTACCTATATTGATGGCTCGACCCAGATTGGCGCAATGGACGGGGTCGTGCGCGACCGTATCCGTATGGCGCTGAATGGTCATGTCACCGTAACGGTTATTCTAGATGAGAATGACGAAGCCTTGGGCGACCCCTGGGTCGATACAATGGGCTTGCCCGAACAGGGAAGGTCCAAAGCGTCGCTTGTTGAGGTCCTCGAGGCCGATCTGGGTCAGTTCCTTGGCCGTGCCAACGCAAAGACGCTGCGCGACGATGACAAGCTGCATGATGGGTTGAAGCGCACTGTGCGCCAATCCGCAAATGACGAAATCGGTAAAAAGCCCGAAGTCACGATTGTGGTCAGCCGTTTGAGCTAAGACTATTTCGAGCATCTAAGAAGCGCCGCGCGGGTCACATGGCCAGCGCGGCGTTATGCGTTTATGGGCGGGATTGGTCACCAAGCGTAGAATACAAAAAAGGCGCAGAGGATGCTCTGCGCCTTTTTGAATTCAGACTTGAAACTAGAACGATTTACTTGCTGCGCTGTTCAAAGCTCAGTTCGATAAATTCGGGCGTGTGATCGCCAAGACCTACGACCCGGTTGTCATTTCGATTGATCTGCTGACGGTTGTTGTCGTTGCGGTTGCCATCAGTGCGCCCACCACGCGCGCCACGACGGTTCTGCTGTTGTTTGTCGTTTTGCGGTTTTTCTTCTGGTGCTGCCGCCTTTGGCTCGGGCTGCGGTTCGGCTTTTACCTTTGGCGTTGCCTCGGGTGTTGGCGTTTCAGCTACACTGTTTTCGTCCTCGACCTTTGCAGAATCAGGCTTTTTACGGCTGCGGGTCCGTGTGCGCTTGGGCTTTTCCGACTTCGCGGCATCGTCTGGGGTAGCGTCTTTGGATGCCGGTTTGCCAGCTTTGGTTGTGACCTTAGCCGTATCTTTGACTGGCTTTGCAGTGGGCTTGTCACCCAGCGGGTTCTCTAGGCGAGGAATCTCGCGTTGAACCAAATGTTCAACATCAGCAAGATTTTTTTCATCCCGAGGAACGCAAATCATGATCGCCTTGCCATCACGACCGGCGCGGCCTGTACGGCCAATGCGGTGCACATAGTCTTCGGCATGGGAGGGGACGTCAAAGTTAAAAACGTGACTGACCGACGGCACATCAAGACCACGCGCCGCGACATCCGACGCCACAAGAAAACGCAAATCACCGTTACGGAACCCATCAAGAGTTTTGGTGCGCTGACTTTGGTCCAGATCACCGTGGATCGGGGCAGCGTCATAGCCATGCTTTTTGAGTGACTTAGCAACGGTATCCACATCCATCTTGCGGTTGCAAAAGATGATTGCATTAGTGCATTTGTCGCCTTCGGCATCGATAAGCGCGCGTAAAACATTGCGTTTTTCGGTGGCTTCGCGGTCCTTGCGGGACGCGGCCAGCATCAGCACGCCTTGTTCGATGTTTTCGCCTGTGGTGGCCTGACGTGCGACTTCAACACGGATAGGGTTGGACAGGAAGGTGTTTGTAATACGCTCAATCTCGGGGGCCATAGTGGCCGAGAAGAACAGCGTTTGACGGGTGAACGGCGTCATCTGAAAAATGCGTTCGATATCGGGGATAAAGCCCATATCGAGCATCCGGTCGGCTTCGTCGACTACCATGATTTTCACGTCGGACAAGATCAGTTTGCCGCGTTCAAAATGGTCAATCAGACGGCCTGGCGTCGCAATCAGAACGTCTACGCCCTTGTCGATCAGCTTGTCCTGTTCACCAAAGGATACACCACCGATCAGTAGCGCCTTGGTCAGCTTCAAGTGCTTTGTGTAGGTGTCAAAGTTTTCGGCAACCTGTGCGGCCAATTCGCGTGTCGGGCATAGAACCAAGCTGCGCGGCATACGTGCACGAGCACGGCCACGGGCCAGCATTGTGATCATCGGCAGGGTAAAACTGGCTGTTTTGCCAGTACCGGTTTGGGCGATTCCCAAAACGTCTTTGCCTTCAAGAGCGGGAGGGATGGCACCGGCCTGAATTGGAGTGGGTGTTTCGTACCCGGCCTCTTCGATTGCTCTAAGTACTTTAGGATTAAGGTTAAGATCAGAAAATTTTGTCATGTGTGTCCGATGATAGCGGACATGCACTTGGCCCGCGGCAGCATTCATGTCGGCCCGAATGGCCCAAGGGGCGGAGGGTCTCCGCGACATGTTCAGCACCGCTTACCAAAGTCTCTGAGGCAGGTCAAACGGATGCGCTAAAGCCCTGTGAATTCGGGAAAATGTGTTGCTAGATGTTCGGGCAGGTGCAGATTGATCTCCCGCAGCAGTCCATGTGCCTCTAAACGGTCTCGTAACTGCGGGGTATCAGCGCAAACTTCGTCAAAAAAGGCGCGAAGCCCGACTTCCCCAGATTCGGTCTCGATCATCATGAACAGGTCATTCATCGAAAGCCCTCCCTTTTCATAGGGTTTGTTGGGCCCCAGCTCGGGGCGATAGCTGCCCTTGGTCACGCGATATCGATATGCGTTGATCCAGTCTTGCCAGGATTTCGCGTGGGCATGGGCCAGGTCGATGCCGGGTTGGCGATCCTCGCAGGGTAACATGTCACCATGCTGAAAGACGTTGTGGATGCGGACATGCACCGACGGCAGGCCTGTGCGCACAAAAACCTTGCCAGCCAGGTGGCTTAAAAAACCGCCCTTCAGATACTGCCCGTAGGTCGGGTAGATATCCGCTATAATGCGAGCACGGTCGGGGCCATTGGGGACAAACGCCTTGTAGGCGGACGCTGTACCCGAAAGCTGCTCCATCGGGCGAATACGGGTGGCGACAGGGTGAGCGGATCGTTCGGCCAGCAATTCGGCGATAGGGCGGTCCGCGACGAGAAACTCGTCTGCGTCCATGTGGATCAGCCAATCCACCTCGGGGCGACGGTTGTAGGCATGAGTAGCATTTGCCGTTTGCCGAACTTGATGGGTTTCGGGCCGGTCGCGTTTGCGCTGTTTCCAGTACGTCGCATCACAGGTAACGACGCGCACCTTGGGGTGGGCGTCTAGCAGGGCGAATGCTTCGGGGTTGGGCGCGTCTAGATAAATATAAAGACGATGCGCCCCCGCAGCCAGATGATAGGCGGCGAAGGCCAGTATGTCGCGTGTCGGCGCGAGTATGGTCGAGGCGACGCCCCATTTTATTTTATCCATCGGTACAGCCTGAGCAATCACCACAGCGCTGACAAGGGAAATCTAGACCATCATTTCCTTTGTCGCGGTCAATTTCACATCAGGATAATCGCGATCCACACGGTCGATATCCCATTGCAGGCGTGTCAGGTATACGACGTCGCCGTCATGATCGTGTGCGATGTGTTGTTTATTAGCTTCTGTAAATTTATCAATGGCTTGTCGGCTGCCGTTCACCCACCGGGCCGAAGTGAATTGCGAAGCTTCGAAGCGTACAGGTAGGCCGTATTCAAGTTCGATCCGGCTGGCGAGGACTTCGAATTGCAGCTGTCCAACGACACCTACGACAAAGCCTGATCCGATCGCGGGTTTGAAAACCTTGGCGGCACCTTCTTCGGCAAACTGCATGAGGGCTTTTTCCAGATGCTTGGATTTCATAGGGTCACCTGCACGTACCCCTTGCAGCAGTTCGGGCGCGAACGACGGGATACCGCTGACACGTATCGTTTCGCCTTCGGTCAGGGTGTCACCGATGCGCAATTGCCCATGGTTGGGAATTCCGATGATGTCGCCCGCCCAGGCTTCCTCGGCCAGTTCGCGGTCAGCGGCAAGGAACATGACAGGGTTGGTTACGGACATTACCTTTTTCGAACGCACATGGGTCAATTTCATCCCGCGCAGAAAGTGACCCGACGCCAGGCGTACAAACGCCACGCGGTCGCGGTGCTTGGGGTCCATGTTCGCCTGAACCTTGAAGACAAATCCGGAAACCTTTGTTTCTTCAGGTAAAATCTTGCGTGGTTCTGCCGATTGAATTTGTGGTTCCGGCCCGTATGTGGCGATACCGTCCATCAACTCCTTTACGCCAAAGCTGTTTATCGCTGAACCGAACCAAATCGGTGTCAACGACCCTTCCGCCATTAACTTGGCGTCCAGCGGCGGCATGAGTTCGTGCACCATTTCCAGATCTTCCCGCAGCTTTTCAAGCAGTTCTGCGGGCACATGTTCCGCCAGCTTGGGGTCATTCAACCCTTCAATGGCGATGCTTTCGGAAACCTTATTGCGGTCGGCGCGATCCATCAGCTCAAGCCGGTCGCGCAAGATGTCGTAGCAACCGATGAAATCGCGGCCTACGCCGATGGGCCAGCTTGCCGGGGTTACGTCAATCGCAAGATTCTGCTGGATCTCGTCGATGATCTCGAACACATCGCGGCTTTCGCGATCCATTTTGTTACAGAACGTCAGGATAGGCAGGTCGCGCATGCGGCAGACCTCGAACAGTTTTTGAGTCTGGCTTTCCACCCCCTTGGCCCCGTCGATCACCATCACTGCGGCATCTACTGCTGTTAGCGTGCGATAGGTGTCTTCGGAAAAGTCCGAGTGGCCCGGCGTGTCAACCAGGTTGAACCGAAAGTTCGTGCCCTTGTTCAGGAAATCAAACGACATGGCCGAGGCCGAAACCGAAATGCCACGGTCTTTTTCCATCGCCATAAAGTCCGAGCGCGTGCGCCGTGCTTCGCCTTTGGCGCGGACTTGACCCGCCATCTGGATCGCCCCCCCGAACAGCAGAAATTTTTCGGTCAGCGTCGTTTTGCCCGCATCGGGGTGGCTGATGATCGCAAAGGTGCGGCGCCGGGCGATTTCGGCGGGCAAAGCGGGGCGGTTTGAGGGGGTGTCTAACATGGATTGGCATATATCCACGCCCGGTGATGCGTGCAAGCCTGCGCAGAAGGCGGTTCCATAGCATTCACTAGGTTTCAACGCCCGGCAGGAGTATAGTGAAAGGTATAAATCATCGGGAAGGGATGTGGATATGGAACTCAAGAGTATAGCTCAGGAATTGGTCGCAGGATGCCGTGAGGGGCGCGCGGCAGAGAACCTAGATAAGCTTTATGCTGTAGATGCGGTTTCAGTTGAAGCCGTAGATCAGGGTAACGGGCGTGAAACCAAAGGCTTGGACGGCATCAAGGGCAAACATGCTTGGTGGGAAAACGCGATGGAGGTTATAGACGCAAAAGTCAGTGACCCGATGTTGCATGGCGAAGACCGGTTCGCCGTTACCTTTGAGATGAAAGGTAAGGAAAAAGAAAGCGGCAAAGCTTTCGATATGAAAGAAGTCGCGGTTTATCATGTGGCAAATGGCAAAATCGCCAGAGAAGAATTCTTTTACGGCTGACTAGCGCATACTGGCCTTGCGCAGCAGTTCTGCTGCGTCAGGCCGATCCAGCAAAGGCGCGCTTACGTCCAGACCTGCGTGGGCCAGATCGGAATGCCCGGGGATAACATCGCCCATGGCGTCAGACAGCTCTTGTGGCAGCACGGCCTTGGTCCGGCTGTCTATCAACATGGATTCAGCCGCGATACCTTCAGCATAGATTATCTGGTGGCTGTCGAATAACAGTTGGAAATAATCAACGAAACCGCCATCTTGCACGCGCACCGTGTCGCCGTTGACCAAATGGCGTACCTTTACCAGCAACTCTGAACGACCTGCACCTAGGCGGTCTTCACGTTGGTAGATGAACAGCCGGTGATCTGGACTTACGATTAGATCGGTATCATTGTTAAGGGTACCGGCACTGATGCATATGGGGGCGAATTCGCCTACGGCACGTACGGTGCTTTGACCGATCCATCTGACAGCCTGCACGCCATCATCGCGTGTAAGCACCATGTCGCCTACTGACAGGTCTTCAACCGGGCGTTGTTCGCCGGTGGCCATGGTAATCCGCGTGCCTCGGGTGAAGGAGACACAGGCGACCTGTGCGAATTTTTGGCGTGGGGTTGTCGTATCGATGCCAACAAGCCGGTATTCCACCTTGGATGATAGCGCATTCAAGGGGATCAGATAGATGTTCTCGGTATTGTTGTTGTCGTCAACTTCGACCAACAAGATTGCATCATTGGTTTGACCGTCAGAGGACATGAAGGTCAGGGCACAATCCAGATGCAAGGTCGCGCCGGGTGTGCCAGTTTCGGTATCCGCCGCGATGCTTAGCCGGTCTGTGTCATCGGTTTGCACCGACAGGCGCACAGGTTTGGCCCCAAAGGACAATTCGTAGACGTCATCCAAAAGCAATTCGGATGCAAACGAAAGCGTGTCACCCATATTCGCCCCGTCGGTCGCAGAAATCTGCGAGGCGTGGTAGACAGGCACGCTTTGCGGCGGGGCGGGAAGGGCGGTGGTCATGCTGCGGGTGGCCTTTGCGCGGTACCAAATAGGGTCGTCCTTTGAATGGAATAGGATTGTGGCACTATCGGGTCAAGCCTTAGGTCTTTTGCTGGCGTTTCCACGAGAGGCAATGCTACCACTAAGCCAATCATTCAGGGGAGAGAACGCTATGGATTTGGGAATCAAGGGAAAACGTGCATTGGTATGTGCGTCGTCAAAGGGGCTGGGATTAGGCTGCGCCGAAGCCTTGGCCGAGGCGGGGGTCGATCTGGTGATGAACGCGCGCGGTGCCGCAGACCTAGATAGTGCTGCCGAAAGGCTTCGTCAGGATTATGGTGTCGAAGTTACCACAGTGGTTGCCGATATCGCCACGGCAGAGGGGCAAAGCGCAGTTTTGGACGCGGCCGGACAGATTGACATATTGGTAAACAACGCTGGTGGCCCGCCTCCTGGAATGTGGCAGGACTGGGACCGCGAAGATTTCATCAAAGCGCTGGATGCCAACATGTTGGCCCCTATCGCTATGATAAAGGCGTTGGTCCCACTGATGATGGATCGCGGCTGGGGGCGTGTGGTTAATATTACCTCGCAATCCGTCCGCGCGCCAATTGGGGTGCTGGGGCTAAGCAATTCCGCCCGAACCGGCCTGACCGGTTATGTCGCGGGGACCTCGCGCCAAGTTGCAGGCAAGGGCGTTACGATCAACAACCTGCTGCCGGGCATCCACGCGACCGACCGCGCCGACGCGCTGGACGGCGGTGTCGTCAAACAAAAGGGCATTACGTTGGATGAAGCGCGGGCCCAGCGGGCATCGGCAATTCCTGCCGGTCGCTATGGTACCCGCCACGAATTTGGCGCGGCATGTGCGTTCCTGTGTTCGCAGCATGCGGGATTTATCGTGGGGCAAAATCTGTTGCTTGACGGCGGGGCGACCAATTTGACGATGTAAGGCGCTTTGCACTGACATAGTCATCACGTTTGCGGCAAACCGTCGTGCCGAATATGGTGCGGCGGTTTTTGCTCGACTACGACTTGGAATAAACGTGTATTCCTGAAAGGCACCCTTTGATGTATCCGCTTTTACTGATTGTTATTTTTGGTGCAGTTATTGTGGCGAGTTTGCTTGCAGCACCGCGCCGCGCCTCGATCGAAGGTTTCTTTGGCGGTATGACGACCCAAGGTAAGGCACCGGGACTTTGGACCTTAGTGCTGAGCCAAGTCACTACTTGGATTTTCGCTCGTTCACTGATGAATGCGGCGATCTTAGGGTATTACTACGGGATTGCAGGTACCCTGGCTTATGCAACCTATTATGGGTCTTTCCTGACGGGGGGCTTTATCGTGGGACGCCTGCGCCAAGATGGGGCCATGTCGGTGCAAGGCTGGCTTGGCGTGCGCTTTGGTGCGGCGGGCAACGGGTGTTACAATTTGGTGATTGCTTTGCGGCTGCTGTCTGAGGTGTTCGCCAACCTGCTGGTGGTGGGGCTGATTTTCAACGCTGTGCTGGCGGGCAGTGGAACGCCAGCGATACTGATCGTAGCGGTGGTCGGCCTAGGCTATTCCGCCTGGGGCGGGCTCAGCGCGGCCCTGCGCACGGACGTGGTGCAGATGGTGGTGTTTCTGGTGGTGTTTGGCGTCGCCTTCGCAGCACTGGTGGTATCGCCCGGCTTTGATCTGGGGGCAGTGGTTACGGCCCCGGGCACGGCGGGGGCCTACAATGGCTGGGTGTTGCTGGCAGTGGCGTTTTTGCAGGTGTTCTCATACCCCGCACATGACCCGGTGATGATGGACCGAGGCTTTATCGCAGACCCGGCCACAACCCGGAGATCGTTCTTGCATGCCTTCTGGGTATCCACGCTTTGCATCATCGGTTTTGGCTTTTTCGGAATCCAGGCCAGCCTGACCGGAGCCACCTATGAGGGGGAGCTGATCGGCACATGGGCCAGTATGTTTCCCGGATGGATTTTCGGTGCGTTGATGATTTCGCTATTGATCTCGGCGCTTAGCACGCTGGATTCGGCGTTGGCCTCTGCGGCGCGGCTGGTGGTGGAGGAACTGAAACTGGCACCGCGCACCCTGAGCGGGGGGCGGGTCGTGATGCTGGGTTTCATGTCTGTGGGTACGGCACTGACCCTGTTGGGAAGCTCAACCCTGTTTGATGCAGTCGCAGTGTCAGGTACGGCGTCGATGTTCTTGACGCCGGTGTTGATCGTCGGTCTGGTGATGCAACGCAGGATAGCGCTTTGGGCGTATCTGGCTGCCTTTGGCACGGCGATGTTAGGTGCTGTTGCATATTTCGGGCGCGACTGGGGTGTGGTCGCCGCGATCCTGCCGGAAGCGCATAAATACGAGCAGCTATTTGTGATCTGCGTCGCCGTTCTGGTCACGGGGTTTGCAGCAGTGCTTGCGGGTGCACGACGAGGCTGATAGCGGTCTTAGCCGAACGAATTGACCGGATAAGACCTTAGCCCATGACCGATACGTACCCTCGGCTTGAAATCAAAAACCTCAAGCGCGCCTATGGAGGGCGTGCCGTGGTAGATGACGTAAGCTTGAATATCATGCCGGGGCAGGTCACCTGTTTGCTGGGGCCGTCGGGCTGCGGAAAGTCCACAACGTTGCGAATGATCGCCGGGGTCGAGATACAAGACAGCGGTTCGATCCATGTGGATGGAAAGTTGATCTGTGATACCGTATTCAACGTTCCGCCTGAACGGCGTGAAATTGGCCTGATGTTTCAGGATTTTGCATTGTTCCCGCATTTGAGCGTCGCCGATAACGTGGGATTCGGCCTAAAAACCGGCACCAAGGCCGAACGACACGCGCGTATCAAAGAACTGCTTGAGAGGGTTGACCTGTTGCGGTTCATCGACGGCTATCCGCATCAGTTGTCGGGGGGCGAGCAGCAGCGTGTTGCACTGGCCCGCGCCTTGGCCCCGAGACCCAAGATTATGTTGATGGACGAACCTTTCTCGGGCTTGGATAACCGTTTACGAGACGACATTCGTGACGAAACTTTGGGGATACTCAAGGAAGAGGGCACAGCCGTGTTGCTGGTCACTCATGAACCCGAGGAAGCAATGCGCATGGCCGACGAGATCGCGTTGATGCGTGACGGCAAGATCGTCCAGCAAGGCGCACCCTATAACGTTTATACGCGCCCTATCGACCGGGCATCTGTCGCCTTTTTTTCGGATGCCAACGTGTTACGTGCCAAGGTGTCGGGTGCATTGGCGCAAACACCTTTTGGCCGATTTCTCGCGCCCGGCGTCCCGGATGGAACCAAGGTTGACATCGTGTTTCGGCCGCAGCATGTGCGTATTGATTTTGACCGTGCGGGCAAAGGGCCGTTGCCGACGGCCACTGATGGAACCGCCGCGCGCGGGGTTGTGTCTCGGGCGCGGTTCATGGGAAATGAAAGCCTTGTCGAGTTTGTGATGGATTACGATGGCAGTATCTTGCGGGTGACTGTGCCCAATGTGTTCTTGCCGCAGCCGGGGGCGGTGATGTGGCTGACCATTCGCCGTGACAAATGCTTTGTCTTTCAAGCCACGTAGCCAGAGGATCAATATGCAGACGCTATTGATAGAATTCGGGATGGGATCGTCATTGCGTAGGGGTGACTATACCCAAGCCGCCGAACGCGCGGTCCGTGACGCACTTTGGCGCAACTCTATAAATCTTGCAGAACTATTCGGCTTCGAGCGCACGGCGATGAAAATCACGTTGGATGTCGGCGTGCAAAAGCCCGATGAAGTCGATCGAGATGTGCTACAAGCGGTATTTCCCTATGGCGATGTGACGGTGAACGTCCTGCCCGGTGGGCTGGACATCGAACGCCCGGATGCCGACGGTCCTCCGACGATCATGGCCAATGCTGCACTGTCGATCGCGTTCGACATGGAGCGATGCGATGACTGAGCAACGTATTATTATCGAAATGGGTATGGGCAATGACCTGCATGGCATGGATTATACCAAAGCCTGTGCACGGGCGATCGAAGATGCCCTGCGGCATTCGTCCTTGCCGTTATTCGGTGTGCTGAGGTTGAGTCATGATGCAATGCGGGTTTGTGTGACAGTGGCGGTGCAAGAACCCGGTTTGGTTGATACCGGAGCGCTGGTGGCCGGATTGCCGCGGGGGCAGGCAGAGGTGAAGGCTGTATTTGGTGGGTTAGACGTGCCAAGCGGCGACGAAACCATCGTGATTGCTCAGGCGAGTGTTCAGGCATTTTTGCCAAAGCAGGACGGTTGGCGGCTGCGGGCCGGATCGTAAAAGAGATTTTATGCCTTCGGCGAGGATTTTAGTCCATTTGGAAGCCGGTCCCTTGGCTGAAAAGCTCAGGGAGCGGGTCTGCGGATTCTATAAGGTCGAGGCGAAATGTTGCGGGGGCATGTTCGGTTTCATCCCAACCTGACAATATCCAACTGCGCGCCTGATGGGTGAGGGTATTTGGGTGCAGGGTCGATGTTCTTACTGCCCCATTTTCAGCGTTATAGACTATTTTTAGCTTTTGACGCGCTTTGATTGCGGCGCGCAGGACCGGTAGGTGGCCCAGCCCTCTTGCAGCGTTGGCGAAAGGGTGTTCGATATGCCGCCAGTCTGCCGCTTGCGGCGTGGTATCGAGCGGCAAAGACGCATCGATTTTCGCCACCAGACTTTGAACGGCAACTTGAAGATCGGGGTCTGTGGTTTCAAGCACCACTGCGAGGGCGAGTTGTAGCGCCTCTATTTCGGGGTCGGTCAGGGTAAGGGGCGGTAACGTAGTTTCTGCGGCAAGCTGGTAGCCTAAGCCACGCGTACCATGCACGGGCACACCAGAGGCTTTTAACCGATCCATGTCGCGAAAGAGCGTACGTTGTGAAACGGCCAAACTGCGCGCCAGATCTTGGGATCGATGACGCTGATGATCCCCCAGAATTTCGAGTAATCTAAAGAGGCGGTTGGAACGGCGCATGTGCAATGTATGCCACAGCCCTGACAAACCCACAAGGTAACTGCCAAAAAACTGTCAGTTGTAGATGGGTTTGAGCACCGAAGTCATTAAAAAAACAGGTCATAGGGGTTTTGGGTCGCTTGGTCACTTCAAGCCGGGAGCTGCTAAGCCTAAACAAAGCTTAATTTGTACGCACAAGGTGCGTTCGTGGTTTTTGAATATGGAGACATACTATGTTGAACAATATCGGCCTGCCGGGGCTATTACTCATCGCCGTGGTCGTGCTTGTGCTATTTGGGCGTGGCAAGATTTCAAGCCTAATGGGTGAAGTCGGCAAAGGTATCACAAGCTTTAAGAAGGGCATCAGCGAGGGCGAAGACGACGTCAAGAATGCTGACAAGGAGCCGGCCGAGTTGTCGGATGACAGTGTCGTCGTCACGGATGTGAAAACCGATAAGGACCGGGTGTAAACCATCATGTTTGATATGGGGTGGTCTGAGTTGTTGGTCGTGGGCGTCGTCGCGTTGATCGTGGTGGGCCCAAAGGATCTGCCGATACTGTTCCGCAAGGTTGGGCAGTTCGTGGGAAAGGCCAAGGGCATGGCGCGCGAGTTCAGCAATGCGATGAATGACGCGGCTGACGACACGGGCATGCGTGAAATTTCCTCGGGCTTGAACAAATCGTTGAAGGCGGCAACGAACCCGCTTGGCAGTGCCATGGACGGAGTGAAATCGGCAACCAAGTCTTTGACTGATATCGATCCCAATAGCGAGACTGGCAAAATGGCGGCCAAACGAGCCGAGGATGTCAAAAAGATACAGGCTGCTACAGCGCGGGCAGGGGCCGAGCGTAAACAGCGCGAGGCCGCAGAAGCCTTGGCACATGCGGACGCCGCCGAGGCAAAGCTGACAACGGGAACGCCTGAGATCGAAATGTCGCCTGCCAAAGTACCGAGCGCTGGTACGACGGCAAAGACGCCAACAGCGAAGAAGGCACCCACGACAAAACCCGATCCTAAAAAAACCGTGGCCCCCAAGGCGGCGTCGGCACCTAAAGCCACCGCGAAAAAGGCACCTGCCAAGAAACCAGCTGCGCCAAAAACCGCAGCCAAGAAAACCGCAGCCAAGAAGCCAGCGGCCAAAAAGAGTGATTCATGAGTGCTTCGGACGATATTGACGACAGCGCAGCCCCGCTGATCGAGCATCTGGCGGAACTACGTACGCGGCTGATCCATTCGGTGATCGCATTTATCATCGGTATGGTGATCAGTTTTACTGTTTGGAATCCGATTTTCAACTTTCTGACCAACCCTTTGTGTACCGCGATGGCAGAGCGAGGACAAAATGATTGCGGTCTGATCCTAATCAAACTGCAAGAAGGTTTTTTTGTCGCGATCTCGATTTCGTTGTTGGGGGGGCTGATTTTAGGCTTTCCCTATATTAGCTATCAACTTTGGCGGTTTGTTGCTCCGGGTTTATACAAGAACGAAAAGGGAGCTTTCCTACCGTTCCTTATCTCTAGCCCGATTATGTTTTTCCTGGGTGCGGCATTTGCGTTTTACGTGGTGACACCGCTGGCGTTTGATTTCTTCCTCGGGTTTCAGCAAGCTGGTACGCTTGTGAATAACGAGGGTGCTGACGGCGTTGCGAAGGGCGGGATAGCGGCGATTGCCTTTCAGGGCTCCGCGCAAGAATACCTTAACTTGACGATCAAGTTTATCGTCGCGTTCGGCTTATGCTTTCAGCTTCCCGTATTGCTGACGCTGATGGGTAAGGCCGGCTTGGTCAGTTCCGAAGGTCTTGGCAATGTGCGGAAATATGCTGTGGTCGGCATTCTTATTCTGGCGGCTTTGGTCACGCCGCCCGATGTAATCACTCAGGTAATCTTGTTTGTAGTGGTTTACGGGTTGTATGAGATCTCGATCTTTCTGGTCCGCCGTGTCGAACGTAAGCGCGATGAAAAGCTGCGTGCCGAAGGGTATTTCGACGATGAAGAAGACCCCTTGATCGCCGAGTTCGATGACGAGGATAATTCGAAGTGATCCTTGACCCGATGGAACGCATTGCAGCGGCGCTGGAGCGGATGTCTCCGCCGCCGCTGGACGCACCAAACTTTGACGCAGCCGGGGCCTTTGTATGGCATACTGCCCCCGACCGTTTGGTCCCGGTGAAAAATGTCAGTAAAGTAGATCTGTCACTGCTGATTGGTGTGGATCGTGCCCGTGATACGCTGCTGGCAAATACGATGCAGTTTGCTGCTGGGTTGCCAGCAAATAACGCCCTGTTATGGGGTGCACGTGGCATGGGAAAATCGAGCCTTGTCAAAGCTGTGCATTCCTATGTCCATGCGTCGCTTGATAGGTTGCGCATCGTTGAATTACAGCGCGAGGATCTACCCTCAGTTGGACGGTTACTGGCCTTGCTACGGGGAGCGCCGCAAAGATTTATCCTTTTTTGTGATGACCTGAGTTTTGGGCACGATGATGCTCACTATAAGTCGCTAAAGGCGGTGTTGGACGGTGGGATAGAGGGGCGACCCGATAATGTGGTGCTCTATGCAACGTCGAACCGTCGCCATTTGATGCCGCGTGATATGATCGAGAACGAACGGGGGTCTGCGATAAACCCCGCCGAAGCAGTTGAGGAAAAAGTATCGCTGTCAGATCGTTTCGGCCTGTGGCTGGGGTTTCACCCTTGCGACCAAGATCAGTATTTGGCGATGATACGCGGCTATTGCGACGCTTATGGGGTCAAGGTGGATACCAACACGCTGCGCGCCGAAGCGATCGAATGGCAAGCCACCCGAGGTGCCCGATCCGGACGCGTCGCATGGCAGTATTTTGTTGACCTTGCTGGACGGCACGGCACCACTTTGTAATCAGGTGCCGTGGGGTCAGTTCAGATAAGGCGCAGGATCGACGCTGTCGAAACCTTTACGTACCTCAAAGTGGACGAATGAATCGTCCCCGCCGCGCAGCTTGGCGATAGAGGCACCTTTTGACACTTTGTCGCCCTTAGCGACGCTGACGTCACTCACGTTCGCATATACTGTCAGTAGATTATCGGGATGGCGTATCACGATGATCGGGACGCCTTCGGCGCTTTGGGTGATTGCGGCGACTGTACCGCCGTCAGCGGCTTTGACAGCCGCGCCGGCGCTTCCCTTGATATTGATGCCCTCGTTCTTGCCCTTGGAATAGGCGCGGATGATGCTGCCCTGAACGGGCGAAAGCATTCGAGCCGTAGATGTCGGCTGCGTGGTCTTGCCCACGTCGGCCACGGGTTTTGCTGCAGCTGGTGGGGTCGCTGCCACAGGCTTTTCATCAACAGGGGGCAGCGGTTT
>TARA_R110002012_G_scaffold169541_1_pt1 | contig 23030 bp, 21 predicted proteins | sample TARA_R110002012 | Tara Oceans TARA_R110002012 (sample SAMEA4396515) | marine metagenome | biome: Westerlies Biome; feature: [DCM] deep chlorophyll maximum layer (ENVO:01000326); material: water (ENVO:00002006), including particulate matter (ENVO:01000060) such as... | depth 40 m | reverse complement strand
TATTCTGATAAGAAAATCAAAAATATGATAAAAGATTCTCCTGAGTTATATAATAACTTAATGGATATGGTTACTAAGTTTGAAGCAAGTGGAGATGAGCAAGGTGCTATGGCAGGAGCTACAGTCAGAGCTTTTTTACCTACTGATGAAAAAGGTTTAATACATGACGAAATGGGCATAGGAACGCAATTAGGTATGCTTGGTGCTGGTGCGACTGCTGTTGGTGCATTTAAATATGCTACTGGCGTTGACCATTCTGCAGTACAGAAAGCAAGAAAAGACTTTACTACAGAGGGTAAGAGCTGGAAAGATAGTAAAGCTACAATGGAAGACAATTTAAAGAAACAACAAAAGTCTATTGCTTCTAAAAAACTAGAAATTACATCTGAAAAGAGCAAAAACCTGCTAAAACGTAATGATTTGAAAATTAGAAATTTAAATACAGAACTTAAAGAATTAGAAGGTGGATATAAGAAGTTAGTAACTGAGGCTGATATTTTAGGCAGAAAGGGTCCTACTTACAATCGAGCAGAATCTAGATTGAAAAATTTTAAAAAGGCTTATCCAGGGGTTTCAGGTGGATTAGGAGGAACTAGTTCTTTACTTGGAATGATATTAGCTGCTCCAGTTGGAAAAGCAATAGGTGGTGAAACTGGAGAAAGAGTTGCTACTGGTGGAGTTGGAGCTGCAATAGCAGGTTCTGGAATGAAACGATTTGCCGCAGGAATGGCCGCTAGGCGAGCAGCTGCGGGAGCTGGAAACTTTAATCCATATGTTCAGGCTGGCTTATTAGCTATGGACCTTGGTATAGGTGGCAGCATGTTATATTCCGCATTACAAGGAGAATAGTAATATATGGCGGACTTCCAGCCACGGTATGACGAGAAGACTACTAGGAATCTGATAAAATCTTATAAACAGAATCCTAAATCTTATTCTGCAAATTTTACCCAAACATTAAGAAATCACGCTGGTTATCATGGCGTTCCTTTTTACGAAGGGGAGTTTAGCATAACCGATGCCTTAACAGACCTAGGTGCAGGTTTTATAGAAGGCTTTACCACACTACATATAGGCGATGAACCAGATAATGAATATGAGGCTATATTTAAGAATCTTGGTCATTTAGCAGGATTTGCTCCAGGCATTGTAGGAGCTCCTTTAATGGGGGCTGGAAAAGCAGCTGCTAAATTAGGGTTAGCTGGAGCTACAGCTCAAACTAATTCATTAATGGCTGCAGCTAGAATAGCTAGAAGTCTTAATGATAAATCTGTTCCTATGGCAGCTGCTAAAGTTGCTACAGACTTTGCAAGGAAAAATGTTAAGCCATTTTTAAAGCAAGGAAGAGATGCCAAGCAAGGAGCTGTATCTACTGTATCTAATTTTTTATTAGGAAATAAAGCTAGACATATTGCAGAAGGCGCATTCCATCTTGGTACTGCATCTGCTGTATCTTCTTGGCAAGGTGGAGTAGACCAAATGATGTCTTCTTTTGTGCAAGGAGGTATAGCTGGAGGTGCATTCAGGTCTATAGGAAACTACATCAATACAGGCAATGAAGCTGGTAATAAGGTAGCTAAAACAGTTGCTGGTTCTTTATTTATGGGATTGCCAAGTACTATACAAGGGGCTACAACTCCAGAACAAGTATATCAATATGTTATGGGAGCATGGTTTGGAGGCAACGAAAGACCTTGGACTGTAGCAAAAGCTGGCAAGTTTATGCAAAAATATGTAAAAGATGTCGAGTCTGGTAAAATGAATGAGTTAAGGGTAAGTATGGACCCTGAAATGCATCCAACATATAAAGACTTGCCTAAAGAAGTACAACCAGTTGTAAAAGAAATGTTTGTAGAAAGGTTTGGTTCTGTTGAAGAAAATAATCAAAGAGCCTGGTATTTTGCAGAAAAATCTGGTATTGATATTGCTGAAGTAGCTGAAAAAATGGGTCCATTAGGAAGTTATGAGGAGGTAGCTACATCTGAAGGTAAAAGAATTAGACTAAAAGAAGGTGAGCTTGGTCAATTTAATAACTTTATTATAACATCTGGACAAAAGGGCATTGAATCATTTGTATCTAGAGAAGCAAGTAAACGTAAGGGAACTATTGCAAATATCCATATGGTTACTGAATCTCAATCTAGGGGAATTAAAAAAAAAGAAACTCCTGGAGTTATTACAAAGCTATCTGAATTACAACTATCAGAGGCTAATGAGGCTTTAGCTAAAGCAAATAACAGACTCAAAAGAGACCAAGGGAATTTAAACAATGAAGAATTAAATCTTCTTAGAAAGAATTATTTTGTTGTAAAAAATGCAGACGAAGTATTTTTGTCTGGTCAATTTGCAACTTATACAAATCCTAAAACTAAAGTAAAAACTACTCTTAATTATAAGTTAAAAGGAGCCCCAGGCTGGGCTGCTCAAATAGCTATAGATTCTAAAAAACCTGTTTATTTATACGAAAACAAACAAAACAAATGGTTTAAATATATCCCTTCAGCACGAGCATTCGGCCCAGAAACGCCCACAACGATACCAAAAAGAGCAGGTTTTATTGCAGGAAGGTATACTACTAAACAAGAAAAAGAAGCGTTTAGAGGGCTATTAGACGCTAATTTCCCTATTGAGGTTACAAAGAAAGAATTAAAAGAAGTAGAACGTATTGAAGTAGAAGATAAGGATATTAATGAGGTATCTGATGTTGATGTAGGTAATCCCCCAACAACTGATATGTCTGTTGGGAAAAGAGCATTTAGATTTGTTCAGGGGCATATGGGCAAACTATTTGAAGGATTAGCTCCTGGAATAAAAGAGTCTAAAGAAATAGAAACTATTCGTAACGTAGAAAAAATGATTCCTCAATATATTAATAGAGGTGAAAAAGAAAATAGAGCATTTGAGCTTTTTGATAAAATAAATGAAGAGTTTAAACTTGATTTAAAAGGCACAGAAAAAGATGATGCTAAGTTAGAGTTGAGACAATGGGTTAGTAGAAGAAACAATGATTTGCCATTAGTACATTTAAGCGCTGATGGCGATAAAATAAAGTTTATGGACCCTGAGAATCCTGTAACTAAAGCAGGTGAACGTAAAATAAATAGAGAACCTTTAAAACTTATTGATTCAATTTGGCAAAATGTATTTAACAAAGAGGGTAGAGCGCATGCTGTATTAAATGAAATTACAGTAAGAGATAAAGGATTTAAAGATATGAATATCTTTAGATATAGAAATTCTGCTAAGTATGGTCAAGGAGCTTTTGATAGAATGTTATCTAGAGGAATGAAACATTTAGCTAAAGCAGAAAATGGTGGCTATTACTACTATGGTGGAAAGGGAACAGACGATAGACTCTACTTTATGAAATGGCATCCACAAACAGATAATATTAAACTACCAGACGTATCTAAGTTCTTTAAGGCATCTGATATGTTAGCATTAAAGAATGATTTTGTTAAATCATTTACAAATAGAGAGGGGATGACAAGAAATCAAGCTAGAGATTATTTTGACAAAGCTTTTAAATCTAATATTCTTTGGAATTTATCTATAAACGGATTGACTTACAATAGAGCCAATATTGAAAAAATGATGAGTGATGGTTTTATTAATACTCCTAAAGCTTGGAACAAAAGAAGTCAAATATGGTTTACTGATTCTTATGCAGGAGAAAAAGAGTTTTACGCAGATAGGATATCTGATTTAACTCCAAATGGAGATTTTAAATATATAATTATAAACGACTTAGACCGTTTTGACAAAAAACTTGATTCAAGGCAAACCAAACTTAAATCTACTCAATTAGCAGAACACGTTGATGGCTCTATTATTGTAAGAGATGATGTGCTTAGAGCTATGAATTTAGATGCAGGTACATTTACAGGAGTTACACAAAACAAATCTTTTATTCTATCTCCTAATGGTCAGCATGGTGCTTTATTAGGTAAATATATGTTTCATGCTGCAGGAGACGCGCAATCTGCAGCAATGAAGGCAGATGGCCGTCATATGTATATATATGAATCATCTGTAAAACAAATAGGTACTCGTGAATTTTATACGCCTTACGACTTAGACCCTAGTCACGTTAAGTTTAATTATGGAGTTAAGCAAGATTCTAATATGTTAAATCCTCAAAGTTTAAAAAAGCAGCTTTTAAATAGTTTAGTTGAATCTTTGGCAATGAGCCCTACTACTAAGAACAATGTAAGAATGAACGATGTAGTAGAAGATATATTTAAAACACTAATAGAGCCAAGATATCTTGGAACAAAACAAGCAAATGAAGAGCTTGATGTTTATTTATCTAAAAAAGATACTGCATCTGACAAAGAATTAGCAGAAGCGGTAGATAAGATAGATTTTGAAAATATTGGCTTAGATAGGCTTGTTAGGGCTACCAAACAAGCTAATAATGAAATGTTTACTAGAAAAGCATATGATGTTATGCTTAAAATGAGAAAAAAGAATTTAACAGAAGAGCTTGAATCAGGTGAATTAACTGCTGAAAAATACAAAGAAGAAATATCAGAGATAGAAGACTTTAATTCACTTACTACTCGAATGCTAGAGGAAGGTAGAATTGCCGCTAAAGAAGCTGGTGTTCCTGAAAGCTCAGTTGCCATGTTTGTTCATCCTTTTGTTAATGCGTACAGAATGAAAGTAATGTCGAATTGGATTGTCAAGCAAGCTACAAAACCTAAAATAGATAATTCTGGTAGCGCTAGAATACGTCCTTATGATGATGGTTTAAGAGTAGATTTAGACGGTAAAAATCCACGATTAAAAGAGCTAGATACAAATGATACTTTGTTTTTTTTAGATAATGCCTATAAGAAAATGCGTATTAAAACAGAAATCCCTGGATATGAGGAAACAACTCTAGATAAGCTTTGGAGTAAATATGAAGGTGGCACATTTACTGAAGGCAATAAAGTAAGAGCAGAAGAGGTATTTAGGTCTGCTGTTATGAGAGTTCCTATGGACTCTATATCAGGAGCTCAGGTTTTAAAGTTTTCTGGGTTTACGGGTAGAAAAGGTCATGGTATATTAATGCATTCAAGAGCAATGAGAGCTCTAGGTGGTGCTGACCTCGATGGTGATTCTGCTTATTTTTATATGGGAGGAAAGGATGGATTTAAAGAAACCTGGAAAGATTCTTATGAAGCTAATAAAAAAGAATACTATTCTAAAGACAAAAAAGGCAATGAAATAGTAACAGATAATAAAGACCCTGAGATTGCTAAAGACCTTGTTATGGAAGATAAAAGAACATATAATATTGAAAGTTCTGCTGCCGTATTTGCTCCTAATGCAAGAATGGAATTGTCTAATAATGCTGTTGAAGGAAGAGCATTGCTTGGTGGAGCAGCTGTTAGTCCCAAACAAGTTATGGCATCTGCTTATAATGTTATACAAGAGCGTGGCACGGACAAATTTACCTTTACAAATAGAGTTTGGAATAAGTTTAAGAAAAAGTATGACTATATAAAGTATGAAATGGAAGTATCTGCTAAAACATCAGACAAAGAAAAAATTGCAATTAGAAAATTAACTAGAGCAATGGTTGGATTATCTTCTGACCCTATGGATTATGCTGGATTAAAGAGCTATGAAGAATGGTGGCGAATGATGCATCATGCACATTTTAATATTAACTCTATGACTAAAAATGGAAAGAAGGTTAAAAGTCCTACAGAAGAGTTTGACAAACTTCCTCCTTATGTTGTTAAAAACTCTGGCGTACTAGGAATGATGGAAAAAGCAAATGCTGCTTACTATAGTAAAGATTATGCTAAAAACAGAGCATACAATATGGATGAGCGTATTGAAATGACGCGCGAATTAATGATGCAAGACCCAGCTGAAATTCATACTATGACTCCTAAGATAGCTAGACTGCTACACGGAATTGATTTTTCTGATAATGCCTTGGCTCGTACTAATCAAGAGCTTGTAGAAGGATTATATACTAACTACAAAGAGACTGTTAAGCAATATGATTTTATGAAAAAGATACTAGGAAGAACTTCATTTAAACTTCCGTATCATAAATATGTTGAATCTACTGTTAAATATAAATTGTTTGATAGTGTTGAATTAGATAAAGTGGTAACAGACCCAAATGAATTTAAAGATGCAATCAATGGTACTTCTTACCAGAAGATGCCTGAAAAAGCAGACTTATTTAACCCTAAAAAGAATCCAAAAAGATGGTACATTGAAAGAGTTAATGCGTTGCGAGATATTAGAGATAAGGCTGGAGTATTTTTAATGAATGATTTGACTACTTTAAATACAGTAAAGCGAGTTAAATCTATCTTAGATAAAATGACACCTGAAGAATTAAGAAACGTAGAGGCTATACATAAATCAACAGAAAGGTTAAAAAGAGATAGCTATTTAATGGCAAGAGCTAGAGGTAGATTAGATGCTGATTTAAAAGCAACATCTAATAGAGATAAGTTAGATGAAATTTATGAAGCATTATTAAATGACCCTGAGTTATCTAAGATGAATATAGCTCCAATGAAAAAATCAAAAACTACTACTTCAGAATTAGACCAAGCTCAAATTGATGCACAAATAACAAAGTTGAAAAACAGCAGTTTTACTACTAAAAATCAAAAAGATTTATTTGATACTTTAATGCTAGGTTCTTTAAATAGAGGTGATTTGCAAAAAATAGATGCATTTGAAGCTAAAATAGAAAAGCTTGACCCTCTTACTTATCAAGTATTAAGTGGATTAAGAACTGAAGCAGCAAAAACATCAATGTCTAGATTAGGTTATAATAGTAATGCCATAGACCCTAAAAATTTAAGAGCTATGCTAGGTGATGTATCTCAGTCTTGGCTAGATTTAAGCCCTAGAAGAAGTCAAAAACAAATAGAAGCAGAAGCTAAAACTTTAGCGGAAGAGCCATTAACTAAAGAAAGTATAGAAAGCGGCTTACCTGAAAACTTTATAAAAGAAATGGAAGGGTTTTTAGTAGAAACTACAGGATGGGAAGGTGTTAAAAAGCCTGAAAAAATAACTTTAGACAAAGAGACTAAATCTTATATTAATGATGTTATTGCTAATTTAAAACTACATAATAATAGTGTTACTCGTGACTTTAACTTCTTAGTAAGAGATTTACTTAATAAAGATATTAATATTTTAAATAAATCAGATTGGCTATTTTTAAAGAATTGGTTAGATGATATTAATCGTGGAACTATATGGCAACGATTAAAAAATCAAAAAATAACAGAATTATCTAAGCGTCATTATATGCAATTTCCTGAAACCATTAACAGAGAGTTGATGAAAGATGAAATAGTTCTGATGCAGAAACAAGGTATCTTTTTAAATGCATCTGGTGATATGAAAATGGGCAAGGTTAAAAAAGCAACTCAGTATATGGATATTATAATGGAATGGATAGGTCAAACTAATGACCTTGCTATTGCTAAAGGAGATGAGGTTACAGGTAAATTAGATAAAGAAATGAGGTTTCTTGATGATATACCTGATTCAAAAGCATTGCACGATGTTGCTGTTGCAATTAGAGAGCATCCTGTAATACATACTATTAATAGTAGAAAGGGAAAGTCTTCTAGTGTTAATTGGGCTGACACTCAATCATACAATGAGCTTTTGCAAAACACATTAAAATCAACTAATTATGAATCTGAGTTAAAAAACAAAATGTATACTATCACTAAACCTGTAGAACAATCTGATGGTACATTTGTTGGTCAAAGAGTTAAATTAAAAGGCTCTGAAATAGTTAAGTTAATTAATGATAGATATACTAATTTTTTTAGAAACATGTATGATATAGTAACGGGCGACGTTCCTAAGGATAAATCTGGTAAGGTAATCTCTCCAATAGCAAATTCTTTAAAGAAATATATTGTTGGGTATTATGACAAAGAAAATCAAAACCCAATTATCGACCATACAACGTTTATTAGGGATTTAAAGACTAATTGGCTAGCAGGTAAAGATATACCTATGAACTTTGGAGTTGATGGTGTTAGAAAAATTGCTCGTTCTATGATGATAGAAATGACTGGTAATAAAGAAATTAGAAATGAGATGAAAAAGTCTTATAACGATGTAACAAATAGAATTAACTTTGAAAATTACTGGCCGCATATGCATTTTAATAGGAAAACTGCTGTTAACTCTTTGAAGAAATATGTTGAGCATATTAGAAATTCTGAATTACCCAAAGAAGAAGCAGATAAAATATTAAGCAGAATGACTTATAGGCACCATGCTTTGACTGGTGATTGGTATTTTGAAGATATGGATGATTGGAAAACATTTGATAATATCTTAGAAGGAATTTCAAGTAAGCGAGCGTCTAAAGAAGATAAAATACAATGGTTTAATTCTATTAAAAAAGCAGGCTCTATGTTTTCCAGAGAAGCGCATTTGCCTGGCTGGTCTTTAGATAGGACTGTAGCTGGAGGTTATGCTAAAAGTATAGTTAATAACTATTATAGGCAGATGGCTCAAATTTTTAGTAGAAATAGTATAAATGATTTTAATGAAACTATGTATCCGAAAATGGGCAAAGAACAAACAAAAGCTTGGACTAATTTCTTGAAATTATATGTTCAAGGTGCTGTAGGCAATCCTGATGTAATACCAGAGCATATATTAAATGACCCTAAAATGAAAATACAAGGCACTCCTTATGCATGGTGGGCTGATAATAAAGTAAAAGATAGGATAAATAAGATTGGTAAAGCGCTTGGTTTACAAAATAAAGATTTACCAGAAAATTTAAGAGGACTAGACGTTAATGATGTTAGATGGTGGAGTAATTTAGAAGCTAAGTTTGAATTAGCATCATTATTAGCTCATCCTAAATCTGTTGTAAATAATATATTTGGTGGTTCAATACATACTATACAATCAACAGGATTAAAAACATTTTTAGAAGCTAGGAATCCTAAAGCATTAGTAGCCATTAACCCTAAATGGACATCATTAAAAGCTGTAGATGATTTTGTTGTAGGTCAAGGCGTGCTTCCTGAGTTTTTAAAATCAGAATTAGGTTTGTTGCCTGAGTATAGAGCTTCTAAAAGCAAAGAAACTATCGATGCATTTGCTAAAAAGATTACTGGAGACCCTAGTTTATCTAAAGAATCTATTCTTGATATTGCTAAAAAAGGAGAAATAACTAAACCCTTCGGTGAATTAGCTGCTAAGTTTATGTCAGCACCTGAAAGGGCGTTGCGTAGAGATGCGTTTATGGCTCATTATTTATTTTGGTATAAAAAGTTTGGTGGAGCAATGAAAGAATTTGACCATCCTATATTAATAGAATTAGCTAAGCGTGGTGTTAAAGCTACTCAGTTTTTATATTCTGCTCCATATAGACCTATGTTTGCAAGGAGTGGTTTAGGTAAAATAATGACTCGTTTTCAATTATGGGGATGGAATGCAGTAAGATTTAGAAAAGAAGCTATGAAACAGGCTAAATTATATGGTTTTAAAGGAGAAGAATTAGATAGAGCTTCAAGATTAATGCAACTTGATTTATTAATATTTGGATTTGGGAATGCATTTGCGTATTCTATGTTTGATACTGCAATGCCTGCTCCTTGGAACTGGTTGCAAGATACTAGTGAATGGTTATTTGGAGATGAAACAGATAGAAACAGAGCTTTCTTTGGTCAATGGCCAAGAGCATTAGCTCCACTTCAAACTATAACACCGCCAATACTTAGGATGCCAATGGCTTCTATAAGAGGATTTATTGAAGATGATTGGTCTAAGGTATCTGATTATTATATATATACAATGTTTCCTTTTGGAAGAATTGTAAAAGATTTTATTGGCCCTAATAATCTTATAGAAAATCCTTTATCTGTTGTAGATAAGTGGACTGGAGTTCCCGCAATACAATTAAATAAAGCATCTAAAGACCTTAGAAAGGGACCAGAAAGAACTGTTCCAACACCAGGGAATTTTTACTAATGATTACAGTAGCTGCAATAAGAGCTTTACAACATTTAGTTAAAATGGGTCATAAACCATTAGCTAAAAAGATACATAAAGCTTTAACTACGGGAGAAACCGCTCATTTTAAAAGCTGGGATGAAAGACGTGCTTTCGATGTAGTTAGAAAATCTCTTTTAGATTCAAAGCCTTTTAAAAATAATAAAATAATATTTCCTGATGGAACTATAATTAGAAGAGAAGGTGCGTATCAGCCAATGTTTGGAAAACATAAAAGAGGGAAAGGACCTAATAAGGATGCTGGTAAAGGTGCCTATGGTAGGGGTTTATATACTTCTCAAAAAAAGGTTCCCATGACTGATGTAGACTTGAAAGACCCATTTTCTCATAAAAAGGAACAAGTAATTCACGAGACTCTATCTGATTTTATTCCAGCTATGAAAGATTATATGGGGACTAAAAGAGGAAAAAAGAGCGCTTTTAAAGTCTATCGAACAGCAGCTGGGATGAGGTTGTTTGATGTTAGTAAAATTAGTAGACGGGATAAACCTGCTTATTATGAAGAAGTCTGGGATGCGCTTGGAGGTGATGGTTCTTATAGAGGATTCTCTATAGGAAGAGGCGATTATAGCGCAAGAATAATGCCAAAACCTGGAAGAACAAAAAATATTTGGGGATTGCCAGGGAATGTTAAGACTGGTAAATTCGCTAAGCAAAATCCTGGTGAGTTTATAGCTGCACAGAGGAAGCCTGGAAGTATAATTAAAGGAGTTGATGCAGATATAGACCCTAGGAGTTTAGCAGAGGTTAATCTTTATCATGATATGCTTATACGAGGTATATTAGAAAGAAAAGCTAAACGAAAAGGAAGAGTTCCTGGCTTAGAAGGTTTAATGTCTTTAATTGCAATGAAATAATCGCCACCAATTATACTTACGACTTTTACCTGCAAGGAGAGTGCTAACTCTCCCTGCTCATTGCCCACAGTAACATTAGATACACTATTGCATCTGTTATTCTACCTGTAACATCTTCTCTTTGCGATTTATACCCCTTTACATAAGCTGATATTCCGTCCATATGTTTCAACAGATAAACCATAAGTACTTTTTCTCTTGTAGAGTCAGTTGATTCTGCTACTCTTTCAAAGTTTGCAAATACATTTTCTGTATTATGAGCATACTCTTTTTGACCTGCGTTACGAGTCTTTATTATCTGCGGGAGTATCTCCTTTTGAATCAGTTGTTCCATTTTTTGATGATTCATTAGCACCTCCTAACTTTTCTTTCATAAATGCATCAAACTTCTTATCTTTGTCTACAAACATAATAAGCAGATTTAATGTCATTTCTACTGCTTCTACTTTTTGTATTAACTGACTTACTACATTGATAATTTGTTTTTTGCCTATATTTTTATATTGTTGATTACTCATCTCTCTTTTTCTCCGTATACATTTGCATTGCTTTTATTCGACCTTTTAATACAGTAGCTACATTTGCAGATTCAAATTGAACCCTTGGTGTTGCATCTGAATTACCCTTAGTTACAGCTCTTTCTTCTTTTTTACTTTCTTTGCATAAGAATAGTTCATTATTTAAATATTGAATCTGCTCTTCTTGCCTGTCAATAAGTTGTTGCATTAATTGTATTTTTTCTTTATAACCCTTCGTAGTCATCTTTACCTCCTATTTGGAATTTAGATTTTATGTTTAGTTTCATTTTAGGTTTTGGATTGCCTCCGTTTAAGAATCTCCAAATATTATCAACAGACAATGCTACATCTAAATTGAATTTGAATTTCTTAAATTGATAATTAGGCTCTCTTATCCACCTGCCCTTAGTATAAAGTCCTGCTATTACTCCTATCTCTTCATCTGTTATCTTAGATAGCAGTTCAGCGTACATATTTAGCTGTATTTCGTGAGATTTATAGTAATTGCCTGTCTTTATATCTATTATGCAATATTTGCCGTTAATTTTGGCTATTATATCACATGTTCCAGCCCATGGCACATCTTTATGCCACATAAATAGCTCAGTATCTATTAACTGGACTTCATTCTCGTTCCAGAACTTTTCAAACGACATGAGATGCTTACATATCTCTTCGTTATCTGATTCAACAGATTCACCATGCATATATTTCTCTGCTAGGTCATGAACCTTTGTTCCTCTGTCTGCTGCTATATCTCGTTCTTCACATGCTATCTTATAACTGGGATGATTGCCTAGCCACATATCAAAGCCTGTGCCTTTGCTTAACGCTCCTAGAATAGTAGTAACAGAAGGCTTCCAATCGTATGAGCCGCCAGGGGCGTACCACCTTGCCCCTGACTCATGTCGTCTTACGTCGATACTTTCCTTGTATAGCTCTATTTTATGCTTCATAATTCATTAACTCCTTTATGGGGACTAATGCTCCTTGACTAGCATCGTCGTCACCACCGCTTACAGGATATTTAGCTATACCCTCATTTATTAATTTCTTAACCTTTGCCTTCATTATATTAGTAGGCAACAATATTATACCTTCAATCTCCCCCTCCAGGGTTAATATTGTCGCCCACCAATCTGCCTTAGTAGTAACTATACCACTCAAGGTCCCACGCCATACAAATTCTACAAATATATTGCCAGTCTCTTTCCACTTATCTCTTTCAGTCTTGACTTCGATTAGTCTGTTCGTTTCTGCTGTCAATAATTCTGATAATGTACCTTCATATTTAACTCCGAAAGGTAGGTCAATATCGTAGAATTTACTCATCACCTATTCCCCATTTAGTTTTAGGCGTTGTAATATCTGCCATAAGATATTGCTCAATCCACCAGCATCCATTAGCTGCTTTCTTTATAGTTTGAACTCTTTTATCTTGACAAGATATTTTAGGTTTATCTTTATTTGGCTTTGCTCTTCCTGCTGACCTTTCTTTTGATGATAGGTCTACTAGTGTTGTTTTCTTTCTTGATTTCTTTATTGGCTTTATTTTTTGCATTATATCTCCTTATCCATTTACCATCTCTATAAACCATATTATAGATTATTTCTTGGTATTTTATTATTTTTTTAACACTCGGTAGATTGTCCTTGTAGTAACGTCGTATCTCTGTGATAAGCTTTTTATTTTCCATCCGAGCATCCTTTTTAGTTTTATTCCCATTTTATCGAAATTGCTTAGCTTTACGTTCATGCCATTGTCTCCTAGCTTCTGCTTTGTTCTCATTGTCTGCTTTTCTTTTCTCTCTCAATACATAGCTTCCGTCTGTATAAAAGATGAAATCTTTTTTATCCCAATTTACTGCTAAATATTTATCCTTAGGTTCTGGTCTTGGATGTTTAATATTCCATATTTCATCAGCAACTACTGAAAATGTCATTATAGTGTAAGCTTTGATTGCTACACCCCATATAATCATTGGTCCCATAAATTCTCCTTTAGAGTCGGGGACGCATTCGATTGCATTGCTCTCTAGCGTCCCGTTCTCTTTTCGACGAGTTAACTTCTATATGCTTACCTATTCACCCTAACCGAAGGGTGTAGCTTATAGTTATTAACTATATTAAAGCAGTGTCCTCAAAGGTAACTCGGGCTATAAAGGATAAGAGCCCAACCTTGGATGCGCTCACGCTAACATCTCCCCACTGCTTATTTAAATACATCGCTTCTTGCGAGTTTTCTTAAAATATAATCTCTTGAGTTTTTGTTTTGTCTTTTTAGCCAACCTAATAACTTTTTATATACTTTATCTGTTAATGGTCCTTTTCTAGTGTTGCATCTAGCGCATATCATCTGAAGATTAGATTTAACAGATTCCCCGCCATGACTAATAGGACTATTGTGGTCACATACCATATTATTAACCTTAAGTATATCATTGCAATACTTACATTTTCTTCCATAGGCAGATAGTATAAGCTCGCGAATTTCTTTAAGGCTAATATTAAATAATACTTCATAATCTCTACTCCTTCGTTTCAATGATGTTCTAAGAGTAGATGATTTTTTCATAAGCCTATGAAATACTCCCTTACTTCTGTTTCCATGGAATTTTTTGAGCTTTGGGAGGAACTTGTCCTCCCAAAACTGCATTCTACTAGTTATTCTACGCTTCTTGGATTTCATGCCATTCCAACTTTTTTCTATATGCCAAAGTAATATTACTTTCTAGCTTCCATAATCCTACTATTAAAGCTGTTCCTTTGCCAGTATCATTATCTATCCAAGATACTCCTATTCTTAATAAACTAAATATCTCTATTAAGAACAGATTTTCATCTATTATTATTTTTAATAAACGACCCATTATACTCTCCTTAGTCTAAAGCTTTCTCGCCATTCAACTTCTGCATCAAACAACTCACCATCAGTGTTTTTATACATATTTACATGCTTTACATTAGTATTTGCTTGCCCTTGTAAACCTATCACTTTACGTGATGCGTTTTCTATAGCGCCTGAGCCTTTTCCTGCATATAAGTCTAGTATATCATTTCTGCTGTATTCTCTGCTTACTTGTGATATCTGAATAATTATTACATCTAGATTCACAGCCATATTAGATAAATTGTGAGAGATATATTTTATCTGCTCATATTCTCCTTTAACATCTCTAGGAGTTTCTACTAAATCTATGTAATCTACTACTACGCAATATGGATTTAGTTCTTTTATTTTATCTTGTATAGATGTAAGTGTTGGTGATACTGTTTGTATGTGTAAGTGTCTTAATTCATCAGCGTGTTGTTTGTATATCTCTTTATAGTTATCATTAACTTCTTCTTTTGATAACCCAGACACTATTTGTAGGTGTCTTCTGTGCATATACCATGCTGATAATTCTAATGACAAGAATAATGTAGGAATTTGCCAATCTCTGTTAATTCTATCATTCTTAAAGTCTACACCCAGCGCAAGATTTTGTGCTAATGTAGTCTTGTTTGAGCCTGTTGGCCCAAAGATAGTAACTAACTCTCCAGGATAGATTTGTGTATCAAATCCTTCCAGTCCAAACATATCAGATAGGGGTATAGTTCTACCTCTAAAGTTTGTTTCTAATCTTTCTTCAAACTCTTTCTGTAATGTATCGGCATCTTTAACATTAATGTGATAGTTTTTGTTTTTAAAGTAAATACATTTTGTCTGACAATGTTCTTTCATTAGAACGTCCTGACAACTATACATGTAATTACCATTATAAACAGATTCTGTTTTCTCTATGATGCTCTCTTCGTTTAAAACATTGCCATTCCAATGCAATAATACTGCTTTTGCATACTCGCTTGGAATACCATTTCTCTTTAGATAACTAGCTATTCTTAATAGGGTATTGTGCCTAGAGCCATCTACTGGCCCATTCCTCAGCATTGTTTGTACACATGGTACTACCTTCGTAGGTTCACTAACTTTGCCTTGTTGGCCTATTTTTGGCGTTTCTACGCATATATACCCTTCTAACTCACAATCTCCGTCTAATACTTCATACGGATACTCAAATCGTGGGTCTTTAGCTAAATCATATATTTCTGAGAACGTTGCATTGTATGCTTCATTTAAAGTTATAGGTATCTTATATAGACCAGTCTTCTGGTTTCTTGTGTGTGCAACACGATATATACCACTTCTCATGTAAATACTAGCATCAATGCCGTCAAATATGCTTGACATTGTTTGTTTGACTTGATAGGGCAAACTACCACTTGTTTGGAAGTTGAATACTTTATTCGTTACGACGATATGATATCCAGTACCACTAAAATAGCATTGGATGCTCTCATCAAGCACTTCCAATACCTTTAAATGAGCTAAGATACCTCTCAGCTGTTTTAAAGTGTACTCATCGGAGTTATCTTTTCGGTCTATATCGATTAAAACATTGTCAATTCCACGTTTCCCGTGGTAGCCTTTCAATGTGCCCTTTGAGTCTGCATATTTCTTAGCATCCTCATCGTAGAGATAAACAGAGCGATATAAGGCAGTTCCATCCTTAGGTATATACCTATGAAGTTCTTCCCTTAAGACTAGAGTCCCCCTATTTCTAGGGGAACCCACTGCTATCTCTACGTATATCATAGATTGTTAAGAGCGCTGCCTGCTAAAGAGCTATCACTCTTTTGAGGCATGTCATTAGCATCTGCTTCTTTTATAACACCCTTGCTTTTAAGCCAAGCTACATCTTTTTCACATTGAGCTTTACCACCTGGAGTATTTAAGAACAACTTAGGATAAACTTCTGTATACACCTTGTCACCTAATTTCTTAGGTTTCTTTTTATAGGCATATGCAACGTATTCTTCTGAGTCTGTTTTGTATGCAGTATTTAAATACTCTGATATACTATTTATTTCAAAACCTTCATCGTCTTCCCATTTACCATCAATAGTAAGACCAGCTTTGCATCCTAGCATATCAAATAGATTGTACATTCTTTTTAATACAGAACCACCTGTGATTTTACCTTCAGCGTCTTTGTCTAGTCGCCCACATACTGACATTCTGTTAGAATACTCACTATTTTTAACAGATAATTCAACTTCTATGAATACGTCTGCCCAATCAAAATCACCGCTTTTATCCTTAAAATTGACGATTCCTACTTCTATTGGTCCTAAGAATGATACAGGACTACTACTTACTTCTGGTTTAAATATAGCCATTACTTTTTCTCCTTGTATATGTTTTTCCATTCGAATTTAACTTCTTTACCCTTTAAGTGAGGGCATCTACTACCAGCTTCTATAGCATCGTTGGCTTTAAAAGATATCATTAGCTCTTCTTTATCATTACGATAAACATAGCCAATAGCATCACAACCAGCCATGATAACATTCTTTAGCTTACCTGTCAAATCAAGTGACTCAGGTATAACTATTGGGTTACCTTCTGTTACTGCATATGCTACCTTTCTATGTCCAATAATAATCAGATTCTCAGCTACTTCTTTAAAGTGTGATATAGTTTTAGCTACTTTCTCTCTTACGAGTCCATAGCCCTTACCAAAAGCTAAGTCGGATATAGAGTTTACTGCCTCTTCTTCACATACTCTTCTTTCAGCCCATTCTGCTACTTTATCTATAGTATCTATGGCTATATATTTATACTTTACATCTTTGCTTTCTTTGATTGCTATTAGTGTTTCTATTAGCTCGTCTCTACTATTTACTTCCTGTATGTAACCTTCTACCATACGGCTACCTTTTTCTGTATCTATAATAAGACAATCGTCTAATTGAGATAGCATAGTAGTTTTACCTACCTTAGGTGCTCCGTAAAGTAAAAGAGTCGCAGGATTAACAGAGATAGCTTTTCTCTTTTCTTTTACTAGTTTCATTTGTATTGTTTCCTTATTTACGATAACGATAGTTCTGCAAACAGATACTTTCCGAGGGAACGATGGGTTTCAAACCATCTAACACCAGCGCAGGAAAGTCACACGCCCTAGAATTTTCCAGCTCTAGGTCACTATCATGTTGGAGGTGTCTCTTGCTCAATTATCTGTTTACAGAACTATCAATTTACAATATGTCAGGCTGGGAAGCAAGTATTTTTTTCTATTGTCATTGTAGGGAAGTTAAAGGTCAACATACTCTCGTACGGACCATTCGTCACTACCTTTCTAATAGCGTTTACAATCATACTACCAGCCATATTAGAGCAATAACTTGAAGCTTTGACATTACATGGCTCTGGCTCACCTTCTTCGTCAGAATACCATGTTTTGAGGTAATTAGATAGTGTTACATCTTTAAAAACATACTGTTGATAATGCTCACCACCCATTCTTCCATCTATAAGAAGGAAAGGTTTTCTTTGTTTTATAGAACATATTTCTTCAACAGCCTCTTTTCTAGATTTCATACTATCAAATCCTAGTACAACTATGTCATTGTTATCTTGATATCTAAACATGCTGAAATATTCTGGTACTTGAAGTACCTCTACATCTCTACAATTTATAGACATTAAGTGCTCTTCTAATGCATCTGTTTTCTTCATTCCTATATGCTCATCCATATACTGTGATACTCCAATGTTTTCTGTTGCTACATCATCCATATCATAAAGTACGAATTTCTTAGCTCCACATCTAAGTAACTGAGTGGCTGCAGAGCTACCAATAGCTCCGCAACCTAATATATGAAATGTATACTCATGAAGAGTGTTTACTAGCCCTGAACTACGTGTATTAATCATGCTAAGTACCCTCCATATCCCCATCCATGGTTATAGTTTATTACTCTAGCGTCATCATAGATTTTCTCGATAGCATCTGATTCATATTTAACATGCTCCCATGATTGCATAGTCATAGACTTTTCTAGAACAGTACCTTGATTCAATTTCTTAACAGATACTTTAGCGTTAAGTTGTTTCAAGTCCTTGTTCATTTTATCTATAGTCTTAGAATATTCATCATAGTCAATCTTGCCTTCACAGAAATTACCGATTAAATCATCGATTGCTTCGTCTAACGTATTGATTACTCTTGAGTATTTATTAATTGACTCTCCGTTTTTCCAGTCAAGCTTATCGTTAGCATCAACATCTAGAGCGTCTTCTGATAATGCAACCTTATGAGTCGGCTGTTTCCACATTGCAGTTTGAGCTCCATATGTAGTATGCTTCCAACCTGAAGATACTGCAGTTGTTTTGCTTGAGCATAACTCTTCATACTCTTTCATCTGTTTTTTAGTTGGCTTAGCAATATTTCTGATTATTTCTAGATTTACATCTTCAGAATATTGTATTGGTTGCCAAACAGAAACATTTAACTTATACTCACCGAACAGATTAACTACTAATGCTAATGACCAAGAATCATTCTCCCAAGCATTTATCTCATTCTGGTCTGTTCCACTCCAAAATGCATCCATTGTATGATGTGAATGCCACCAACAGAATTTTATATCTGTTCCATGTTTCATTCCAGCTTTAATCTGGTAATCTCTGATAGCTTCACCGTCTAACTCTGTTGTTGTCGCTGAATTTACTTGCTCCAATATAACTGGGTCAAACAACTCATATACTTTCTCTCCAGATACTGGATGTTCTACCATTTTATATGGTATTAATCCTGATATCTCATTTCCATCTTCTTTATGAGCTATGCCAGCGTATTGTTGCATAGTATTCCATGCCTTCTCTTGTATTATGAACTTTGGTTTTTTTGATTTACTCATGTACACCTCCTGTGGCGGCTTGTTGTTGCTCCCATTGTGCAATTTGATTTTGCATTGCAGCTAGAGCGATTTCTTGTTCTGTCAGTTCTTGTTCTTTGTTACCCCAGTAATCATAGTTATTGCTATATTTATCATTTATGATAGAATGTAAGTAACTTTCAATATCATCATGATGCATTAACTTTCTATAGAAATATTGATAATCATAAGCAATATCATCTTCAGTACAATGTTCATTTATATATAAATTACCAACAATATCTTCAAGTACTTCAGGATATATTGAATCCTCTAAGCGTGTAATGTTTTGATAACCATAACATTCTTTTCTAAGAGGACATTGCTTTTCATCGCATTCACTTATTATATATGGAACATATGGATAGATATTGTGTGTAATCTCTGAATTTCTATACCTTTGGTCTGGGTCTACTTCAGTATTAGTATGAAACCAACGCTTTTGACTAAAACAACGAGGTTTATCAAAACCAATTGAAGTTTTAATTCTATCTGCTGCTTCTTCATCAACTAATGGGAAACGCGTTGAAGACATTACTTGAGTTATACTAGCATAAGGATTAGTGTGGTCTTTATTATAGATATTATTCCAATTCATAAGAGCCATAACAAATGACATATAATCATTTTTACTCAATGAGTTAAATACATCATCTTGATAAGAAGATAAACACAATGCTCCCCAAGCATTACTAGTCATATTATAGTCATCTGCTCCATATGTATGAAAAGGATGGTTATTAATATAAGGATGATATCCACCTGGACATGAACCAGTATACTGTGACACCCAATTTCTATCAGTAGTCAATGCTCTCCATAATGGTCGCTTGAAGTATAAATATGTTCTAGGTACCATCATTTTACATAGTTCATCATTGCTATTATTAACTATAGTCATTTCTTTAGCTTCACATATAACAAGAGTGTATAAATCAATTGATGTATGTTTATTCATAATGAGTCTATTCTCAATATCAGCATCAATACAATTTATAACTGTAAAATTATCAGTCATCTGGTTAGCTTGCTCAGTAGATTCTATAATAGTATCATACCTTTGTGTTTGACTTTGTATTAAATCACTAATATTATTAACCATATTGCCACTAGCTTCTTTAGCTTTAACTCTCATTTGTTCTAATTTAAACATTCTATCTTTAAGGTTATTGAATGCCCATTGATTATCATATATTCTGTTAAATATAGAATACATACCTGCTGGTCGTTGTTTAAGTTTATTGATTTTATTTATGATAGATTTCACAGTATCATATGTACCTCTTGAATATGAATAATTCTTAGTCACACCTATTACAAATTTCTCATCTTCTTCAAATAAATGTTGAAATGAATTATTTAAGTTCTCAAGGTAATCTTTAAAGCTAACAATATCACGCATACCTGTTTCATATGCAAAGTCTTCAGCATCCATATAATCATATAATCTAGATGCGCAGACTAATTCTCTTCTATCACAACCTTCAACACTGCCACCACCTAAATATTCTAATATAACAAGACCATCTTCAACACTAATTGGTCTTTGTGTAAATTGTTTGATATTTGGATTTCTTAATACTTTTTCTTCTAAATTTAATTCTAAATTCATTATTTCTCCTTTCTTAAAATATGTACCTTATTTCTTGCCAGTTTATTTGTTCTTTGTGAATGTGTTTAAACGCAGTTATGCATTTATTTTTGTAAAAGCGATTATATCTTATGTTTTTACCACCATATTCAGAAGTTTTATTTTCTTGATAATCTGGATTCCATAAATATTCTTCGCCTTTTGTGTTATTAGCTAGATTATGCTGATGCATCTTTTTGTTATGTGTCAAAAATATACACTCTGCTTTTACTTTATCTTTAATGCTATTGTCTACAATATTATCTACTAATTTAAATAGCTCAGTGTAACCATTAGTAAAATCATCATAAACTATTATTGGTGAGTAATTTAGATGAACATCATAACCAGCATCATAAAAATCATTCACAGCTTTAATCCTGTCAATAATCTTAGGTGTGCCTGGCTCTAATTTATCTGATAATACTTGTGGCATTATTGTAAAACGCAGCCTTACCTTTCTGTTACTATTATATTTTAACAGATTCCTATTAATATATTTAGTAGCAGCTGTGCCCATTGCTCTGGGCTCATGTTTAAAGTAATCAAATAGCTTTTCCCATTCATGATATTTAGCATGCAATACATAATCCTCGTTACAACTAAAATCATATGTATAGTATGTTTCATGAGTCTGATTCGGCTGTTTAGGCCATTGTAATAACCACAAATGTGAAGCAATTGCATCTAATATTTGATTTGTATTGGATGCTATTGTTAATCCATTAGGCAAATGCCTACGCATATAACAATAATTACATTTATATAAGCAACCATAGCCAAAGCTTGGTGTTATAAAGTCTGAACTACGACCTGATTCTCGTATTTGCATTGCTTTTCTATTTACATATTTCATATATACCTCAAATTAGGGCTTGTTTACCTTTTGCTTATCCACTCTTAATCACAGGATTTATAACAAGCCCTATTTATTTAATTAATATTTACTTATCAGTCTTCATTGTACCTCCAGTCTTATTGTTAGCTACCCAACCAACGCACAATGGTCTTACTGTACCATCCTCGTTAGTCTCATTAGCTGGCATTGCTGAAGAGTTATCAGTATACAAAGTATCCTGAACGTTAACAGTAGCTTCATTAGGTATTTCAAGAGCTATTCTTAACTCACCTATTGTGTTAGCTACTACTTGCTTAGTTGTCCACCCATCAGTGCTACTTACACTAACGGTTCTTTCTCCACTTGGAGTTGATGTTGTGTTTGCCATAATGCATACACTCCTTACTTTTATCGTTATCTTGTTATCGGTTTATATAAATTATGGGGGCTTGACCCTCGTTAGTACGGACGAAAGGACTTAAGTTTCAACACATACTCGCCTGTCAATATCCCCCAACTATGAGGTACATAGTTTAATAATTTGCAGGTGCGTGCTGTACAAGACACGGATGAAAGGAGGAATACACACACCTGCTAGTAGATGGCTTACGCCACCTTCATTTAGTATTGTAGTATAGCGCGAACAGTCTTTTCTTAGACCACTTACTATCAAACTTGGTTGAAGGATACCGAGTTTTAGCCCATTGCAACAAATCGTGTCTTGATTTATATGGACAATATTGTCTTAAATAGCTCATTGTATCTTAGGAGAGCATATTTCTTTTGATTCTGTTTTAAATCTTGTGGAATATAGTTCGCCTTTCCAGTCGAATGTACTACACGGGCCAAGCTCTTCTCTATAATATCTAAATACCTCTTCAAACTCACTTTTATTAATACTTAGATACATAGGTACGAACTGTGGTCTATAAAGAGTATCTGTTATTGTTTCAGTTACTATCTTATCAACCTCAACAATTACTTCCTTCTCTTCATAAACTATCTTCTCTACTTCTACTTTTTTTACTACCATAGCATTATGTGAAATATATCCTATTAATAGAACAGCACAAACACCACTTATAAGTACTTTAAAATCACCTTTTTTCATTACTTCTTCCCTCCCTTTTTAGGATATAAACTATAATTAATACCAGTTACTTTAGCACCTGGAGCTGTATACTTACGCTTAGTGCCATCATTTAAAGTTATATATCCACGCTTACGACTCTTGGATATCTGTCTTGATGTTGTCTTTAACTCACTAGCTAATTCTTTATTCGTTTTCATTACTATTTACCTCATTTTAGTAATAAAGCACGAACCGAGACTAATACTGAGCATGCCAACGGCGCAAAGTATCCTCTAATAAATCCGTGCTTTATTAAGTTATTTATTGA
>TARA_R110002012_G_scaffold279451_4_pt1 | contig 23050 bp, 15 predicted proteins | sample TARA_R110002012 | Tara Oceans TARA_R110002012 (sample SAMEA4396515) | marine metagenome | biome: Westerlies Biome; feature: [DCM] deep chlorophyll maximum layer (ENVO:01000326); material: water (ENVO:00002006), including particulate matter (ENVO:01000060) such as... | depth 40 m | reverse complement strand
TTTCTGATCATTACTGCCTGTATCAATTTCACCAACCTTGCCACTGCTCAGGCTGTCAGGCGCTCTAAAGAAATAGGCATCAGAAAAGTGATGGGCAGCCATAAAGTGCAGCTGGTGTTTCAGTTTTATTCCGAAGCATTACTCATCACACTTTTTGCGGGGTTTTTAGCCCTGGCTGTGGCCGAAGTGTTTCTTATACAGTTACAGGACATTCTCGGCTATCACCTTTCTGTTGACCTCGGCAGTCACCCAAATGCAATACTATTTCTTGCGGGAGTAGTGTTGCTGGTTTCACTGATGGCAGGTTTGTACCCGTCGCTGGTGCTGTCAAGAATGAATCCGATTCTGGCCATAAAGAACAATATATCAGGAAGGCATGCCGGTGGACTGTCAGTCAGAAGAGGGCTGGTGGTTGTGCAGTTTGTTATTAGCCAGGCATTGATCATTGGCACGCTGGTTGTCTTTCTGCAGATCAGGTACATGGAAAACCAGCCCCTGGGCTTCACTAAAGAAGCAATTGTTACCACCTATTTAAGCAACCCCAACCCAAAAGACATTGAGGAGCTTCGTAACAAGATTAACAGCATTAGCGGGGTGGCCGATGTGACATTCGGCATGGGCTCTCCAATTGACCGAAATACTGCCAGTGGCGATTTCAGCTATCCCGATGGAGGAGTGACGGAATCCTATAGTGCCAATTATAAAGTAGTAGACGAGTACTATGTTGACTTCTTTAATTTGGAGCTGCTTGCGGGGCGAAACATCAGGCCTTCCGACTCTTTGAAGCGCATTGTAGTTAACGAGCAGGTACTGAAATTCATCGGGATTTCGAGTCCGCAGGATGCCATTGGCAAAAGCATACAATCAGGTTGGGGTGGAGAGAAAGAAATTGTGGGTGTGGTGAAAGATTTTCATGTGCAAAGCCTTCACAGTGACCTGGAGCCCGTGGTTCTTCTTTATTATCCTCCTGGCTTTTTCGCCATTGATATCAAGCTGGATGCCAGTGCACCCTCTTTGGCGGGCATGGAAAATACGATCAGTGAAATTGACAAAGTATGGCTGGAAGTTTACCCTGAGGCTATTTTTGACTATACATTTTTGGAAGACGATATCAGTGCTGCCTACCAGTCGGAACGGAACCTAAGCAAGCTGTTCACTATTTTCGCCGGCATGGCCGTTTTCATAGGGGCGCTGGGCCTTTTCGGACTTATTTCGTTTGTGGCTAACCAGCGAGTGAAGGAGATTGGCGTGCGCAAAGTGCTGGGCGCCAGCGTGGGGCAGATCATGTATATTTTCGGCAAGGAGACCGTGCTTTTGCTTGGAATAGCGTTTGTCATATCCGCTCCTGTGGCCTTTTGGTTGATGAACGACTGGTTGCAGAACTTCGTCTACCGCATGGATTTCAACCTGCTGATCCTCGTTACTGGCTTTGGCTTCACGTTGGTTATCGCATTGATTAGCACGGGTTATCGGGCACTGAGGGCTGCCAGTTCGAATCCGGTGGATTCTCTGAGGTCGGAATAACCAAAAATTAACCGCTATGTTCAAAAACTATCTTGTCACCGTTTACCGAACTTTCAAAAGACATCCCAGCTTTCTGCTGCTCAATGTACTTGGTCTTGCACTCGGCATAGGTTGTTCCGTGGTCATTTACCTTATTGTTAACTATGAGCTGAGCTATGAGAAGCACCATGCTAATTTTGATCACATTTACAGGGTAACCAATGGTGAGAGTGCCTCTGTGCCACACCCAACCGGGGATGCCTTAATGGCAGACTACGCTTTTGTCGACGCCGTAGCCAAAATCGATTATGAGTATGGCGGTATCATAGCGTCGTGGGAGGGGGATAATCAGCTAAAGAAGATGGAAGAACAGGATGGGCTGGTATTCGCCTCTCCCGGTCTCTTTGACGTTTTTACGTTCCCGGCATTGGCAGGCAACCTAAAGAAAGCTGTGGCTGAGCCAAATTCAGCGGTTATTTCCGACGAGTGGGCCACCAAATACTTCGGTATCAAAGACGGAAACTTAGACCAAGTTATAGGAAAAAGGATGACGATCAATTCAACTCTGAGCGTAGTCATCAAGGGGGTATTTCTGGCACCTCCTGCCACCACTGATCTCCCTTTTCAACTAGTGGTGCATTACGACAATCTCGGCGATTTTGACTCTGATTATGAAGATGGACAAGACTGGGATGCCACCAGTAGCAGTACCAACTGCTATGTGTTGCTGAAAAATGAATCGAATAAGGATCAGCTGTCCTCAGCACTACCAGGCTTAGCAAAAAAGTATTATGGCGAGGAGGATGACGGCAACCGTTTTGGACTTCAGCCGTTGTCTGATGTACACTTTAACCCGGTCTTTGGCAACTTTGGTGACAGGGTGATGGACTACAGACTGCTCGGTGCTTTAGTTACCATCGCCTTTTTTCTTGTGATCGCCGCTTGTATCAACTTCATCAACCTGTCTACAGCGCAAGCTTCAAGAAGAGTCCGGGAGATTGGCATTCGCAAGGCCATGGGTGGTCACAAGGGACAGCTGAGAGCACAGTTTCTTACTGAGACTTTCTTCATCACCTTGTTGGCCAGCTTTTTTTCGTTGGCACTGGCGGAGGTGATGTTGCTGGAATTGCAAGACCTGCTCGGCTATAGGCTGTCGGTAAGCGTGGTCAACGAGCCAGGACTATTGGCATATTTGGTGGCCATTGTCACGTTGGTGACACTGGCAGCGGGGCTCTATCCGTCGCTGGTGCTGTCTAACATGGGGCCTGTAGCGGCATTGAAGGGCAAAAGCTTCCACGGAAAAGGGCTGCGTGGCATCTCGGTTCGAAAGGCGCTGGTCGTCTTTCAGTTTATGATAAGCCAGGCTTTGGTGTTCGGCACATTGGTTGTGCTTTTGCAGACAAAATTTCTTCAGGATCAGCCGCTGGGGTTCGACAAGGAGGCTATTATCACCACCTGGGTGCCTGATCAGTCGGCCATCACTGCTCTCAGAGAGAGGATTCGGGCTGTCAATGGTGTAGATAATGTGTCCTTTTGCATAGGAGCACCCTTGTCGTCATCGAATTCCCATGCTAACTTTTATGAACCTTCTGTTCCCAAGGAGCAGAGGGGTGACCTTGGTGCCAACTTTAAGGCAGTTGACGAAAACTATCTGTCGCTTTTCAATATAGAATTGCTGGCCGGCAGAAATCTCCGGCAGGCTGACTCTGCTTCGGCTATTATTGCCAGTGAGCAGTCGATTCATGGGTTGGGCTTTCAAACCCCAGCTGAAGCTATCGGGGCAAAAGTAAGAACTGGTTACGACGACAATGTGAGGGAGATTGTTGGGGTTGTAAAAGATTTTCATGCTCAAACCTTGCACCAGGAGCTGAAGAAAGTGATACTGCTTTACTATCAGCCTGAATTTTACACGATGGCAATCAAGTTTTCTGCCGGCAGTTCATCTGCGGTTGCCAGCGAAACCATTGCCGAGGTAGAAAGTATCTGGAATGAAACGTTCCCTGAGTTTATTTTCGATTACCGGTTTCTGGATGCTTCTATTGCCGCCAAGTACGAGACTGAGCGGAACCTGGCCACTTTGTTCATGATTTTCGCCTGTATGGCAGTGCTTATTGGCGGCCTGGGTTTGTATGGTCTCATTTCATTCATGGCCAACGAGCGGACAAAAGAGATAGGAGTGAGGAAGGTGTTAGGTGCCGGTACCTTTCAAATGCTTCTCATGTTTTGGAGAGAGGTTGCAGTACTGTTACTAATTGAGTTTGTGGTCGCCTCCCCGCTGGTTTATACACTTATGAGCAATTGGCTCAATGACTTTGCCTATCAGATAGACATTGGGCTCCCCGTATTTATATCGGTCTTTGCTGTTTCTCTGCTGGTGGCGCTGGTTAGCACCGGCTACCGGTCGATGCAGGCGGCCAGCTCTAATCCGGTGGATTCACTGAGGTCGGAGTAGGAGGTGACTCAACTAAAAACCCGGTCAAATAGTATTGCTATACTACATGACCGGGTTTTGTGTTTTTCAAAAGCACAACCTCACTTCTGAAAAGGCAATGCTATTGTGCTATAAGCTTTTCAATCTCTTTGTTAGCATTGTTGATGGCTACTTTCTCCTTGTGCTTAAACCACTTGTCTCCCCTCATTTTAAGAAGCAATTCGTCGAGGTGGGTAGCAACTGTCACGTTCCAGCCACCTTGCACACGATCTTTCACCCGTGGGCTCAGGCACCTAAGGCTCATACTAAAGCCACTACCTACATATTCGATATGGTGCCACCAGCCGGATGGAATAAAGATGGTGTCGCCAAATTCCAGCACGGCCTCTCTTCCTTCAACATATTTCAACCCCGGGTACTTGTCGTAGTCGGGCTTTTCAATGTTAACAGCAGTGTGCACATTGTAGGGAAATCTGTACAGTAAAGTTGAGTACTTGGGGTCAAACAGCACTACTCTTTTCTTTCCGGTAAACTGTGTAAGAAAAACGCACGACATATCCATGTCCTGATGGATGCGGGTTACTGATCCGTCGCCACCAAAAAACATAAAAGGAAAAGACCTTAAGAACCCGGAGCATATCTTAGGAAATTCGAAGTCTTCGAACAGGCGTTTGTTCTGTTTAAAAGGGTTAAAAAGAAATAACCGCTTTTTTGTCGGCCCTTTTTCTATTTCATCCAGGTACTCCCTGAACTTCAGATAATAGTCAGGCTTTTTAAAAGAACGATCAGCTCGCTCCAGTGCCCCGTCGAACACACCCACCTCCATATCACCCATTTCGTCCTTAAAGAATTGGAAATTCCATTTCTTGCTGGCCGGATAGCCATCTACAAGCCCTTTGAGGACTACAGGTTTTTGTGGGTAATAGTAATTTTGCTCGAATTCCTTCCTGGTGATATTATGCACCACGTCAATGTTCTGCTGGATTTTGACACTCATAGCGTGAATAAAAATTCTTAATCTGTAAATGAATATTTATCAACGATTAACAACCGCTTTTACAGTCACAAAACTAACAGTAAGGTTGGTTTAAATTATCAACTCAATTAAAAAAATTCAAACAAAATCCTAACTCGCCAATTAAGTCACCAAAATGCTTGTTCAGATTCCGTGCCAGAAAAAGTGAGAAGGCAAAAGGCCCACCATTTAGATCGACCGCAATAAAAAACAAATATTTATTTGCTTTGAATCGCACTATTTGCCACCTTGCACAGCATTTAAATCAGTAATAGTAAAATATGCCTGGCCACAGGTCGTTAATTCTCAACTTTGCACCCCACAAATTTCTTAATTAATTACCCTCAAGTCAGATTTTTTACCTTTACCAAAATGCCACTAGCATAGCATTTATTACAATCAATTAATAATAACAATGGAAGGAACAGTAAAATTTTTCAACAATTCAAAAGGTTTTGGTTTCATTAAGCCATCAAATGGCGGTGAAGACATCTTCGTTCACGTTTCAGGTCTAGTTGACGAAGTTCGTGAGAACGACGAAGTGACTTTTGAAGTTGAGCAAGGCAAAAAAGGCATGAACGCCGTTAATGTCGAAGTAGTGCGATAGTAAAAGGAATCGATAGATATACTTTTTTTATTAAAAGACACTATAAGAAACCACCTTCGGGTGGTTTTTTTTATGCCTTAACTTGCCGGAAAGTCCCTGTTCGGAGCCTTTAAGTTTTAGCTTTGCTTGAGGGATGAGGATAAGTGTAGTAAGTTTAATAAATGACAATCAATGATTTCTGTGAATGAAGAAGGACAAGAAGCAATTTGATATTACCAGGCCTGACAAAATCCTAATGGCAGGCTTGCGGACGCTCGGGACGATAGGCGACAACCTTACCTTCAACCTGTATTCTACTCTTAAAAGTGAATCAAAAGGAAAAGCCCAAACGGTCTTTATTGGTAAGAAAAAGCTGGAGAAGGTGGCCATTCAGCTGTTTGAATACAGTCCAGACGACTGCATGGAGCTGGACCAACCAGAAGACTTTTCAGCACTCCAGTCACCTGATCCGAAAAAATCTTATTGGTTGAATTTCCACGGCCTGCACGAGGTGTCGCTTTACGAAGACCTCTCGAAAACCATGTCTTTTGACCGCCTCATGGTGCGGCAAATGCTCGATACCACCCAGCGGCCCAAAGTAGAGGAATATGATAAGTACCTGTTTTTCAGTGTGAAATCGATCCTGCAAACCGAGCAACAAGAGCTAAACATTGAGCAGATCAGCTTTATCCTGGGGAAGAACTACATCATTTCGCTGCAGGAAGAAGAAGGGGATCATTTTGACCACATCAGGTACAAGATCCGGGAGAAGTTGGGCATGGTTCGCCACCGGAAAAGCGATTTTTTACTGGTGCAGTTGCTGGACGCCGTGCTGGACAACTATTTTGAGACCATCGACGCATTCAATTTGATAGTGGCTGAACTGGAAAAAGAGGTACTGAAAGACCCCACTCAGAGCACACTACTCAAGCTGGAGAAGTACAAGAAGGATACGCAACTGATCAAGAAGTCGTTGATGCCTTTCAAAGAGGCTTTAACCAATATTCTCAACGGCCGTACCAACTTCATCGAAAATGAAAATGAGAAGTATTTTCATGACCTGCTCAATAGCTGTAAAAATGCCATGGACGAGATAGAGTCCACAAGTAAAAGCCTGGAGAGCCTTGCTAACATCTATTTTTCGTCCCTCAGTCAGAAAATGAACGAGACGATGAAGGTGCTGACCACGGTGGCCACCATTTTCATCCCACTCACTTTTATTGCAGGCATTTATGGAATGAACTTCGAATATATGCCCGAGCTCAAGTACCGCTATGGCTATTTTGTTGTGTGGGGAGTAATGGGGGCAGTGCTTATTCTAATGCTGCTTTATTTCAAGCGCAAAAAGTGGCTTTGAAAAATACCCTGCTAAATAGGTGATTTCATTGCCTGTCTGGTTTCGTCTTTTACCGCTATATTCGTGTTACTAACCTAATATATTATGGAACTAAGGAGTAAACTATTTGGAGTGCTCATCGTTTTGATCGCCTTTATGGCCGGATGCACTCAGCAAAACCCTCAGGAAACTGAAGGCCAGGATGATAAAATGGAACCACAAACAATAGACCTTCTTGTTGGGGTTTATACCGGTGCCGGAAGCAACGGCATTTACCAGTTGCAATTCAACACAGCAACCGGTGAGCTGAGCGACAGTATGTTGTTGGTGAAGACCACAAACCCATCATACCTGGCGATTAGCAAAGACAGACAGAGCGTTTTCAGTGTTAACGAAACCCAGGAGGGCGGCATTAGCTCTTTTAGCTGGGACCATGAGAACAACCAGCTTGTAGAGGTTAGCAAGCTTTCAACCGAAGGGGCACACCCTTGCTATGTTGATATTAGCCCATCGGGAAGGCAGGTAGCCGTGGCCAACTATAGCTCAGGTAACCTGGCGGTGTACCAGCTAGGTGAGGGCCTTGCGTTGCAGGCTTCTCCTCAGATTCGCCAGCACAAAGGTAGCGGGCCGGTGGAACCTAACCAGAAAGGCCCCCATGCACATTGCAGCATTTTCAAAGGTGGATACCTCTACGCAGTGGATCTTGGCATCGACAAAATACTTGCCTATCCGTTCGCTGCCGATGGTACCCTGGGTGAAGCCCATGTTGCTTTTGAGCTACAGCCAGGAGACGGTCCGAGACACCTGATATTTCACCCCACAAAGGCAATGGCTTTCGTAGTCAATGAGTTATCAAGCTCGGTTGTTTCAATGAAAGCCGATTTTGAAAAGGGCACGTTTGAGGCAATTGACAGAAAAAGCACAATACCGGCTGACTTCACCGAAAGAAATTCCGATGCCGACATACACATTACTTCAGACGGGAAATTTCTCTATGCTTCCAATAGAGGACACCATAGCATAGCTATGTACGCAGTAGCGGACGACGGAAGCCTGACCAGTTTGGGTAATGAACCGGTTGGGGGAAAGACACCCCGTAATTTTACGCTTTCGCCAGATGAAAAATTCTTGCTGGTTGCTAACCAGGATACCAACAACATAGTTGTGTTCACGAGGAACAAAGAAACAGGCCTGTTGGCTGCTACTGGAAAAGAGTTTTCTGTATCTAAACCAGTTTGCCTTAAGTTTTAAGTAGCGAACCAAAGCAATGTCTACTAATAAAAAAAGGTCTCCTTCATCGGAGACCTTTGCTTTTTTGTGGGGTGTAGCCCCTCGCATTCGGTAAGTATATCTGTTTTGACTATTTCAAATGGAAAGCACAATGCCCAAAAGAGCTACCAAACCCAGAATCAACCAATTGATCACTCGCTCTTTTCTCTTAGGCTTACCCAGCACCAAATAGTCCAGACTATACTTGAACCTGCGTTCATACAATCCTTTCATGATGGCTCCTTTCTTCTAATGTTACCAAATTGTTAACAACAAATTTAATTAATTAATATTGGGTTAACAATGATTAACTGAATAATTCAAAAAATTACAGGAATTGTATTAAATGGAGGCTCAGTGTGGTTTTGCACTAAACAATACGAACTATGAAAGCCCTGTGTTGAGATTTCAATAATTGTTTTCCCAGGCGAACGTGTCCATTGCTTTTACAAAATCAGGTGACAGTGGGGCTTGAAGCCTCAACTCTTTGTTTGAAAACGGGTGAATAAAAGTGAGTTTGTGAGCGTGAAGAAGGAGTGAGGTGATCCCCCATTCTCTTTCGAACATCCTGTTGTGCCGCAGGTCACCATATTTGGTATCGCCAACAATAGGGTGCCCCATGTGATTGAAATGCCTGCGGAGTTGGTGCGTGCGGCCCGTTCTTGGCAGCATTCTCACAAGTGAATACCGTGAGGTGGGGTATTTGTTCACTGAAATGTCGACTTCGATGGTGTTTAGTCTTTCATAGTCAGTCAAAGCAGTTTGCTCAACACCTGTTTCATGTTTAATCAATGGCTCGTTTGTTGATCCTGTTTCTGCCACAAAGCCCCGAACCACCGCCAGGTATTCCTTCGTTACGTCTCCATTCATAAAGAGCGATTGGGTCATGGCTATGCCCTGCGGAGAATAAGCAAAAAGCAATACGCCTGAGGTAGCCCTATCGATTCGATGCACCGGATATACCTCGCAGCCTATTTGGTCGGCCAGTAGCCTGTTGGCAAAAAAATGCTTTTCCTCGGCGATTTTTGTTTTGTGAACAAGCAGCCGATTCGGCTTGTTGATGGCCACTAAATACTCGTCCTGGTAAATGACGCTAAGTTTTTCGAACCGGGCTGGCTCGTTGTGGATAAGTTTTTCTTCACTCATGGTTGACTGTAAAAGTAAAACGGCGGATTTTAGAATCCGATTATTTATGCAGACTAAAACCCCACTTTATGCAATCGCCTGATTCTCTTAATGATGTAGCAAAATTTCACCGAACTTTTGGTCACCCGATACTGCCAGAGGCTACTGTACCTTCTGCTGACCGGTGTGCCCTCAGAGTGAATCTTCTGGCTGAGGAACTGAAAGAATTGGAAGAGGCTATTCAGGCAAAGGACATCGTAGAAATAGCTGACGCTCTGTGCGACCTGCAGTATGTACTCAGTGGAGCTGTGCTTGAATTTGGCTTGGGTGGGCAATTCAAAGAGCTTTTTGACGAGGTGCAGCGCTCCAATATGAGCAAAACCTGCAAGACAATTGAAGAAGCTGAAGCCACAGTAAATCACTACAAGGCACAAGGTGTTGAATGCCACCATGAAGAAGCGGACGGACTGTACCTCGTGTTCAGAACCGGGGACAGAAAAACCCTGAAGTCTGTGAAATACTCTCCGGCCGACCTTAAATTTATTCTCAGCTAATTTTATGTTGGCGGGTTAAAGGATTAGGTGCGTTTTTGATAAATTGTTGTCGCAACACACCCGAACCTACCTTATGACTTTTAAGCAAACCTTTGTTTTCTCTCTTGTGATCGTCTTGTCTTCTTGCGCTTCGCAGGGGGACAAAGAAGAAGATGAGCAGTTGGCAGAAAAGGCCCTGGCTTCTTTTGATCTATACGAAGGCCTTCAAATCGAACTTATTGCATCCGAACCACTGGTGGCAGATCCGGTGGCGATGGAAGTGGATGAGTTGGGAAGAACTTATGTGCTGGAAATGCATGGGTACCCCCTGGACTTGTCCGGAAGTGGCGTGATAAAACAACTGCTGGACACCGATGCCGACGGGCGGTTTGACAAAGCTCTCGTGTTTGCCGATGGGCTAAAGTTGCCCACCGGACTCATGAGGTGGAAGAATGGGTTGATAGTTGTAGACGTGCCAGACGTGCTTTACCTCGAAGATACAAACGGCGATGGAAAGGCGGATAAGAGGGAAGTACTGTTGACCGGGTTTGCGGTAACCAATCCGCAGCACATTGCCAATACACCGGCGTATGGCCTCGACAACTGGATTTATGTGGCGCATCAGGGAATGGTAACACCCAAAGTAAGTGTGAAGGAATTCAGCGACGAGGGAAGCGAGGTGCGTTTTCCGGCTAACAGCAACGCACCTAAGTTGCCCATTGACGCCAATGGCAGGAACGTAAGGTTCATGCCCGACTCTTTTCAATTAGAGATGCTTTCAGGCGAGTCGCAATATGGGCAAACGTTCGATGACTGGGGTCATCACTTTGGCACCAGCAATGCTGACCACCTTTTCACCGAGGTCATTCCTGCCAGGTACCTGGCACGGAATCCCAACCTGGTTGTTGCCGATGCCATGGAGAATATTCCGGATCATGGTAGTGCAGCGGAGATCTTTCCTATCACGCAAAATCCTGCCCATCAGTTGTTGACCGATGTCGGCGTCATTACTTCCTCATGCGGTGTTACGTGGTACCAAGCCGGTTTGATCAAGGGCTTCGAGAATGTGACTTTTGTGGCGGAGCCGGTGCATAATCTTGTACATGCGGATAGGGTTATTGCCAAAGGTGCGTCGTTTAGTGCAAGCCGCTTGGTTGAAAACAAAGAGTTTTTGGCGTCTACAGATGCCTGGTTCCGTCCTGTTCAGTTTTATGTAGGCCCCGACGGTGCTTTGTATATGATCGACTATTATCGGCAGATTGTGGAGCACCCTGAGTGGATGTCGGAAGAGGTAAACAATTCGGGAGCGCTTTACAATGGCTCGAATCAAGGCAGAATTTACAGAATATCACCCAAAGGCACGGCTCCAATGAACTGGGTAGGTAGCATAGACATTCCGGCCATGAGTTCAGATGAAATCGTTGCCTTGCTGGGCAGTGACAATATTTGGTGGCGAAGAAATGTGCAACGACTGATAGTAGCCAACGAGGCTTTGGTGCCAAACGATGTGCTGATTGACTATGTGGCCAGCACTGAGCGTGCAGTTGGTTTTTTGCATGGGCTTTGGACGCTGGAGGGTAGAGGCCAATTAACTGCTGAGCTCATAGAAAGGGGATTGAGACACAAGGCGGCTGGTGTAAGGGAAAATGCCATCAGGTTGGCTGAAATACACCTGACAGCATGGCCAACATTGGCCAAGACTCTGGTTGGCATGTCCGGCGATAGCGACGCCCGGGTAAGGTTTCAGCTTTTGTGCACGCTGGGCTTTGTCGATACCAAAGAGGCCACTGAGGCTCGCAATCAACTTCTTCGGCAAGACATCAACGACCGATGGGTGCAGGTGGCGGCCTTGAGTGCCAGCTATGGGAAAGAAAGTGAGTTGCTATCGGAGACTATCAGCACATTGGCCAATTCGCCCTCAGAAGGAACGGCCATGTTTTTCTCCAACTGCGCTGCGGCGATGGCTACTTCTGGCAACCAGAAGGCCATTTCGGAAATGTTAAAGAAAGTGCTTTCAGGCACCCAGGATCAAAGCGACGCATGGTGGAAATCTGCTGTACTCAGGGGAATTGACGGGGCCGTTAAAAACAGTGGGCTTCGGGCCGGGAACGCCGTAGCTGAGATGAGGCTCCTGAAGGCCCAATTAAACGAAAAGACCCCAGCTGAGGTGAGGGCAGCCAGCGTGAGACTTCTCACTCATTTGCCAGGAATTGAGGCATCCCATTTGGCGGATGTTCAGGAGAAAGCGTTGCAACTAGCACTGAATGGAGGAGCAAGTCCGGCCTTAAGAACTGATGCGCTACTTTTGTTAACCAAATCAGCCAATGGGGCCTATATTGATAAATTGTCAACGCTCGTGTCTGCACAGGAGCCGGATGACGTACAAGAGGGTGCCATCAACGCCATAGTAGCTATCAATAGCGAGGCTGCCTCACAGCTCATTTTGAAACGCTGGGGCAGCCTGACTCCGGTACTAAGAGATCATGCTATGGGACATCTTCTTAACAGCGAATCTGGCTCTCATTCATTGCTCGATGCAGTGGAAGCGGGGAGTATTGATCAGGCTACTATTACCTGGCCACGCAAGGTGAGGCTGATGAACAGCTATACTGATGGCGTGCGGGAAAAAGCGAGGCGGCTGCTTGCGTCGAACAATGCAGCTCCTGAGGAGTTAGTAAAAAAGTACCAGCAGGCATTGGATGTGAAAGGTGATCGGGTGGCCGGAGCAGCTGTATTTAAGGCTAATTGCGCTATATGCCATCAAAAGGGCGGAGAAGGAGGGAGTAGTTTTGGTCCTGACCTTGGTACCATTAGAAACAGGGATGCGTCGTTTATTTTGGCCGATATCATTAACCCCAATCGATCTATTGCCGACGGATTTGAAACCTGGGAATTAAAAACTAAGAACGGTGAGCAACTAACAGGAGTGATTGCGTCAGAAACAGCCTCATCGCTAAGCATCAAAGATGCAGCTGGCAATGTTACTACCGTGAACAGAAATGAAATTGCGTCGTTGAAAGCTTCGGACGTGTCGGCGATGCCTGCGGGATTTGAAAATTCTATCTCCGTTGACCAAATGTCCGATTTAATAGCTTATCTTAAAAGATAGATTGATCAACTAAACACCCTTTTTGAGAAAGACGATCATTTTTGTCATTCTGCTAATCCTGGTGGGTTTTGCTGCTGTACTTGTCAATTTTTCGATTGATAAGACGCATTATATCAAAACCAGGGAAGTATTGGCCAACCACCCGGATAGCATAGCGCTACTCGACGACACATTGGTGGCGCCTGTTCTGTATCACGAAATTGAAGGAATTGACCAGTTGCCACCTGAGCAGGCCAAGCTAAAGTTCATTTCCGCCTTGTTGCCGTCCATTCTTTTGGCGAAGCACAGGATAGAGGACGAAAGAAATAAAATCAGAGAAATACTGAACAAGCCCATTTGGCTAAAGGAGGACAGTACCTTTTATTTTGCACAAAGTGAGTTTTATAAAACTGCTTCAGGCGAATTGTTGCTTCGCCGCATGAAAACCCATCCCAACAGCATCATTCTGGCGCAGGCGGCGGTGGAGTCTGGCTGGGGTACTTCACGCATATTCCAGCAAGCCAATAACCTCTTTGGCATCTGGTCGTACCGGTCGGGCGAACCGAGAATCAAGTCCATCTACTCACGGAACGGCCAGGCGATCTATCTAAGAAAGTACGACGATGTGTCGGCCTCTATTTATGATTACTTTGGATTGGTGGCCCGAAGTAGGGCTTACCGGAGATTCAGAGAGGCGAGAGATACCACTGATAACGTGAATGTTTTGCTTCCTTACCTCAAGTATTATTCGGAAAGGCGTGAGGAGTATGTGGAACAACTGGCGACCATTATCCGGCAGAATCGAATGATGCAGTACGATGATTATCGCCTTGATCCGGCGTATTTTGTTGAAGAAAGAACCGTTAAACTTTTCGGCTATGTTATTGATACGGTTGTTGTGGTGGGTGGTGTTATTGTTGACGACCGCCAATAGTACCCTCCTTGGGCAAATGAACAGGGAAGTGGTCGGCTTTGTCTACCATAGGGTGGGAGATAGCCGGTATCCTTCTACCAACATCTCTACAGAAAGCTTTGACGCTCATCTCAACTATCTCAAACAGAATGATTTTAAGGTATTGACCATTTCTGAGGCGGTTGATTACCTGAAAAAGCCAGGCGAGCGGGAACGGGTAGCTGTTATTACCATCGACGACGGTTACGAAAGCTTTTACAAAAATGGTCTTCCCTTATTAAAGAAATACGGGTTTCCTGCCACCGTTTTCATCAATACTGAAACAGTAGGTGGCAGCTCTTATATGGACTGGAAGCAGCTCGAAGACTGCCTGGGCAACAAAATAGAAATAGGAAACCATAGTCATTCTCATGCCTATTTTTTAAATGAGGCACCACCCGCACGGTATGAGACATTTCGCAGCGATGTAGAAAAGGCACAAGCGCTGATAACGGAACGACTAGGAATTACGCCCAAAGCATTTGCTTATCCCTATGGGGAGTTCGATCCAAAAATGGCCGAACTGCTGCAAGAAATGGGTTTTTCGGCTGGGCTGGCCCAAAACTCAGGTGTGATGCATGGCGGAGGCAATTTGTTTAGCCTGCCCAGGTTTCCGATGGCTTCGGGCTTTTCGCCGTTGGAGAAATTTATTTCTAAAGCCAATATGCAGGCCTTGAAGGTGATTGCTGAGAAGCCAGAGAGCTTTCTGATGATAGCTAATGATCCATCACCCACCCTTCAAGTCACCTTCGCTCAGTCAAACCTGATGGAATCGCAGCTTCAATGTTTTGTGCAGGGAGGATCATGTGTACTGGAGAAGAAAATGAGTGGCGACAAAATAGAGGTCACCGTAAAACCAGGCAGCGCTCTGAGAAGCAGGAGAACCCTTTATACCCTTACCATAAAAGACACCGATGGTCATTGGCATTGGTTCAGCCACCTTTGGGTCAATCCTGCTTTGAAATAGCAAACAACGGCTGATTTTTCAAGGTCTTAAAGGCTTTTCCATTAGCGGCTTCCTGTGAACTGGTTCGCTCCCTATATTACCCTATCGTTCAATTTATCAATTATTATATGAAGTTAAACAGATACTATTTACTTGTTGCGGGCATTTTGCTCTCGTTTGCAGTGAAAGCGAGACAATTGCCCGAGGGCTATCCCACGAAGCCTATTACTACCCTTGATACTTTGCTAACTAAGGCCTTTGAATGGAGAAATGTAGGGCCTAGCAGGGGAGGAAGGTCGCTGGGAGCGTCAGGAAGTCCGTCCCGACCCAACGAATACTACTTTGGGGCAGTAGGTGGTGGCCTCTGGAAAACTGTTGATGGTGGCACTACCTGGAAACCAGTAACCGACGGGCAGCTGACAAGCTCATCGGTGGGTGCCGTGGCCGTGTCGGAAACCAATCCCGACATTGTGTATATAGGAACCGGCGAAACCCAGTTTAGAGGTAATATCATGCAGGGAGACGGTGTTTACAAGTCGGTAGATGCTGGCAAAACCTGGGAAAACATAGGTTTGAAAGAAACCCAGGCGATTGCCAGGGTGCGGGTTGACCCAACGAATCCTGATATCGTGTTTGTGGCCGCACTCGGGCATCCCTACGGCAATAATGAAGAAAGAGGCATTTTCAGAACAACCGACGGGGGTAAAAGCTGGAAAAAAGTGCTTTACAAAAGCGATAAGGCAGGCGGCGTTGATATCATCATTGACAGGACAAACCCGAAGGTAGTTTATGCCACTATTTGGCAAGTATACCGCAAGCCCTACAAAATGTGGGGTGGTGGCCCCGATTGCGGCCTTTATAAGTCAATTGACGGTGGCGACACATGGACAGAGCTCACCAGGAACCCCGGGTTGCCGAAAGGGCCTGTCGGTAAAATTGGCGTGACAGTTTCGCCTGCTAATCCAAACAGGCTTTGGGCAGTTGTTGAAGCCAACGACGGCGGGGTGTTTCGCTCTGACGACGCTGGCAAAACCTGGAAGCAGGTGAACGACGAACGCAAGCTCAGGCAAAGAGCGTTTTACTACAGCCGTATTTACGCTGATCCAAAAGACGAGAATACGGTATATGGGTTAAACGTGGGCTTTTACAAATCTACCGATGGTGGTGAAAAGTTTGACGTCACAATCAGGCCGCCACATGGTGACAACCACGATCTCTGGATTGATCCCAACGATCCCATGCGCATGATCGCTTCCAATGATGGTGGTGGTACTGTATCGGTCAACGGTGGTAAAACCTGGACCGACCTGGACTTCCCAACGGCTCAGTTTTATCACATCATGGTCACCAACGACTTTCCATATCACATTTGTGGAGCTCAGCAGGACAATTCCACGATGTGTATTCCAAGTGATGGTTGGGATTTTATGACTGCCAGGGGGCCGAAAACAGAGTACTACTATTCGCCAGGTGGTGGGGAGAGCGGCTACATTGCTCAGGATCCTAAGAACCCTGATATATTCTACGCCGGAAGCCAGGGAGCACTGTTAACACGTTATAACAGAGCAACAGGCCACGAGAGAGATGTGCAGGTGTATCCACGCTTCTTTTCAGGCGAGCCTTCATCATCATTGCCTGAGCGCTGGCAGTGGACATTTCCTATTGTATTCTCTCCGGTGGACAACAACCTCCTTTTTACATGCTCTCAGCATGTGTGGGTGTCGGCCGATGAAGGGCAGTCGTGGCAGAAAATAAGCCCAGATTTGACTTATGCCGACCCAGCTACCCTGGGTATGTCAGGTGGAGCACTCACCATGGATATGAACGGGCCTGAGATTTATGCGACCGTGTTTGCATTGGCACCCAGCTACCATGATGTCAACACAATTTGGGCTGGCTCAGATGATGGCCTGGTGCATATTACGAGAGACTTTGGGAAGACCTGGAGCAATATTACGCCACCCGATATGCCAAAGGACACAAGGGTAAGTATCATCGACGCTTCACGTCATCACCCAGGCACTGCATATGTGGCTGCAAAACGCTATCAAATGGATGACAGGGCTCCGTACTTGTGGAAAACGCACGATTATGGCAAGACATGGACAAAAATAATCAGTGGCATCAGATCCGATGATTACCTGCATACTATCAGGGAGGACATCAAAGTGCCAGGCTTGCTGTATGCAGGTGGAGAGCACACCGTTTGGGTATCGTTTGATGATGGCGCCAATTGGAATGCCCTGCAGCTGAACATGCCGGACACACAAATTGCCGATTTGATGGTGACCGATAGAGATTTGGTGGCGGGCACCCATGGTCGCTCGGTCTATATTTTGGATGATATTGGGCCGCTGAGAGAGTATGCCAAACTTTCTGGCAATCCCAACTATACACTTTTTGAGCCTGACAGGGCTGTTAGACGAGTGGAAAGTGCTACAATCAGCTACTTCCTGCCAGAGCAGGCCGATGAGGTAGTTATTACCATAAAAGATGCTAATGGAACTGTGATTTTGGAGGAAAAAGGGACTTTGCCGGAGCCCAGGAAGGATGAAGACGAAGCAGCGAGCTGGTATGGCAGCCTGCCTACGGCCCCGACTACCGCTCAGGGACTCAATAAATACGAGTGGAACTTAAGATATCCCGGTGCTGTAGACTTTGAGGGGATGATTATCTGGTCTGCCAGACCACAGTTAGGCCCTTATGCGCCTCCGGGAAAGTATACCGTGAGTGTAGCTGTGAACGGAGAAGTGCAAACCAGAGAAATTGAGGTAGCGCTTGACCCCAGGATTACAGGAGTGACAGAAGCAGATGTGAAAGAGCAGTTTGAGCTGGCTATGAAGATAAAAAATGCTACCTCCATGGCCAATCAGACTGTAAAAGACATTCGTTTGTTGAAAGCCCAAATCGACACACTAGTGATGCAGAACAAGGGTTTAAAAAAGGATGCCGAGGTACTTTTGTCGAAGCTTTCTACCGTTGAGGAAGCGCTTTATCAGGTTAAAAATCAGAGTTCGCAAGATCCATTGAACTTCCCGATAAGGTTGAACAACAGGCTGGCCTACCTTAGAAAGAGCGTAGAAAGTGGCGACGGGAAACCGACCAAGGGCTCTTACGAGGTATTTGACCTTTTGAAAGGAGAGCTCGATGGGCACATGGCTACTTACAAGACCATCCTCGAAAAAGACATCGCCTCTTTCAATAGAAAGGTGAGTAAGTCAGATCTTCAGGAGGTAAAGCTTGATGAGAAAATGTAGTATATGAGTAAGTAAGTGTGCCTCAAAGTTTGGTAAAGCAATCGGACTAAGTTTGAGGATAGTTTTTTTGAAGAAGTAGGGGTGTTTTAACAGGTAGGCTGTTGATAGATCACCGAACTATTTTAGTTAAATATATGTGATGAGGCATAATCCTTAATACGGTAATATTAAGATTTATTCAAATTTTATTCGATATTTAGGCATTACTGTGCTAATACTCATATACTAAGCATGCCCCGATAATTATCGGGGCTTTGCTTTTCTACCCATTTTTTGTGCTCACGGCTTCGGAAGTTGCCCAATGCATGGGATGACCGTATCTGAAAAATAGTTTAACTTCAGCCCTTCAAAAAAAGAACGCCCTGAAAGTAGCTTTTTGATGGCCCGAAAGATCAATTTTCTTTTATGTTTAGTGTTTGGGTTTCAGGGGTGGGCGTGGGGGGGCCATGTCGTCACTGGAAGCGGTTCGGATAGCACGTTTGTGAGACAGGTTCAGCTCACCGTTGACAACGATGCATACTTCTTCACTAGTTATGACCGGTACTACTCAAGTGGCATATTTGGATCCTACAGTAGTTTGAGGAGCCGACTACCTTTCAGCCACCCAAAAGAAGGTAGCAAATACTCTTCCGATATTGTTTTCTCTCATTACATCTACACGCCCAAAAACATCCTGTGGGACAAGTTAGAGCAGCTTGACCGACCTTATGCCGGGATGGCTACCCTGGGAGTTCAACTGAATTATCTCAGACCATCAAGTGCTTTTACCATGAAAGCGGATGTGGGTTGGCTTGGTCCGGCGATTAAAACAGCAGAGCTGATGCGGTGGTGGCACGGCAGCCTGGGCATACGGCTTCCCAGGGGTTGGGATTACCAGATTAACAATACGCCGGTGTTGACTTTGACACCTTCCTATTTAAAGCAATGGGCGTTTAGTGAAAAGTTTGACTTGGTGAGCTCCACATCGATGTCGGCAGGCACAGTGATCAATCAGGTGTCGCAGGAGGTGGTAGTAAGGTATGGCTTGCCAGGGAGTTTGAACCAAAGCCATTTAACTAACAGTCTTTTGAATACAGCAAAGGGGAGTGGCAAGCTCATTGAGTGGTACCTGGTGGCATGCTGGCAGGGAAGTTACGTGCTTTATAATGCCACCATTGATGGTAACTTTATCGGACCGGAGAGCATGTACCATGAAAGCTCGGAAAAAGCGGTTTTGCGTCAAACCTACGGCGCTGTGTTGGCTTACAAAAAGGCTGACTTCGAGTTGTCATTTAAAACTACGTCCAGAGAAGTGAAAGGAGCTGAAAACCACCGATATATGCGGGCTAAAATTAGCTATAGATTCTAATATGAAAGCACTCATTCGTCAGCTAATCGATTTTCAAAAGGCTAATTTCCATCCAGGTCTTTACCTGAGCCTTGTGCTCTTTATAGGTGTAAGTGTTGGCTTCAATTTTTCTCTCGGGTTTTACGATGACTATATCATCAAAGGGCATAGCCCTGCTCTCCGGTGGCTGCTTGTTGCTGCCTTCAATATGTTTCCTTTTGTGGTTGCAGCCCTTCTTGTTTATTATTTTAAAGGAGAAAAGTCATGGGTAAAAGACATTGGCTTTTGGTTGCGGGCCGCCCTGGTGTTTGCAGTGTCGGGCTTGTCGCAATACTGGAAACCATTTGATGGATTGGTCGCCGGGCTGAATGGCAACGAATACTATTTTGCCAGCTACACATTTAGAAAGGCAGATAGCCTTGTTAATGTTTTGCTGCCCGTGGTGATCCTTTATTTGCTTTTTGAAAAGGAGAAATACAAATCGTTTTACGGATTACGCTCTACTCACTGGGACTGGAAGCCTTATGCACTGATGTTTATGGGTATGGTGGTGGTAATCGGCCTTGCGTCTTTTTTTCAGGACTTGCAGGCTTACTATCCCCGCTACATGCGCACCAAAGGGCCAGAGCTGGCGACTGAGCTTGGGATTAGTCAATGGTGGCCTCTGCTTATTTATGAAATAGCATACGGGAGTGATTTCGTGTCGGTTGAGCTATTCTACAGGGGTCTGCTGGTGCTGGCATTCTACCGGTATTTTGGGAATTATGCCGTGCTTGTTATGGTGCCGTCTTATGTTTTTCTGCACTTTGGCAAGCCAATGACGGAAGCTATAAGCTCAGCTATTGGTGGCTATGTTTTAGGCATTATTTCCCTTAACAGCCGGAACATATGGGGTGGGGTGGTTCTTCATGTGGGGGTGGCGTGGCTAATGGAGTTTTACGGGTGGCTTCAGCTGGTATTCAAATAAGTCCGAAGTCCCAATACTGCCTTTCAAAAAGTATTCACAACTTCTTAATCGTTCGCAGTTACGTAGCATTGCGAAATTCTGTAATTTAACGGTTCGACCTTGATCCCATATGAGACGTTTACTTGTTGGCCTGCTTCTATTTCTTTCAATTGCTACTACGGCGGTAGCCCAATCAGGCTACTACTACCAAACTCATTTTACTCCCATAGCAAACAAACGGGATCAAATCAATTATAGTATCCAGCAAGATGATTTTGGCCGACTTTACTTTGCCAACAGACAGGGGCTTTTGCAATTTGATGGCACCAGCTGGGACTTGATAGAAACCCCTGGGCCAACTTTTTCTATCTCGCTCAACGACTCTGTCATTTACCTGGCAGGTACATATGGCTTTGGCATGCTCACTACTGACGGTTTTGGAAATCTTGCGTTCAAAAATTTGGGCGACTCTTTAAGCAAACTGTCCTCAATGACACAGCTCATTAGTTATGGTGAAGAGCTCGTGATGACCGACGGAAAAAGTGCTTTTTCTTATAGTCCGTCGTCAAAAAAACTGGAAAAAATAGCTACGTCGCTACCTGTCACACAAATTGGTGTTTTTGACGCAAAGCTTGTTGCTTTCAATGCGGACACCACCTTTCTTATCAGAGGGCAGGGCGTGCTACCTCCGAGATTTGTAGAGAAAGGCCCCTGGTTGCAGTGGAGTAAGTCGGCGGGCAACCAATGGATTGGTGCCAATAGAAAAAACGAACTTTTCCAGATTGTTGGCGGTCAGCTAGTGCCGCTGAAACTCGACGATGAGGGATATTTGGATGAAGCAAGGATTCTTTCTTTGACCTGGATGAGTGATGACCTCGTGGCGGTGGGCACCTTAAGAGGAGGGGTTGTGTTTGTTGATGCGAAGGGGAGAAAGCTGGATCAGATCGTCAACTTTCATACCGGACTGCCCGACAATGAAACCCAGACATTGTTCAGGGACAAAGACACCGGGCTGTGGGTAGCGCATCCCTATGGATACACCAGGGTGTCTCCAAACATTCCCTTCAAGTCATACAACTACTACCCGGGGCTTGATGGCACGCTGTATACTTCGCGGCATTTTGACGGAAGAGTATTTGCCGGCACCAACCTGGGGCTCTTTTATCTGGATCAGGTCAAGAACTTTGATGAGATCGTCTACTATATAAAAAAGAATCCCGACACGCAGCTAACCGTTGCAGATGACAGAAAAGAAGACAAAAAGGATGGCGACGGCCTTTTTTCATTTTTGCGTTTCAATAAAAAAGATGACAAAGTAGAAGAGACGACAAAGGAGCCTGTTACTGAGGAAGCACCAGAGGACGATAAAAAGAAAAAGGGCGGCTTGTTTTCTTTTTTGAAAAAGAATAAAGGGGAGGAAGCCACGGAAGAGAAGAAAGAAGAACCGGAGGCACCTAAGAAAGCCGTTGTCGCTACTGCCATCAGCAAGGCCAGAAGTCAAATTGGAGGAAAAAAGAAGACTGCTACTGCTGAGCCGGTCATGGTAAGGAGGGTGAAGAAGGAGTTGCAAAGCATCACTTATGTTTATAAGAAAATAAAGGGAGTAGAAGGCCGGATCAACCAACTGGTGCCCATTAACGATGATGAAATGATGGCAGCCGGACTGGCAGGAGTGTTTATTGTCAAAGAAGACGAAGCAGTTCAAATATATTCCGAAGCGGTGAGAAGGGTATTTTATGACCCTATCCAGAACCTTATTCTTATATCAACATACCGGGGCGGGTTGCTAACGGTTGTGAACGAAGCTGGAAAATGGAAAGAAACCACGTTACTTGAGAATGTAGATGATTTTATCCAGTTCATTTTCAAAGACAGAACTGGCAAAATCTGGCTTTGTACGTCGCAGAAGCTCTATTGGGCTAAGATTGAGAATAATATGCTTGTCGAAGCGGGGGAGGTTCCCATTAAGAACGACTACCTTGACCCCGTAATAGGCATCGACGACGCCAACCTTGGCGTGGTATTTATGCATGCAAAAGGCTTTTTCAAACTAGCTGGTGACGGGCTTGAGAAATTTGACTGGCTCGGGATGTCGGAGCCCAGCCGCTATATAAGCTCCGCCGGCCACTTGCTCGTCTCTGACGGAAGATTTTGGCATAAAATGGGCCCCAAAACCGACGCCAATAGTGCCTTTACTTTTCTCAACCTATTTGACCACATTGTTTCAATTGATTTTGAAAAAGAGGGTGATTTGTGGGTGGTGACCGCTGATAACAATTTCTATCGCATTGACCACAACAAGGCTTTTGAAGCCAACTATAATCCATTCCTGAAGCACATCAGGTCGGTCAATAATCAATTACTTCCGATAGGAACCAAATTGCGGGTGGAACAGGAGAACAGCTCGCTGAGCTTTTTCTACCATCAAACAGAATATTCCGGTATCCTTAAGATTGAGTACAGGTACCGACTGCTTGGATTGAATGAGCAATGGTCGGAGTGGTCGCCCAATAACAATACGATTCAGTTCTCGTATTTGCCGTCCGATAAGTATGAGCTACAGGTAGAAACCCGCAATAGCTTTGGTGTTGTGAAGCCGCTTGAGTCTATTTTCTTTACCGTTGTGCCGCCGTATTGGCAACGGCCTTGGTTTTATGCCGCCGAGTTTCTGTTTTTCGCTATGCTGCTGTTTTTGAGTTCGAGGCTTACCAAAAGCAACAGTATGGTTGTGCTGGT
>TARA_R110002012_G_scaffold9799_3_pt1 | contig 23058 bp, 26 predicted proteins | sample TARA_R110002012 | Tara Oceans TARA_R110002012 (sample SAMEA4396515) | marine metagenome | biome: Westerlies Biome; feature: [DCM] deep chlorophyll maximum layer (ENVO:01000326); material: water (ENVO:00002006), including particulate matter (ENVO:01000060) such as... | depth 40 m | reverse complement strand
CTTATTCAAATCCTCAAATCTGTCCCAAGGGTGCTGACGTCAGACAACTCAGGCTCACGCTCAACTCGAATGATGCCTATGTCGTCCGACACCTTCGATCTTATCGGTGCTGCGCGGCGCTGCGCGCAGGCCGCGTGGCCGAAGGGGCAGGCGGGGCCATTCGGGTTCACGAAGGCAGGCGTCATGCTTGATGATCTGCTCAGAATGGAGGATCGGCCATTGACGCTTTTCGATGTCCCAAAAGTCAAATCCCAAGCGCTGATGGCAGCGCTTGATCAGGTAAATGATCGGTTCGGCAAAAAGACTATGGTGCTGGCAAGCGAAGGCATGAAGAGGTCCTGGAAGTTACGGTCCGACCATCATAGCCCGCGATACACTACACGGTTATCGGACCTACCAGCCGTTCGATGATTCCCAAAATGCGCATGTAATCAGCGGCTAATTTACACCTTTGGTCAGACGAGGGCTTAGATCAATCTACCCTCACCTTGGGAGATTATAAAACTGCAGATCATCATTCATAAATGAACGTTTTAGGACCGAGAGATTGCTCTACGGAGCGCACGGTTTCCGGGATCTTCTGGTTCGGCCCCAGGATGTCGGCCGCCGCCCTTCCAATCATCGGTCGCGAGCCAGTCTTCGAAATAGAAAAGCCAGGTGTAGATCCATGGAATAATAGTCTGGTCGATTCGCTTATTTGAATCCCAGTCTTCAGTTCCAGGGAGGTGAAGGCAAAGCCGCAACGGATTTGTGTAGACATGGGGCAAGGGACGACCCTGCGCCAAAATCTCAAGATCAGGCTCGCTTATTCGAACGGTCGGCGCTTTCCCGAGTGAGTAAGCGACATTTGCCAGATAAGAGCGCGCCAGCGGTGTCGGCTGAACTGAAGTTTGCCATGTCAGACTGCATGCGCGGACCTTGCCAGCACCATTAACAACAGGGTTCGCACGTAGAAATAGCAATTGCTGCGACAGCGTCAGACTCTGTTTTCCGCCGTGCCCTTTCATTGGTCGCCGAAGAACGTGTTTGCAGGAACGGCAGTTGACGCAGTCGCCTTCGACGTCGTCAGGCCGATCAGGGGCGCTACGGAGAGCAATCCGGATTTACGGCCTTCCGACACCGCCCCAACGTGGCTTCCGATAACCCGGCCCGTGACACCGGAACCAAAAGAGCGTTCCATATTCAGGGACAGGCGGTCTTGGCCAACCGCATCGCGAAGGGCCTCGAAATCAGCCACTGCCCGCGCGTGCCACGTGTAGAAGGCCGGCGCGCGGCGTTCATCCTTGTTCCAGTTATCCGCGAAGTTTTCTCCATTGGTGGTCTCATTCAGGATGGCATAGCTTTGGTGCCCGTCCAGAATGGGCCGCTCGATAAAGTGCGGCATCATCCGGATCGTCTCGACCAGCACATCCATTTCATCTTTGAAGACATGCCGTCGCACGCAATACGCGTAAGCCTGCATCGCGAGCGTGGTGATGATAACGGAAATTGGAGCGACGTCTTCCGTGTTGTTTTCATAAAAGACGTCCCGGTGCCGTTTGAGCAACTGCACAATACGGCGCAGGATGCCCTTCACCGTTTCGCGGACGGGGAACGGCTCTACCGTTGCTTCATCCCGCTGCATGGCGACGAGTTTGCCCACAAAGGTGGGCCGGAGCGCGGCACGCTCATCAAACAGAGTCTTGTAGGCACGCGGGTTCGTCGGATGCCACTCCTGCAAGGTTCGGTCGGGAACCAGTTCACCACGGTTGACGCAAAACGGGTTTGCGATGGTCGGAGACAGGTCGAGATGAAAGTCTCCCGCGTAGTTGAGGCGCCAGCAGCGTTTCTTTTCTTCGAGGAGCCGCGCATAAGTGACGTGTTCTTTCAGCCGATTGCCGACCGCCTTCTTCAGGATCGCAGGCGAAATGCCAGAAGCGACACCCGCACAGAAGCAGATCAGATCGACATCGAATTCCCGACGGCCGATCGGCTTTACAGCTGTTCCAAGCGCACTGGACCCCTGAGGATAGACCAGAACGCTGACCAGTAGCGGATCGGTCGAACTCGACAGCCAGTCACCCACCGCGCCGTAGCTCTGGCGAGCACGATCAAACTGGGTCTCGGTCAGATCCAAATCTTCGCCTATCTCGTCCAGTATGGAGAATATATGCGTGCGCCGCCGAATGTCACTGTCGGTCAGCGGCTGTCGTAACACCTGGTTCATGCCGCATCCTCCTTGAGTTGATGGACCGGCACGAAGGCATCGGCGGGTTCTGTAAAAAAGATTGGGGTCAGATGAGGCTTTGCCTTTCGGGCTTCCGACATACCGATACCCTTCAGCCGGCCGATTTTCATGGTGTCATCCAGAGTGAAGAACCCGCTCGGGACAAAAGGCGAATACCGGTAGATGCGGTCTCCATCATAGGAATGCCCGGTCAAGAGCTTTGCCATGCCAAGGGCACCGTGTGATTGACCATCGGTGTAGAGGTTCAGAGCCTTGAACCCGAGACCCGCAATTCCCGGACTCTCGGGCAGCATGTAAACCTCGTCCAGGCAGCCCAGACTCAGAATACGCAGGTCTGAAGGATGCCACCCCAGAAGGGTTATGGCCTCGACGACAGCGATAGCCGTGGGGTTGTTAGCCCATGTTCCGCCATCGGTCAGGCCGATATCATCAACCGTGCGATGCCGCTTGAAATACGTGGGCGCGGCCGCCGTGGCCAGAGCGGCATCCAATGCCGTCTTGCGATAATCAGTCTGAAGGCGCGCATGATGCGCGGTCTTGAAAATATAAGGGCTGCGCAGGTCGGCATCCCATGCCGGAATAACCAACCGGGTCTGCGATTGCCCGATGAGGTTGTCGTTCAGAACTGCCTCGAGCTCCCTGGCAAGAGTTGCCGAGTCATGCTTTGGCCCGACAACGCGGCGTCCATTAGCTGTGAGGTTGCGCCAGAACCGCCCCATCTTCCCCTGCGGTTTATCATCTATGTCATTCTGACCAAAGATGACGGGTCCGCGGTGTTCATAGAGTTCGAGCAACTCCTTTGCCGTGCGCCCCATGCCGAGGCCCAGTGCGATGATACCGCCCGTCGATGTGCCGGCAATGAGATCAAAATAGCGCCCGATAGGCTCGCCCAGATCCTCTTCCAGCCCCGCGAGGAAAGCAGCAGGCATCGTGCCTTTGATCCCGCCCCCATCGATGGAGAGGATGCGACGTATCTGCCTGTTGTTCCCAATACTGCTCATACGGATATCCACTTCGTCTTTATCGCTCAGCCCTTCGGCGGATACGGGTCCTTGCCGTAAGTGTTGCGCTCGCGGATACGGCCGTTTTCACCGTGGATCAGCATTTCACTACCTTGACGGATGGCGGTTTCGCGCGCCGCGCCGATTGCTTCACGTTGCGTGCCGTGGACGGAGGAGGCACGCCCGTTGCCTGCACCTCTAACAGCCCACCCGCTCTCATGTGGCACAACATGTTGATTTTTCTTGGTCATTTTAGCCTGATAACCCCTATTTTCATTGACGATTCTTCAACCTTGTGTTTATATATATACAAGTTTATGGCGCTTATCAACCGCTGAAAAATCGACGGGAGAAAACCATGTTCGGACAAAGACTCAGACTTGCCCGCAAGCAGGCGGGATTATCTATGCAGGCGCTCGCAGGGAGCGTTACCCCCGGCGTTTCGGCGCAGGCAATCAGCAAATACGAGGCGGACAAGATGATGCCGTCCTCGGGTGTGCTGATCGGCTTGAGCCGATCCCTCGGAGTGTCGCTCGACTTCCTAATGGGCGGCCAGGTGGAGGCCCTTCAATCACTCGAATGGCGGAAAACTTCGAAAGCCTCGGCCCAAGATCGCGCCAAGGCAGAAGCGGTCGTGATCGAGAAGCTGGAAGACTATCTGGCCATCGAAGATATTCTTGACCTCAAACCTGCGGGCGATCCCTTCGCAGAGGTTCGGATCGACCATGTAGAGAACGATGCTGCACTCGATACCAAGGCGCGCGAAGTTCGCAGGGCTTGGCAGCTGGGCATCGATCCGATCCCCAGTATGACCGCCCTGCTCGAGGACAAGGGACTGAAGGTCATCGAGACCGATCTGCCGGAACGGATCAACGGTATGGCGTGTCATGTCGAGCGAGCAAATCGTCCGCCAACCGAAGTGATCGTTGTCGCGCGTCAAACCAACGTCGAGCGCAAAAGGTTCAACCTTGCCCATGAATTGGCGCATCGGATCATCGCCAGCACCGGCAATTCGTCGATCCGGCTGGAACCAGCGATGAACCGCTTCGCTGGGGCATTTTTGATACCTTCTGAACACCTCATTGCCTTGGCCGGTGAAAACCAGCGTGGCGTCACCTATCACGAAATCATGCGGCTCAAGCAGACTTACGGCGTTTCAGCTGCGGCAATGCTGATGCGACTCCGCCAAGTTGGCATCTTGTCAGAATCGGCCGTAGAATATGCCTTCAAGACCTACGCACGCAAATGGCGAACCGTTGAGCCCGAACCAATTGAAGATGACGAGGGGTTTGCTGCGTTTGAGTCCCCGCAGCGCTTTGAGCGCCTGGTCTGGCGTGCCCTTGGCGAAGAACTGATCTCGCCGGTCAGGGCGGCGCAGATGCTTAGCCTGCCGCTGAACATCATCGAACGTGAGATCCGGGGGCCCCGCGACCAGTGACCTGCGTTATCGTTAATGATGCCTCCTGCCTTATTGACCTCAGAAAGGGGCAGCTACTCCATGTCCTGTTGCGGCTTCCCTACCGGTTCATCGTCCCCCTGCCGATCCGGGAGGAAGAGCTTCTCGATTTCACGCCGCAGGAATGGCGCATGCTCGAGGATGGAGGGTTCACAACTTACGACCTGCCAGGCGAGGAAGTGGCGCAGGTGTTTGCACTGAAAAGAAGGCACAGCGGCCTATCGGCGAATGACTGCTTCGCGCTTGTGACCGCCGCCTGCCAAGAAAACGGAATTTTGCTCACAGGCGACGGGCGGCTGCGGAAGGTCGCAACTGCCCGTGATGTGCGGGTGCATGGGGTGCTCTGGATCATCGACGAGTTGCATGCGGCAGGCACCTGTGAGGCCGAGCTTCTGATTTCCGCCCTCGAACTCTGGCGGGACGACCGCGCTGTGTTTCTTCCCCCACAAGAAATTAATAATCGGCTGCGCCGCCTTCGCGGAACATAGCGGTTCAAACGTCACATGAATTCCAAGAGCACGGCGCTCGCCTCATGTTCCAAACGTGACGTAAGGGTCTTCGGCCAGCACCTTCTCCGTTTGTGCTGCAAACGTATTGAACCCTCGCCGCATATCCGGGGTCTGATGCTGGAGGTAAATTTCGAACGATTCAGGATTTATTCCAGCATTAGTAACGCAGCGCCCACTGGGCGTCCGTGAGATTCGGGGAATAGCCAGGATGTTCTGATAGAACCGCTACGCCGATAAAATACATGAAACTGTTGCACCGGTGACTGGCATCTTGCGGCCGAACATGGAAGCGCCAACAGCGCACCTCGATCGCTTCCCGGGAAAATATTTCCCTATTACGGCACCTCATCCCAGTTCCTTCTCGAAAGGAACTGAATATGCCACACGCACCCTCCTCCAAGGCCTCCACGGCTGCAAAAATCACCCCCTCCACCCCCGTCACGAACCCTGAGTTTGAGCGGTTTTTCGGCAATTGCGGAGATGATACTCGGCGCAAGATCTTCCGCCATCTCGGGTTGCCGAAGCGTCGAAAGCAGCCGTGGGGAGAATTCTGGAACGCTGTCGGTTTAGATCCCGAGCAGCCCGAAGAGCTCTGGGAAGACCTGACCTTGGGGAGTGGGAGCAAGAATGCGCTCTGGGATGCCGCCCGGGTCGCTGCAGAGACCGGGCTCGCCGCTTCCACGGTGAACGGCTATTGCCACAGAAAGAGCTTCCTCAACGGCTTTCCCAAGCCGTTGATCGACGTAAGCCCGAAGACGCGCCTTTGGCTGCCTCTCGACGTGCGTGCCTATGTCTGGCCTTCACTCTACGGCGACCGCGCGGCTATGATCCGGCGAAATCCGAAGCGCTCGACCGTGCGAAAGAAGGCCGAGCAAATCCCCTACACCGGCACAATGCAACCGCTCCCGCAGCGGTCCGCGGAGGCGGAATGACTCCAGATGCCCTCCTTCGGCCGAGAACGAAACCCGCATTCCGTTCGTGAAATGCGGGTTTCGTTTCTGCCTTAGCGGAAGAGACCAATATTCCTTCCAGAACCCAACATCATAAGGCTTTTTCCATGCTGCAGACTCTCGATCAGATGACCCTTTCCAAGGCCAAACCCGTACCTCACCAAACCTGGGCGGCAATCCCGGAGTTTCTCGACGGCAAGGTCGCCGCCGGTGCCTCGAAGAGTTCCGTGGCCAAGACCAAGAGCGCCGTTAACGGCCTGCTGAAATCCAAAGGGATGACGGCAGAGAATGCGCTCGTGAAACTCGAGTGGTTCGACCGGATGTTTCCTGTCGACGGCTGGGACCCAGCCACCATGTCGTTCGAGCAGACGACCTACCAGGATTACCGCAACCGCGCCCGCCCTGTACTCGAGGAGATGGTCGGCGTGGCCGAGGAGAAAAAGATCATTCGCGCGGCAATCGACGGATGGGACGAAGCCGCCAAGGAGTTCGAGCTTCTCAAGGCGATCGCAGGACCCCACCGCGACAAGAAGATGATCCCCTTCCGGAACACGCTGACGATGGCAGCGCGGCGCGCCGGCCTTGGCTCTGGCGATATCAATCAACCTACCACCGCTACCCGGAACGTATCGGGTGGATCGCGGTGCGCTTGACCTTGAGGAAACGCCGCCTGATCACGCCGTCACCAACTTTCGCGCGTATCTCCGGGTTGGCGGCTTGCACCTTGTGTCCTCATTCAACGTTTAGCCCACATAGCATCTGGGTTTTACCCTGTCATGGAACCGGTTCGGGTTATTAGCCATCCGTTTCAAAGTGAACCCTGACTGGCACCGTAAAGTTAATGCACGTGCTGCGTTGATATGAGATGGGGTCGCATGATCAAAACGAACGTCTCGCCACTCTATCACCGCCATCGTTTCCCGCCTGACGTAATCGTCCAAGCGGTCTGGCTGTATTTCCGGTTTCCGCTCAGTTTGCGGATGGTCGAGGATCTGTTGGCTGAACGCGGCATCATCGTTTCGCATCAAACTGTTAGGGCTTGGGCTGAAAAGTTCGGGCGTCGGTTCGCCGCCGACATTCGCCGCAGATCGAGGGGTCAGTTTGCCGACAAGTGGCATCTCGACGAGGTCGTGATCACGATGCGCGGCAAAAAAAATTGGCTGTGGCGCGCGGTCGATCGGGACGGATTTGTTCTGGACGTCTTGGTGCAAAGTCGTCGAAATAAGGCCGCGGCCAAGCGGCTCATGCGTAAGCTTCTGAAGCGGCAAGGGGCTGCCCCGCATGTCATAATCACCGACAAATTGCGGTCATACGCAGCGGCAAAACGGGAAATCCTGCCCGGCGTCGAACATAGATCGCACAAAGGTCTGAACAATCGGTCTGAGAACTCTCATCAGCCGACACGGCAACGAGAGCGAGCCTTGAAGAAGTTCAAATCGCCGGCCCAGTTGCAGCGATTTCTCTCCATTCACGATCCAATAACCAATTTGTTCCAACTCCCACGCCACGAAATGCCATCCTCTGAATTCCGCAAAATGCGGTCTCTCGCTATGCGGACATGGCGCGAAATCGCTCAAGTTGAAGCTTATTAAGGCCAAGGCCTCTGAATTTCTTTGACCGACATCTGTTAACTTTACGGTGCCCGCGCAACTGTTGAAACGGGTCAAGCTATGAGGTTGTCGTCGATAGGCTTCGCGGATGGCGCTTGGTTTTTTCAAGCGGCATCCCCCGCAACAGAAAAATGCCATACAACCAGACAATGCTTGCCTGCAGTACAGTGTGCCTTGGAGGGATCCGTGCCCGCTTTAGCGTCCTGAAGAGGTAACTTCATCATCTGACAACCAGATCGACGCCAATGCTCCGTCCGCGTAGGCTTCACCCACTCAAACGCGCGAACCATATATCAGCGGCGGTAGAATGCCAGCAACGGCTGCATTCCCAAAGACAAAGTCGGCAGCTGACCCTCGGTTGTGCACGACCGGGTTCCCCGGCAGGACACACGTCGCGCGGGCCTTAGATCCTCCACACCCTAGCAAGCATCACGTGGGAATGTCGGCAAGAGTGGGCGGTGCAAAGCCCTTTTGAGTGACGATCGCGACACCAGCAAGGGCAAGACAAGAGCCAACCAATTCGGGCCAGCCCAGAGACTCACCATAGTAGAGAAGGCCCATTGTCAGCCCGAATATTGGCAAAAGAAAGCTGAACGCATTGGCCTTGCTCAGCGGCACTTCTACAAGAACTGACATCCAGATAACGAATACCAAAGCGGAACCAAACACTGCTAGCCCAACCAGGGCGAACAGGAAACCGGGCGACCACTGGATAAGGCTGATATCTTCGGTCACGGCGGCAATAACCGCCAGCGGGATACTGCCAATTAGCAATTGCGCACCTATGGCCATCAGCGGATCGACAGTATCGGCAATCCGTTTGAGCATCACATTGCTGACTGTGATCCCAAGGGCCGCCAGAACGATATAACCAACGCCGACCAAATAACTCTCCTGCCCACCTGCAAACAAACGCGGGGCTGCGATGACGACGATGCCCAGAAATCCCAAGGCAAGACCCAATTTGCCCCAGACCGTAAGGCGTTCACCCAAGACCACACCAGCCAGGGCCGCGGCCAACAAGGGCTGGCTATTTCCGATCACGGTGGCAATCCCCGGCGCCACAAATTCCGCCGCGTGGAACATGCCAAAGTATCCCAGACTGGTGGCCCCAAAACCGATAACCGCAAGGCTTGTCCAGGTTTTCCAACCACATGGAAACGGGCGGCCCAGAGCCAGCGCGAGCCCCAACAGGATTACCCCGGCCATCACCGCTCTCATCATCGCAAACGTAAGATGCGGGGCATAGGCAATGCCGATCGTTATCAATGGATAGCAAATCGCCCATAGAAACATAGCGAAGATGATCTTTGCAGTAGCCAGATAGCTCAAGAGTTCATCAGTTCATTATCTTTTAAGCCCAGAGGGGCCGGCATATTCTGTTGCTCGGAAACAGCAGCTAGGAAGCACTTTTTTAAGTTACGCTGATCCGCGTTCTTCAGCGGCCTGAGTGCCGGAATGATGTAGCAACACCTAGCCAAGTGCGCTGCGCGCCACCATGCCTCAAATTTGACCATATTGCACACGATCTGATGTGTTAAGATCATCGCAACTGACCCGCCTCCAAAATGCTCATGACCGGATACAGACGGCGTCCATATCCACACAATCCCCCGGGTATCCCATACGTCCGCGCGGTCAATGCTCCATCTGCGGTGCAGTCCAGCGCTTCAAGTATAACCGTTCGTAGAAAAACACGGCTGAAATTGCGACACCTGCATAGAGAACGATAATCGGGTCTGATCCCAATTTCATTATTGTGAAAGCTGCTAAGACAAATCCGTCCAGCGCAATTGCGCAAAGCAACACGGCGCCGTTTGCCCTGATCTCCCGGCCCAGATGCCGAAACACACCCCAATGTACCAACATGTCCATTATCAGGTAGAAGAACGCCCCAAGCGACGCGATCCGGCTCAGATCAAAGAGCACTGCAAGCGTTGAAGCCAGAACAACCGTGTAAACAAGGGTGTGGCTGCGGATCGAGCCCGGCATACCAAAATGGCTGTGAGGTATCATTTTCATTTCCGTCAGCATCGCCAGCATGCGCGAAACTGCAAAAACGCTCGCCAACACACCTGAAACAGTGGCAACGGCCGCCAAGACAACCGTGAAATAAAAGCCAGATGGGCCCAATGCCGGGGATGCGGCCTCGGCGAGCGCATAATCCTTGGCTGCAACTATTTCTTCAATCGACAGATTGGACCCGACCGCGAATGCAACCAGCAGATACACAACCGCGCAAATGGCGATCGAGATCATGATAGTGCGTCCCACATTGCGGTGTGGCTCGGTGATTTCTGCACCACTGTTGGTAATCGTCGTGAAGCCTTTAAATGCGAGGATCGACAGGGCGACAGACGCAATAAACCTGGTCAGACTAAAGCCGCCGACCGCACTGCTTGCGGCCGCAAACTCAAATCCGCCCGACCAAAGGGCAACAATCCCAAAGAGCGCAATGCCTCCGATCTTGATGACGGCCATGATGATCGACAACAGCCCGACAGACCGATTGCCCGAAATATTAACCAGAAATGCAAACAGGATAACGCTGACTGCCAATATCGGCACCAGTGGGCCGCCTGTGATGTCAAAGGGTCGCAACACATAGGTTGCAAAGGTCCGCGCCACGAGGCTTTCCGAAATGACCATGGACAGCGTCATCAGCAATGCCGCCGCTGCGGCGATGGCGCCCGGACCGTAGGCCTTTTGCAGGATCATTGCGATCCCGCCGGACGAAGGCCAGGCATTCGACATCTTGATATAGCTGTACGCGCTGAAAGAAGTCACGATGGCGCCGAATACGAAAGACAGGGCAAAATATGGGCCGGCCAATTGCGCGATTTGCCCCGTCAGCGCGAAAATACCCGCGCCGATCATCACGCCGGTCCCCATCCCGACGGCACCGGCCAAACTGATCGAGCCCTTTTTCAGGGCTTCGCCACCATGTGCATGTTTCAATTGAAACTCTCTTTTTTAACGTTGGGGAACCGGGTCAGGGCAGTGCCACCATCTGGTGCCCCTCACCTTCGATCTGGAATTCCCTTCGGGCAGTCATCGTCGCCTGATCTATAATCCAGATCTTTGGCTCGGCACGTGACGAAACAAAGAGCGTGCCTGTGTTAGGTATATTCGTCAAATGGTAGGGTTCGGGGGATAGGTCTGCGTATTGTATTTCACCGTCGGCAAGGGTGATGGCCGCGATTTTGTTTTCACCGCGACCGGCGACAAAAAGCGTTGCGCGGTCATCGGATAGATCTATCGCGTGCAGCTCGCCACCAATGGCAAAGTTCCGCGAGACCGTTCCCTCAGACAGGGACAGTTCGATCACGTTGCCGGCCTCTGCGTCCGCCGCATAGAGCACCCCTGTGTTGGGGTTAATGACAATATGTTCCGGTGCCGTGCCGACGACCATATTGCGCCGCACAATCCCGCGTCCGAGGTCAACCTCGCTGATCGTTCCATTGCCTGTATTCGACACATAGACAACGTCTGAAGCAGACCCGAAGGCAGCGTAATTCGGCATGCTACCAGTTGGGATATATGCCTTGAGCGTGAAACTCATCAGGTCGATTACCGATATTCCACCGCCCGAGGGGTGAGTGGCAACAGCATAGCGCCCGTCGGGGGCAACGGCGGTGTGATGCACGGCACCCGGAACTTCGATCCGCCGTATAATCTCGCCAGACGTCGCATCTAGAACAGAAAGAATGCTGATGCCAGCATCCGAGCGTCCGATCGGCTCATCCTCGCCATTTGAATGATGCGCGGCATGCTCATCCTCCGAAACACCTTCGGGTTGGGTCAGCTCCGCAATCGCAGCGCGATCGGCTTCGGTATAGCTGCCTGCCACCAAATAGGGCACATTGGGCGCGCCAGACAGCCCATGCACCGCAACTAGTCCTGTGATCGTATTAACCGTTTCCCCGGTTAAAGCATTAACCATGAGCACGGTATTTGCGCTGCCTTCGGGTACAAATACGATAGGCTCCGCTGCCGCAATTGCAGTCGTGAACAACAGCGCAGCTGTTGCGGCGATATTTAGTTTGATCATCGAAATGCTCCCTCAGAAGGGTTTGGTAGCTTGCGGACTCTGCTTGGATCAGCTTTTAAAGCGGCGGTTTCTAAGCGCTGCTGCTGCATGCGGTCCGAAACAATGACCAACAGGCAGAATGCGAAGGCGAACAGGATGACTGACATATTTAATCTCCTCATAGGCTGAAAACTGGCGACATACGCTGGGATGTGAGGAATCAGCGTGTGCCACAGCACCCGCCGGTTTGGGTGCTGATGGCACTTTCACTTTCGCCGCTGGTTGCGACAGGCGCGCCTCCACTTAGCGGCTCTGCCAAAGTGCCCATTTGTTCCTTGGAAGAGGGTCGGCAACAGCAGCCTTTTGATCCTTGATCAGGCGTCGCCCTAGGTGGGTTGATCTTTGACGGCATTTTTGTTTTCTCCATCATTAAGTGTCTCCTAATTGATATAGACGCCCGAGCTGTCCCGACATTACAAAGGCACCGACAGCTTCAGTGATCTGGCCGCTTCACCAGATTGCAATTGCACCTGTCCAAGCCATGTTCTGGGCAGATTCGGGACATTTCAGCCAACCGTTCCTTCAGAGCCTGGCGCCCACATCCAAGTTGGTCCGCTATCATGCTCGCGCTGGACCCCAATCTGTAGGCGACGTCCGCGGGCCGCTCTCCGTCGATATCGACACGTTGAAGTATCTCGGCCTGTATAGGCGGAAGCGTGGACAGAAGCATCTCGATACAGTCGCATATCAATTCGTCGAGTTCGGGGTCACCCGCTGGATTGGAGATGGGCGGATCTTTCACGAACTCATCTCTTGGTGAGCGTCAAGCTTCTGCGCATGGCGACAGCATAAATCTAGTTCCGGCGATTGCGTCGCGGCACTTTCATGGGTTCGCGACTCTGACCTTTCACTGACATTTCCCATTTTTTGCAACCTTCCAGATCAGAAGACGTGCGATAGACGTGACCATTACACCAGCGTCAGCATTTCAGACGAGTAAGCAGAAGGCGAAGGCCGCCTTTGACGAGAATGGTCGCAGTCACAAATCATGAAGTCGCCATTCCCACAGACTGGGCAGACCTCCGCTATTTTTTCTTTCAGCGCGGCTCTGGAGCGATGAACACGTACCCCCAAAGAGTTCAGGCTCAACCCAAGTTCAGCGGCGACCACCGCGCGCGGCTCGTCTTTTAAATCGATCCGTGACAGCAATTCGGCCTGGGAAGGTTTTAACATTTTCATTGCAGCAACGACGCAGGTGCAGGCGGGTTCGTCAGCCTCTGTGACCTCTTGCTGGAGCACTTTGCTCTCGATTGAATAGGCTTCCGCACCGCGATTTCGCGTGGCTTGCCGTCTGTAGTGATCGGTTAAGGCGTGCCTTAAAGTAACGCCGAGCCAGGCATCAAGGCGCTCATGACTCTGGATTTGTGAATGGTGGCGCAGTACTTTGACACAGAAGTCTTGAAAGACATCTTCTGCATCCTGCGGCCTGCTCAATCGCCGACGAAGAAAGCCGAGGAACCGTGTGCGGAATTCGACGAGTTTTATCTCAACGTTACGGCGCGAGACCTCTGTTGTTGGATGGTTCTGTTCAGTAAACATTTTTTGCTCCTTTCAAACGATTTTGCGCAGCACCGTCCATCGATACTGGCAGTCAGGCCTGTGAAAGGCATCGCGGTGGATGAAAGAGCAGGTTGGCTAGTTCATAAGGGTCGAAGTTCGGATCGGTCGGGCATTCTGGAGAACTCCCAAAATGCTCCAACGCCGCGCTGCTGATCGGTACGTTCAAACCGAAACAGTAATGTGCCACGTGACAATTCATATCTGGGACCATTTTTTCCTCAGTATCTCCGACGTCCCACGCGTCAATTACCAATTCGTTGGCGAACGGCGTCGAAAAAAACCGGTGGTCAATTTCAGAGCCCACCGCTAAGGCCGAAAAAAGGATTGCCAAGATTGCCGCAGTGACTGTTCCCATGTGCAGCCGAGCTGTCCAGTTTGATGACTTTGATCCGAGCATGTGACCTACTTTTACGGCTTCCATGCCCTCCTCCTATCGCAGCTTGAACTTGCAGGCCTTGACTTGGATCAATCTCTGCGATCATTTCAGGCGGGGCTTGTAAACTCCGGGTCGATCTTCTTGCCGTCCTCGCTAATGCTGTCGATCAAGGTCGAGAAAAAAGCAGCGTAGTGCCTTCATTATAATGCATAAAAGATGATACGCATGTCCCAGGCAGTCACATATACCCGCCACTTTCCGCCCGAAATTGATCTTATTGTATTGTCGTTTTTGGGGCATTTCGCGTGGGAGATACTGCAAGCGCCCATGTTCTCAAGTATGAATCAGGTAGATCACTTTTCCGAGATATTCATTTGTCTGAAGGCAACATTGGGCGATCTGGTAATCGCACTTGCGGCGTTCTGGAGTGCGGCCCTCATGGGCCGAAGCCGCAGATGGTTCACGCGCCCCGGCAGGCTTGCTCCGATGGTATTTTTTGTGGCGGGGGTTCTGTTGACCGTCGGTTTGGAGTACCTTCACACCGAAATTACGGGACGTTGGGCCTATAACGAGGCAATGCCGCTCCTGCCGGTCATTGGCACAGGACTGTCTCCGATCCTGCAGTGGATTTTCGTCCCGCTATTGGTTCTGTGGTACCTTAGCAGGCTGGATTCTAAGACAGATAATTCGGGTCTTTCTTAGTCGCCGTTTACTGCGTGTTAGAGCGGATGATGCAACTAGTCGCCGCCCTCCAGTGTCCCACGGCTACCTTTCAAGCTGGTTCAAAAGGCCGCACCTGTAATGTTCGCCTTCCCGCTGCGTCAAATAATTCAGAGACTACTTTCAGGTTTTGCGGAAACCGCCAATGAACTTGCGGTGGCTTCGGACAACCAAGCCAGAGGAGAATGCAAGATGAACGCTTCTGATGCCATGACCACTAATGTTGTCACAGTCACGCCAGACTTTCCCATTGGCAAGATCGCCAGATTTCTGGAACAAAAGCACATTAAACGGGTTCCGGTTCTGGAAAATGGGCAGCTTGTTGGAATTGTCAGCCGTGCTAATTTACTGCAGGCAATGGCGGCACAGTCGAAAGTTCACATTCAGCCAAATGTAACGAACGACGAAAAACGAGACATCGTCTTGGGTGCACTTGCACAAGTGCCCGGGTTGAGTCCGGTCCATCTGAATGTGGTGGTCGCGGACAATCGCATCGATGTACGGGGCATTGTCAATTCCAACGATGAGGAAACCGCTGCTAAAGTCGCACTGGAGGCGATTGATGACCTTGGTGATGTATCGGTACATTTGGGTCGCATTCCCAATTATGCTTGGGGAATCTAGAAAAGCAGTAAATTTTAGAAACGGGGCGTGTGGAGCGTGACATGATAGATCAAAAAAATACCACCGAAACTGTATCACAGGATCCGGAGAGAAACTCGCAAACTCCGCGGCGTGACTTCCTTTATCATGCAACAGCGGGCGCAGGGGCTGTAGCGACAGGTGCTGCCATCTGGCCTTTGATCGATTCGATGAATCCAAGCGCGGATGTCACAGCACTGTCATCAATTCGGGTTGATATAGATGGTGTGCAGGTTGGCTCACGCATCACTGTAAAGTGGCGCGGGAGACCTGTTTTCATTGACCGACGAACCCAAGAAGAAATAGCGCTTGCCAAAGCCGATGACGCGGCAGACCTCATTGACCCAGCACTTGATGCAGAACGCGCAGAGCGGCCAGAATGGTTGATCGTTATTGGAGTTTGCACCCACCTAGGGTGCATCCCGCTTGGCCAAGGCGGCGCAGAGCCACGTGGGAATTGGAAAGGCTGGTTCTGTCCCTGCCATGGTTCACATTATGATACCGCAGGGCGAATTCGCAAAGGTCCTGCGCCGCGGAACCTTGATATCCCCCCATATACTTTTCTCACAGATACGCTGCTAATTATTGGCTAGCGCGTGGTGTAGCAAAAATTGTTCTGGATTCTCTAATTTAAATGATCTAGCCGCCCGAGAACTGTGTGAGCCTTCATGCCAGCTGCGGTCCGATCCTGATCCAAATACGTCATAGGTCGCTTCAACTTTAGCAAACTCAAAGAGTGGGTCATAGTCACCAGACGTCACGAAGCTATCGCGAAACGATAGCATTCCCGGTTCTCGCAGTTGCCGTAACACTCGGTTGCCGTACGCAGCATTCAATCCGAGGGTGTCGGCGAGAAGGTACTGAGTTAGAGGACAGGCGTGACCTGCCTTCTTTTGCCAACATAGATGTCGGGGTTGCGATCGGCGCAGAGGCGGAGGGGGCGATAGAGGATGGGCATATCACGCTGGTCGTTTCGGATCCCCGCATCATCCCACGGAGCCGGGTCACATATCAGCACACGAATTTGGCGCGCCGCAGGCGACATCATTATTGCCATCCCGCTTGAAGCTGACGTGCTCGGACCCCAAGACATTTTGCTCGCGCCCAGCTTAGGAACGATACTGGTATCGGCAACCACGGTCGGGGCGACAATTAGCACCTAACGTCTGGGCAAGCAGATTGTCGTCCCTGGCGCAACATGAGGCGCGACATTTTGCACGCGTGGGCTTTACAAAGGATTTCTTCGTCACCGCATTTGCATTGGACATGGCGGCTTTGGCCATCAGTGCCCGTCTGGGGATATTGGTTCGATCTACCCTATCTGCGGCGGTCGCGCTTTTTGGCTCCCGGTTTGCCCAAGGTCAAACCGAAACGCGGATGTCACGGCGGCAATCGAATGCTGGCCGATTGTCACGCTGCCTCCCATTAAACGCAGTTGGTGCGTCTTAAGGGGGTGATTGGTACGCGCACAGAATTTTTTAACTAAACATGTAACGGTCTTCATTCGAGAACGTCTTGATAAGTGAACCCGCGGAAACATGGTCAAAATCGCATTTTTCGCAAATTCAAGCTTTGAGGAGTAGCGGATATGTCAAATCCAAACCCAGTCAGAATCTACACCGTCGGAATGTCGGTGGGGATTTTGTTATCGTTCAGTTTTGCCCTGTGCGTCTTGTTCGGACTGCTTCTCCCCGCAGCCACGATGTATCAGGCGTGGTTGCCACTACTGCCGGGCGTACGTTGGATCAGTTGGCCAAGTGCCCTGTTAGGTCTGGTTGAGAGCTTTGCCTATGGTTGGTACATTGCGGTGGTCTTCGTGCCGACGTGGAATTTCTTTTCACGGAAGGCCTTAGCATGAACACTGAAACTCTCCTTCCTGCCAATTCGGATAGGACCACTTCAGCATCAGATACATTACAACCTCTGCCCGATCCCGCTGCATATAGTCGTGATCTGTGGGAACGTTCTGTGTTGTTCTTGGATACGCTCCGCGAACGCGCTGACAATATGATAGCACATGAACGCGCCGGAATGCCGCCACTGCTGGATTTCAAATATGAAACCCTGTTGGACGCGCGACAATTCAGTCGTCCAGCCAATTATGCGCTGCTCAGGATCACCGAAGTGGACGGAAATTGCTGGGATAATTGCGTGGACGTTACAAAACCACCCGTCATCGTGGTGGACCCACGCGCAGGCCACGGCCCCGGCATCGGCGGTTTCAAGCGCGAGAGCGAGGTCGGTATGGCGATGGGCGAAGGGCACCCCGTCTATTTTGTGATCTTCTTTCCTGAACCGGTCCCCGAGCAGACCCTCGAGGACGTCCTGTTAGCTCTGCGCCGTTTCGTCGAAGAGGTCTCAACGCGCCACGATGGAGCCGCCCCCGTTCTCTACGGCAACTGTCAAGCCGGTTGGGCCGTTACGCTGTTGGCCGCGCATTGCGAGGGCCTCGCGGGACCGGTGGTTTTGAACGGATCTCCGCTATCTTATTGGGCGGGTGAAGAAGGCGTGAACCCGATGCGGGTCACGGGCGGATTACTGGGCGGGGCGTGGCTGGCCCATCTAACGGCTGATCTGGGCGACGGGCGGTTCGACGGCGCATGGTTGGCGCAGAATTTCGAAAGTCTGAAACCGGAAAAAGCAATCTGGGAGAAATACGCCAACCTACTAACCAATGTGGACACAGAACGCGGCCGCTTTCTCGACTTTGAACGCTGGTGGAACGGTTTTTATACCCTCAGCCGCCCCGAAATCCTGTCAATCACCCAGAATCTGTTCATCGGCAACCAGCTCGAAAGTGGTGAAATGCCGATCGGGGATCACTGCGTCGCCGACCTACGCAAGATCAAAAGCCCGATGATCGTTTTTGCGTCTTACGGTGACAACATCACGCCACCCGCACAGGCGCTTGGCTGGGTTCCAGAAGTCTACAAGGATACTGCGGATCTTAAGGCGGCGGGCCAGCGGATTGTTTATCTGACCAATGCACATGTCGGGCATCTGGGCATATTCGTATCAGCTTCGGTGGCCAAGCTTGAGCATCGTGCCATTCTGGAAAACCTGGACAAGATCGAACAGCTGAAACCGGGCCTCTATGAGATGAAGATCAACGCGCCCACCGGCAATCAAGACGCCCATGATGCTCAATACAAGGTCAGGTTCGAACCGCGCAAGGTAGGCGATCTGAAATATAACGTGCCCGAACAGGCCTTCGCAAACGTGGAGCGCGTGTCCAAGGTTAACGAGGCATTCTACAGCACTTTTGTCAGTCCGTGGGTGCGTCTGATGACAACGCCAACCAGCGCCGAGATGCTAAGAATGACGCATCCCATGCGCGCCAGCCGCCTGATGTTTTCGGAAAGCTACAATCCATGGATGCGGTTTATCCGGCAAACAGCAAGCAGCATTGCCGAAACACGGGTACCGTTGACGCCAGACAATTCAATGATCCAGCGCGAGAGGACTGCGATCTCTGCTGTTGGGGATGCTGTTGAACGGGCACGCATCACACGCGACGCCACATACGAACGCTTGTTTGAAACCCTCTACGGAACCAAAGAACTGGACCCCAATAGCGATCCTCGCATGCCGGTCTGAGCTAAAAGGAAGAAAGAAATGCAATGGATGATAGAAAACTGGCTGATCCTGCTTTTCGGGGTTGGCATGATCGGCATGCACCTGTTCGGCCATCGACATGGAGGCAAAGGTGGCCACGATCATGGCGCAAAGGACCCTTCACCGAAGCAGAACAAAAATAACAAGGACCAAACCGAAGAATCTACCGATGCCTGAGCGGGCTATTCTTACACTTAACGCTGGTTCGTCCTCGCTCAAGTTTGCGCTTTTTACCGCGTGCCATCATCCAAAGCGGCTGTGGTCAGGGGCAATTGACAGGATAGGCCTTTCGGGTGGGCATTTTCAGCTGAGCGATGCCCGTAGCACCATAGTCGTCGACGAATCCGGCAAGCTCGACAGTCACGAGGCAGCACTCACCCGCTTGCTCAAGGCGATCGCAAGACTGCCCGGGTCGCTCGATCTGGTTGCTGTAGGGCACCGAGTGGTACATGGGGGTCCGGAATGCGATTGCCCCAAGGACGTCACGCCAGCCCTGTTGGCACGGTTGCGTCGGCTTGCCTATTTGGCACCATTGCACATGCTGCCCAACCTCGCGGGGATTGATGCTGTACAAGCCGCGCGGCGCAACCTGCCGCAGGTGGCCTGTTTCGATACGTCGTTTCACCATGATTTGCCTAAAATCGCACAGATGACCGCCCTGCCCCGAGCCTATGCCAAGGATGGCATCCGTCGTTACGGATTTCATGGCCTGTCTTACGAATACATCATGGAAAAATTACGTCATGACGGCGTCCATGTTGACGTGGAGCGTATCATCATTGCGCATTTGGGGAATGGTGCTTCGATGACTGCCATCCGTAATGGCACCCCAATCGAGACAAGCATGGGGTTTTCAACACTTGCGGGTCTCCCGATGGGCACGCGCACTGGTGATATTGATCCTGGAATCTTGCTATTTCTGATGCAGGAAAAAAGCATGTCACCTGATGAAATCACGGCCCTGCTTTATGAACAGAGTGGGCTGCTGGGAATGTCGGGCCTCAGCCGGAACATGGAAGATCTACTGGACAGCCCTCAAGAGGCTGCCGCAGAAACTGTCGCATATTTCTGCTATCAGGCAAAGTTGCATTTGGCGCGTTTGACCGGTGCCCTTGGCGGGTTGGATCGTGTCGTTTTTACTGGCGGAATTGGCGAGAACTCAGCCGAGATACGCAGCAGGATCTGCGCCGGCCTTGGCTATCTGGGGGTCAACATCGAAAGCGCGGCCAATAAGGCAGATCGCACAAAAATATCAAAACCTGACAGTCGGGTGATCATCGAGGCGCGCGCGACGGATGAAGAACAGATGATCGCGCGTCATGTGGCTGTGAAAGTCTTGGCCAATCCAGTGCAGCAGACATCAAGTATGGGAGCGTAAGTTGTGTCTCATAACCTTGAAAAACTGCAAGCCCTGATTGACCGGGCGCACGAACTGGCACCGGTACGTGTCGCGGTAGCCTGTGCTGCCCAACTGGTGTTGCTGGAAACCTTGCGCGATGCGACCTTGGTTGGTCTGGTCGTGCCGCGACTGGTAGGTGACCGCGATACAATCCTCAGCCTGAGCCGCGATCTTGACTGGAAGATTGATCCTGATTGGGTCATTGCCGCAGCTACAGACACCGAGATCGCATCCCTTGCTGCGAGGATGGTCCGCCGTGGCGAAGCCGATGTTTTGATGAAGGGCAACCTGCACACAGATGTCTTGATGCGGGCTGTGCTTGATAGCGACTTTGGCCTGCGCAGCGCAGGTCGCCGATGCAGTCATATCTTTCTGCTTGATGTGCCGGACCATGATCGCCTGATCGGCATTACTGACGCAGCAATCAATATTGCGCCTGATCTGGCTGCAAAAGGCCATATCTGTCAAAATGCGATTGATCTGTTCCACAGGCTTGGCGTCCCCGCGCCGCGTGTTGCCGCTCTGTCGGCGGTCGAAACGGTCACGGACGTGATCCCATCAGCGCTCGATGCCGCCGCTTTGACACTGATGGCACGGCGCGGTCAGATTACGGGGGCGCAGGTCGACGGGCCGCTGGCCTTTGACAACGCCATTTCGGTCGGGGCCGCCCGCGAAAAAGGCATCCTGTCAGAGGTTGCCGGGAATGCGGATATTCTTCTGATGCCTGATCTGGTGTCAGGAAACATCCTCGCCAAGGCGTTGGAATATCTCGGCGGGGCAGTTGCCGCAGGGGTCGCGTTGGGGCTGTCTGCTCCAATTGTACTGACATCGCGCGCGGATCCCGCAATCGCGCGAATGGCCTCACTGGCTGTGGCAGCGCTGATGCTTAACCGCAGCAAGACACAGAATACAGTGGCCTCTAGAGCCGAGGCAAGCATGGCCGCCGCACCCCAACCTGAACATTCCTGCTGCCCGCTGCAAACGACTTCAGCCTTTGCGGAGACAGCAGAATGAAAAATACGACCCCTTCCTCCGGCCGATTATTGGACATGACAGGCAGGAAAGGTCTGATTGTCGGCGTTGCCAATGAACATAGTCTGGCGTGGGCAGCAGCGCGCAATTTTCACACAGCAGGCGCTCATCTTGCACTGACTTATCTCAATAACAAAGCGCGCCCTTTCGTTGAACCTTTGGCACACTTTGTTGGCGCGCCGCCTTTGCTGCCCTGTGACGTAGCGCGTGAAGGACAGCTGGAAGCCGTCTTTGCCAAGATCAATGAGACTTGGGGCAAACTTGATTTTCTGGTGCATGCGATCGCGTGGGCACCACCGGCTGATCTACACGGTCGACTGACCGATTGTACTGCCGTAGGCTTTGCGCAGGCAATGCAGGTGTCATGCCATTCGTTTATCCGCATGGCAAAACTGGCCGAACCGCTGATGGCTCCAGGCGGTAGCCTGACGACGCTCAGCTTTATCGGGGCAGAAAGGGTCGTGGATCATTACAGCCTGATGGGCCCTGTCAAGGCAGCACTCGAGACGTCCGTGCGCAATCTGGCACATGAACTCGGACCGAAAAGCCTTAGGGTCAACGCGATCTCTGCGGGCGCGATCAAGACGCGCGCGGCTTCCGGTATTGAACACTTCGACGAGTTGATCCGCGAGACTGAGACCAAATCACCCTTGCGCCGCACAGTTACCGCTGACGAGGTGGGGCGCTCCGCCCTTGTGCTGGCCAGCGACCACACAACCGCCATCACTGGTGAAATCCTGCATGTCGATGCCGGGTTTCACGTCGATGGCATGGTTTTTCATTGAACACTGCGCCGCGCGCGCACGGTCGAGACAAAGGAATACAAGATGAACGTTACCAAAGGCAAATTTGGCAAGGCAACAGATGACGAAGAAAGTTTTGATACGGTCCCCGAAGGGTATTCGGGCACCGTCTATACCTGTTCGATGCATCCAGAGGTCCGCAGTACCGAAAAAGGTTCCTGCCCGAAGTGCGGTATGGTTCTGACCTCTGAGAGCGAGACAAACGAGCACGGCGGTCATGAGCACTGCGGGCATAGCCACGGACATGGCGATGCGCATGCTCCTGCTAGCCCGACAGTTGCTGAAAAGGGCGGTGAATACGATACCGTGCCAGCGGACTATGGTGGGACGATTTATACCTGCCCGATGCACGCACAGGTACGCCATCCCGGTCCCGGTTCTTGCCCAATCTGTGGCATGGGGTTGGAGCCAGAAACAATCAGCCTTGAGGACGAAGGCCCGAACCCGGAGTTAGTTGATTTCACCCACCGATTTTGGGTGGGAGCGGTACTCACGGTGCCACTGCTAGTTTTGGCGATGGGGCCATTCGTCGGCTTTACGTATTTCATGGAATTGCTGGGGGAGCGCACGTCGCTCTGGTTTGAACTCGCGCTCGCAACCCCCGTGATCCTTTGGTCCGGTTGGCCGTTCTTTGTGCGTGGTCTGAATTCTTTCCGCACGATGAGGCTGAACATGTTCAGTCTCATTTCGATGGGCGTGGGTGCCGCCTATATCTTTAGTATCGTTGCGGTGATGGCACCGCAGATATTTCCTGACGGTTTCAGGGACGAAAATGGCAACGTGGGTGTCTATTTCGAGGCAGCGGCTGTCATCGTCACTCTGGTCTTGCTGGGGCAAGTGATGGAACTGCGTGCTCGCGAAGGAACTGGCAAAGCGATCCGTGCATTGCTGGACATGGCTGCCAAAACCGCACTGGTTATCCGCTCCGATGGCACTGAGGAAGAAATCGAGCTGGAGCAAGTACAATTGGGAGATCACGTTCGCGTGCGTCCCGGTGATAAGGTTCCCGTAGATGGGGTTGTTCTGGAAGGCCGCTCCTCTGTGGATGAATCCATGATCTCGGGCGAA
>TARA_R110002012_G_scaffold234963_5_pt1 | contig 23062 bp, 21 predicted proteins | sample TARA_R110002012 | Tara Oceans TARA_R110002012 (sample SAMEA4396515) | marine metagenome | biome: Westerlies Biome; feature: [DCM] deep chlorophyll maximum layer (ENVO:01000326); material: water (ENVO:00002006), including particulate matter (ENVO:01000060) such as... | depth 40 m | reverse complement strand
TGAAACACTTTTCTCGATCTCAAAAAAATATGGCGTATCGGTAGAAAGTGTAATGAAAGAAAATGGACTGAAAGGAAATGATCTCAGTGTAGGTCAGTCCCTCATTATTGAGCCTGCGGTGCCGGTGTCTGTGGCAAAAGAACCTACTCAGGAAGTGGCAGTTGCCAGTAGTCCGGTAGTATCCAATAAAAATGAAGGGAAAGGAAAGCCTGCAAAGAAAGTCGAAGAAACTCCTAAAGTAAAAGCAAAGCCAGAGCCTACTCCAAAAACAGAACCAACAAAGGCTTCAGCCCCGGAACCTGTAGTAGAAACAAGCAAACCGATGGTTCCAGGAGATTGGAAATCACACACAGTTCAGAGCGGTGAAACTCTATTCTCTATCGCAAATCAATATTCCGCTAAAGTTGAAGATTTGATAACCTGGAATGCTTTGACTTCAAACAATCTTCAACAAGGTCAGGTTTTGAAGGTTGGCCGTGGTGCAATGCAGGAATCTACAGTACCTGTGATTGGAGATCCAAGAGTTGTGAACAGCGTAGATGAAATGATGGTAGAGCCTGCAGATGCATCTACATCAGGAGGATTTAAAAATATCAAGGAAACTGGTCAAGCTGAACTGATTGAAGGAACAGGTGGGCATAAGAAATATTTGGTCCTTCATAGAACTGCCCCTGTTGGTACTATCATGAGAGTGAAGAATGAGGAGAACGATGTAACGATTTTTGCCCGGGTAGTCGGAACTCTTCCAGAAACAGGAGATAACAGCAAATTGGTGATTAAGCTTTCTCAGGCCGCTTTCGATCAGCTGAAAGCTGTAAATGGCAGATTCCCGGTAGAAGTAATGTATTAAGTTGAATGGCTAATGTCAGATGTTATCTGATTAATGAATGCCACTTTGCAATCAATAAATGCTCAAAGAAGACCGTCAATTCTGACGGTCTTCTTTCATTTTGAACCTATAGTTTACGCCCTAGGTTTTATCAGGGAATTTTGGTTTCCGCAAAGTCACTACTAATTTTGCGTATACGCTATGAATAAAGTCCAACTCATATTTCATCACATTTTCAGATTCATCTGGAATGTTATTTTTATTGTTTCTTACCCGATCCTGGCGAGTTTTGGATTGCTTTTTATAGGAGTGACTTATGTGTTTTCCTTACTCTCCAGATTTCTCAATAGACTTCGTCCTGAAGGGAAAAAAGTAGTGCTGAAGGAGTCTGAATGGGAGGACTTGCCATACTCAGGTGAATTACTCGAAGCAAAATTGATCAAGCAAATAGTATTTGGCCCATCTGGATTTAAGTTTAGAAGGAAGGACGGTGTCCCTTCTGTGCTTTCTGATTTTGTATTTGGAAATAAAGTACGCGTACTGGAAGAGGGTTATATTTTGGAAAAGTGGAATAGTACAGAAGCAAAGGACTTACCTGATTTCGATATTTGCCTTTATGATCCTGACGAAGATTCTCTTCGATCACTTACGAATATTAAATCCTTTGACTGGCACGTCTCAGATATAGTAGATAATGAATTGTGCTTCAAGTGGTTTGATGGTACTCAGGGCGGAGAAGTTAAAGTCGCGCTTTGATGCAAAACATCAAGGACTTTTTAGACGAAAAGGTAGAGCATTACAATCGTCCAAGCTTTATAACGCTTGATCCAATTTCGATTCCACATCGATTTTCAAAAAAACAAGACATAGAAATTGCAGGTTTTTTTGCTTCAATTTTAGCTTGGGGACAGCGGAAAACAATCATTAATAAATGCATTGAGCTTTTTGATAGAATGGACAATGCTCCACATGACTTTCTACTGAGTCATCAGGAAGATGACCTTAAACCGTTTGTACACTTCAAACATAGAACTTTTAATGATGTGGATACGCTGTACTTTATTCACTTCCTGAGCTGGTTTTACAGGCAGCATGATTCACTTGAAGAAGCCTTTCTCCTTGGACAAACCCATGAAATAGATTCAATGGAATCTATTTTAATCAAGTTCCAGGAGTTTTTCTTTTCTCTTCCAGATTCTCCACACCGCACGCGAAAGCATATTGCAACTCCAAGTCGCAAAGCAGCATGTAAGCGGATCAATATGTATCTACGCTGGATGGTGCGTGATGATGATAAGGGAGTTGATTTTGGGCTATGGAAAAGTATCTCGCCAGCTCAGTTGATTTGCCCATGTGACCTGCACGTGGATAGAGTTGGTAGAAAGCTTGGGATAATTACCAGAAAGCAAACAGATTGGTTGACGGCTTTGGAATTGACCCAAAAACTACGGGAATTTGATGCAGCTGACCCCGTCAAATATGACTTTGCACTTTTTGGGTTGGGAGTGGAAGAGAAGTTCTAAAGTTTTATCTCAATGAAACTTCTTCAGCTCAGGAGCATTAGCCACGGTAGAAAATTCTCTCGCAATTCTTTCTGCATAATCATCCAAAAGCTGCATCACCCGTTGCTGATTTTTAGACTTCACAATCAAACCAGCATGGTATTCCAGCGGAACCCGAAAGTAAACTTCTGGATCATCGAAACTACTCAGATCAGGATGTTCATATTTGGAAAGCGTCAGTAAAATTCCAGCATAGTTTTTGGCAACTTTTGGAAGTTTGTAAGTATAGTTTTTGGCAAGAGAATCTTCGATTTTGGCCCATTCAGCCCAAAGATTGATGTCAGTAGCAGCTTCCACCATTTCTGCCAAATGTGCTCCGCCCACGCGGGAAGATGTTTCCAGGAAGTAGATTTCCCCATCTTCACGGCACTTTATGAATTCCGTATGGGTAGCGCCTGACCTCATTCCAAAGGCTTTCATTATCGCAGCATTTACTTTTTTAATTGCTTTCTCATCTTCCGACCCAAATTTCAAATTAGCAGAACGGAATATTCCACCACCTTGGGAAATTTCCATTGGTGTAGATAGATATCTAGAGACGGAGCAGAAAAGATTTTTCCCGTCGAGCATTAATCCATCAGCATGATAGACATCACCTGGTTTGAATTGCTCTACCAAATAGTAAAGTCTATTGTCGCCTAATTGATGGATATTTTCCCATAAAGATTCCTTGTCGTGGACTTTGATGATTCCATGCGCAGAGGCTTCTGAACGCGGCTTCAAGACCCAAGGTGCAGGGATATGATCAGCAAACTGATTGATGTCGTCGTCATTGAATAACGGTGCAAAAGCCGGGACTTTTATGTCTGAGTCATGAGCTTTGATACGCATGGCCAGCTTGTCACGGAAAAAGCGACCAGTGGTCTGGCCCATTCCAGGAATTCTTAGGTTTTCGCGGAGATAGGTAGCTTTTTCCACGTCATAATCATCGAGTGCTACTATGCTTTCGATCTTATGACTCTTCATCAAACCCCCGACGCCCTTCATCAAAAGGTCTAGGTCCCAGTCCAAATCCTGACCAGGCATGTAAAAAATCTCATCTATGTATTCGAAGGCCCAAGGCTTGTTTTTTAACTTTTCAGAGGTGATCAGAAAAACCCGATTGCCCTGCTTTTTCAACTGGGTTAAAAAAGCATTCCCTTTGAAAAAATTGGAAATGCAAAGAAAAGTCTTGCCCTGATCATCCATAATTACAATTGATTTTCGATGAATTTAAGTAATAATTGAACTCCAAATGCAGTTCCTGATTTGGTTTTTGAAAATTCACTGTCTCCAAATGCTACTCCTGCAATATCCAGATGTGCCCATGAAGGATGATCATGGATAAAAGCTTCCAAAAATTTCGCCGCAGTGATAGCTCCGGCAATTGGTTTACCATGGTAATTTTTGATATCGGCGATTTCAGAATCCATTTCAGACCGGTAGCTTTCCCACATAGGAAGAGGCCATACTTTTTCCCCTGACTGCATTCCAGCTTCGCGAAGGGAGTCTGAAATTGCGTCAGAATTGGAGAAAAGAGCTCCGCATTCGTAACCGAAGGTTCCCACACTACTACCAGTCAACGTAGCCAAATCTATAAGTTGATCAACCTGATAATTTTTTACAAGGTAGGAGAGACCATCTGCCAGAATTAAACGTCCTTCCGCATCGGTGTCAATCACTTCTATACTTAATCCCGCATGTGATCCAATTACTTCTGAAGGTAGATAAGCATCTTTATCAACTGAGTTTTCTACTGCAGGGACAATGGAAGTGAGGTTAATCGGTAACTCAAGGGAGGCGATCAGTTGGGTGGCAGCTAGAACAGCCGCCGCACCTCCCATGTCTGACTTCATATAAACCATCCCTTGGGTTTTGATATTCAGTCCCCCTGTGTCAAACGTAACTCCTTTACCAACCAAGCCTAAATTAAATTTGGCCTCAGGATGTCTGTATTCCATGATGATAAACTTTGGCGCTTTTGCACTGCCACGTGCTACAGCCAAAAAAGCATCAAGACCTTCATCTTTGGCTTTTTCTTCGTCTAAAATAGTAACGCCAAAGGCGTGTTGTGCACCTTGCATTACTGCCCAGTTCGCCAGGTATTCTGGAGTGATAACATTTGGGGGAAGATCAACTAATTTGAATCCTTCAGTCTTTGCTTCTGCAATTTTAGTTGCTCGATCTATCGTTTTTGCAAGGTCAGTGGTTGCAGCAGTCACATTGACTGTCAGATTTTCAAAATTCTTTTGATCCTCCTTTTTTTGCTTGAAAAATCCAATTGAATACGCGCCAAGTTGAAAACCTATAAGGGCACTTTCGATTAATTCAGCCGTAAAATCCTCTGGAAAATCTATGGTGACAGCATTTTCAACCAATCCAGCATTTTTCGAAAGAACTCTTCGAAAAGACTTTTCAATGCTGGAAACATCCGGTTTCTCTCCCAATCCAATCAGTAAAATCAATCTTCCGTTGATTTCAAATTGATATGAAGTATCCTTTTTTCCCGAGAAAAGGGCAGAGTTTACAGTGAAGCCGTCAAGCTTGTTCTTAATAATTTCCTCGGAGTTGTTATTTATAACAGGAATGATAAGAAGTCCTGTGTTTTCGTCTGCTTCTTTTTGAGTATTGAATTGCATATAATATGGCTTTCGCTCTTTTAATCCTCTTTAGAACTGAAAAATAGCCATTCTATGGCTTTTGGGAACTCATCACTCCAATAAGTCTCATTGTGTCTGCCTTCTTCATTGATGCTGAGATGAACCTTCATTTTTCCCTTCAAACTCTCTCTTTTGAGTAAGCGCTTCCGAAATTTGGTTACATGCTCGACCATGGTTTCACCTTCATCACCGCCTGCATACATATAAAGTCTAGTATCCTGAGGTTCGAAAATATCCAGGAATCCAAGTTTGATTTTAGGAATCACCCAAAGGGAGGGAGAAAAAACCATTAGCTTTCCGAAGACCTCTGGATAAATCAATCCCGAGAATATACTTACCAAACCTCCCATGGAGCTACCGCCTATTCCGGTGAATTCCCGCTCAGGTTTTGTCCTATAAGTTTTGTCCACGAATGGTTTCAGGGTATCGGTGATAAAACGTATGTATTTCTTCCCACTTCCTACTCCTAAGACAGTTTTACCTACATTATACTCTTGCAATCTCTCAGATTCCCCATGTTCTATGGCGATGATGATGATCTTGCCAATGCCATAATCTGACATTACAGCCAGTTTTTTATCTATCTGCCAGCTTCCAAATGGAGCGTTTTCATCGAAAAGGTTCTGTGCATCCTGCAGATATAATACCGGATAAGATTCGTCGCTGTTATTATAATCATGCGGCAGAAGTGCCCAGACTTTCCTGGTTTTATTGAGTTGGGGTATTTCAAATTCCTCGGAGATCAGTCGTATAATGGGAAGCTGGCTGGGGCGATATGGAAGCCAGTTTTTGCGCCATTTTGCTACTTTTTCAATTTTGATGGCATTGTCGTCATTCCAATGTCTGTTCGGAGTTCTATTACCGTATCGGTCTATTTCTACCTCAGACCAATCTCCTTTGGTAAACTTATAGATTAGCTCTTTATTAAATTCTTCGCCTTGGGGAAATGTGAATTCATATTTTCCTTTAGCTGTTTTTTTCATCTGAAAACGACGGTCCTGTGTAGTCCAATTATTAAAATTGCCCGAGATGTAGACTGGTCTTTCGTCATCAAGGGGTGTATTCAGAATTATAGTTTTAGTCTTGATCTCAGGGTTGGGTGATATATTCGATGTTGATTCAGAAGTCATTCTAATGGGTGATTATGGGATAAACCCAGATTGCAAAAATAACTCTTGCAGCCATAGCAAAGAAATAAACTTCTAATCTTAAATAGTTTCCTCTGGCCTAAACCTGATTTCATCCGGATATGGAAAGGCATGAATGAGTTCACCTGAAGTAATTCTCTCTTGGACTTCTTGCCAATAAAGAGGGTCAAAAAGATCTTTATGATATTCCAGAAAATGATCTTTGAGGTCTTTTCTTCCAATCATCCATCTCTTGAAATCTTCCGGAAACACATCGTTTTTGGCAATGGAATACCAAGGTTCTGAAGCATAGATTTGCTCGTAGGTTTCAGCTTTTGGCTTTACACGGAAATTCATATCAGTCAGAAACTCGATCTCATCGTAGTCGTAAAAGATCACCCGTTTTTGCCTCGTCAAGCCGAAATTTTTGGTCATCATATCACCAGGGAAAATATTAGCCTGTGCCAGTTGGAGGATGGATCTCCCGTAATCCTCTGTTGCTCTCATTCCTTCCTCTGTGCTACAGTGCTCCAAGAATAGATTTAAAGGTTCCATTCTCCTTTCTGTATATAAGTGTTTGATTATTAGGTGTGAATTTGTGATTTTCAAAAGTGAATTAGTGGTCTTTCGAAGTTCAATCATCAACTCTGGACTAATTCGCTCAATGGGAATCTTGAAATATTCAAACTCGTGTGTATCTGCCATTCTTCCCACGCGATCATGAAGAGAAACCAACTTATATTTTTCACGGACTTCCTGTCTAGTCATGGTTTTTGGAGGTTCAAAATGATCCTTAATCATCTTGAAAACTATATTTAAGGAAGGCAAAGTAAACACAGTCATTACCATTCCTTTGATTCCTGGCGCTACTTCAAACTGATCATTGCTGGCATCCAGATGGTGTAGGAAATCCCGGTAGAATAAAGTTTTACCATGCTTGTTAAAGCCAATAGCATTATATAGCTCATGGATTTTCTTGTGAGGAATCACGGAATTCAAAAAGCCCACAACCTGAGATGGAACTTCAGCTTCGACCATAAAATAAGATCGGGTGAAGCTAAACATGCTGCTCATCAAGTTTGGATCAAAAATAAGTGTATCTACAAATACTCCATTTTTCCCGTGCAGCACGGGTATAATGAAAGGCATCCATTTGTGACCCAAAAAAGTCCTTCCAATTAAGTATGCCGCCTTATTTCTATAAAATACAGATTTCAAAATCTGTGTTTTGGAATCGTCTCCAGCTCTGTACCTAGTCAAGATTACTTTCTTTACACTGGAGATCAAAAATTTAATATCCTGCTCTTTATCCATAAAGGGAGCGCCGAAATCATAATCGTCGAGAATTTGTCGGATATTTTTTTCTAGCCCAAGGAAGGAAGGGTAAGTTCTTAGCAATTTATCTGACTCTAATACTGCACAGGAATCAAAACCTTCCATGACAAACATCAAATCTTCCTCAATAGTCAGTTTCGGAAAAGCTTTCCGGATCACCGAGTTGAAAAAAGTTTCAGCCAGTTCCAGATCTGGTCTCATGGCTATAAGCGAATGATATTCAGACTTTATCTGCATCCAACTCTCGAAATCTGTCGATTTTTCACTTAGGATTTCTGAACATTCCTTTGCCAACGGGAAGAGCAGATCCTTATACAGCCGGAGGCGCTGCTTATTGTTCAACTGCGTAGCATGCCATGCTTTTTCGCTGAAATATTTTGGAGCCAATCGAGTGTAAGTATTAAAAAGCTCCATATAAGTTATGAAGCCAGTTTCTATTTTTTTAGCAAGTTGTTGCGGAAGTGTCAAGGGCATAAAATTTTATTGGCTCAAACCTTAAAGTAAAGTTAAATTTTGAGTGAAAATATTTTTGGTGCATGTTAAGATATAATTTCATTGATTTTTAGCACTTTATCATATAAAACGGTAGGGGAAATATAATTTTGAAAATCTTTCGCAATCGATTGTTTGGAGTATATGAAAACATTTTATAATTTTCGCAGGTATTCATAAAACGAATATCTACAATAGGTTTAATAGGTTTGAGAGCAGGAAAAGGTTGGGTCAATGTCCCAACCTTTTTTGATTTTTAGTCGTCCTGACTTAGCTTAACCTTCTCAATTCAAAACTTCCATGAGGAGCCCAAAATTATCATCTACGTATTTGCCAGTCATATGCTTTCTAGTGCTTTCCATCTTTGGTTGCGAAAGTGGGGAAAAACTGGGAGAAGAGCGAATAGAAAGTGCTTCGGCTAATGAAGAAGAACTTAATAGGAATAGAGCCCAGATTGATTTGGCACTTGCCCAAAATAAAAGTTGGTATACACACTGGAGCAGTGATGTAGGAATGTTTGATGCCTCGCAATTTGAATTGATGATGACAGATTCCATAGATCCTATGGAAATGCCTGAGCGAAACCCTATTCTTGAAGGCGATCCTCTTTTTCCATATCAGATTTCCCATCCTACGGGCAACGGAACTATGGATATTTACAGTTATAAAGTGGAGGCGCAGGAAGCAATTGATACTCCTTTTCTAAATCCGGATTCTGAAGTGATCTGGTACAAGGAAGATGGGATGAAGGAACGCCTGCTTTTTATGGGGCCTTCCGGCATGTTTGAAGAGGGACTCTGGCTAAATGATAAGGAATTTTTAGTATTTGGTTTTTTTCAGGAAGAGGCAGGGTATAGACCCATGGCATGGCTTATCGATGTGGAAAAGCATTTATTGAAGCAATTTCAACTTAATAAATTATCCCGGGATTACGAGTCGACTTCTTATCTCAATTCTAAAATCAAGCAGGTAGATTTAATTTGATATGGATTTTAAGGAAGTGTTGAGCTTGTTGGAAAAAGGGATGAAGCATCCACTTCCCGGCAAGGAAGCGCAGCTCTCCATGTCACCAAATCCACAAGATCTCCGAAGATTTGATACTAAACTCCCTCTTAATCATAGAAAAAGTGCAGTCCTGATTCTTTTTTACCCCAATGAGGACAAAGCTTTTTTTCCGTTGATCAAACGGCCGGTATATCCTGGTGTTCATAGTGGACAGATTGCGTTGCCGGGAGGGAAAATGGAAGAAGAAGATCAGGATGTAATAGATACTGCGCTCAGGGAAGCATGGGAAGAAGTAGGAGTTCTTCCGCAGCAAGTGAAATTGATCGGCAAAATGAGTGATTTATTTATCCCTGCAAGTAATTTTCTAGTAAGTCCTATTTTGGGCTATTCTGAGGAAATGCCCGATTTTGTGCCTGAGGAAAAAGAGGTTGCTAGGATTATTGAAACTGCCGTCAGCACACTATATGAACCAACTATTAGAAAGAAAAAGATTTTGGAATTCAGTAATAATTTTCGGCTAGACACTCCATATTTCGAAGTGGACAAAGAAATGGTTTGGGGAGCTACCGCAATGATATTAAGTGAGCTGCTACAGATTTTGGAAAACGGGAAGTATTAGATTCTGGGCTTTTTGGACAATTGTTGGTATTGTTGCAGTCGGTTAACCCAGATATAATGGAAGAAAATATCCCTTTGCTTACAAATGATGCCGTGGTATTTGGATTGCTTATGGCGATCCTTGCAGTAATTTTTGCCACTTCAGCTAGTGATAGACCTTTTTGGAAGAAATTCTATGGAATAGTACCCACTGTTTTGCTGTGCTATTTTATACCTGCGCTTGCCAATTCATTTGGATTGATCTCTGGAGAAAGTTCCTCCCTTTATCAGGTAGCTAGTAGGTATTTGCTTCCGGCTTCTTTGGTTCTTTTTACCATCAGTATAGACATTAAGGGGATTTTAAAACTGGGGCCAAAAGCCCTGACTATGTTTTTGGCCGGTACAGTTGGAATAATGTTAGGAGGACCACTTGCACTGTTGACAGTCGGAACATTTTTTCCGGATCTGTTGGGAGGGAGTGGACCAGATGAAGTTTGGAGAGGGTTATCGACTATAGCGGGCTCGTGGATCGGAGGTGGTGCAAATCAGACCGCAATGCTGGAAGTATTTGGACCAAGTCCTGAACTTTTTAGTCAGATGATTGCCGTCGATGTACTGGTGGCAAACCTATGGATGGCTTTCTTGCTTTACTGGGCAGCCAAACCGGAGAAAATTGATAAATTTTTCAAAGCGGATAGTACCAAAATCTATGAGTTAAGAGATAAAATTGAAGAATTTAGAAAAGGGATTATGAAGATCCCAACTTTATCAGATACTATGATCATTCTTGGAGTAGGCTTTGGAGTGACTGGATTTTCCCATTTAATTGCGGATTATGTTGCTCCGTTTATTAGTGATAACTATCCTAACTTGAAACAATATTCCTTGGACTCAGCCTTCTTTTGGATTGTGGTGATAGCCACTACTGCAGGGCTACTTTTATCCTTTACCAAAGTAAGAAAACTGGAAGGTGCTGGAGCTTCCCGCATGGGAAGTGTTCTGTTATATGTGCTGGTAGCTACCATCGGAATGCAAATGGATCTCGGAGCGGTTCTTGACAATCCACTTTTGTTCGTTGTGGGGATTGTATGGATGATTTTTCACATCATTATCATGCTCATCGTCGCATTTATTATCAAAGCACCATTTTTTTATGTAGCGGTAGGATCTCAGGCAAATGTAGGCGGGGCGGCATCAGCACCAATAGTTGCGGCTGCTTTTGATGCATCACTAGCTCCTGTTGGCGTACTTTTGGCAGTGCTTGGATATGCTGCTGGAACTTATGGTGCGTATCTTTGTGGCTTAATGATGCAGGCTATTTCGGGAGGATAATGAAACATAAAAGGAAATTAGTTTTTATTTGCAATGGTTCCGACTGTAAAAAATCCGGAGCCAAAAAATTGTATAAAGAACTAAAAGGAGCTACTGATGAGCCTTCGTTAAGGGGCAGTTGCAAATTCATCAAGACCAAGTGTATGGACATGTGCAAAACGGCTCCCAATATAATCGTAGGAGATCATTTCTGTAAGAAAACTAGTGTTGAGAAAGTTTTGACTGAAATAAAAAAGTCCTGATCTACAGGACTTTTAAGTTTAATTCTTGAGAACTTTTACTGCCGTTCCACTTGCGGTCACCATCAGCATCCCATCCCGAATTGTTTCATAATCCAGATCAATTCCTATTACGGCATTTGCTCCGAATGCCCTTGCCTGCATTTCCATCTCAGTCATTGCAGTTGCCTTTGCCTCACGAAGTACGCGCTCATAGGCAGAAGATCTTCCACCGACTATGTCGGTTATACTGGCAAAAAAGTCCTTAAATACATTAGCTCCAATAATGGTTTCCCCGGAAACGATTCCTAAGTATTGCTCCACAGTGTAGCCATCAAGTGTGTTCGTGGTAGTTACGATCATTTTAAATAGTAATAGTTTTGGAATGAATAGTTTTAACTGACTTCACTAATTTACATATCAAATGGTTTTTATGGAAATGGAGACAGTTTTCTTTCGAAGTAAATTATTTGACCCTCAGGAATGACATCAATAATCTTATCTATTTTTCTAGCTACCCGTCAAAAATCTGGAATGGTCTAAATTGTTGGATGTAACAATTTATATAAACCACTATTTGATTTTCTGGAGCATGTGCATTGGAATTGTTAATGCATCCGGAAAATTGGAGAAACCGAAATGAGGTTAGTATTTTTAAAAAGATAAGTAGAACTTAATGGGTCGATTATCCAGAGATCTCATAGTTGAATGGAGAATATGTTTTTGAGCTAAAATAGAATTCTGTGGAATCACAACGTAAAGCCAACCCAAAACAGGTGGAAAATATTGATAGTACTCTGATTACTGCATCAATCCTAGTGGCAGAAGATAATTTGGTCAATCAGATCTTGATTAAGAAATTTTTAAAGAAATGGCATATCGGAAAACTTGTAATTGCATCAGATGGGCAGGAGGCCTTAGAGGAGTTTGAGAAATCTGATTTTGATGTGGTTCTCTTGGATATCCAAATGCCTGAATTGGACGGTTTTTCTGTAGCAAAAATGATTCGTGAAAATAAGTTTTCACGCAATCAGGATGTCCCAATTTTGGTATTGTCAGCTTCGACATACGAAGAAATTAAGAGCGATATGGATAAGCATGGGATTAATGATTTTATAGAAAAACCTTTTACTCCCGAAGATTTATATATAAAAATAGCAGCCTATCTTAGTCCAAAAGATCGCAATTGATATTGGTTTAGCATTAATTTTGCCTGTCAGCTGTGGGTTTTACCCATTTCAAACAAACCAACCATTCAATGCCCCTTTTTAATAGAATCTTAGTTCTGCTTATTGTTTTTTTTATAGCTGCAGATATTCATGCGCAGCAACTAATGACTAAGAGGTCCACTTTCTATGCCTTGATGGGTACTTCAGGTGGTAGGCTCAATCAATTTGATGAAATGCTGGCAGACCGTGGACTGACTGGCTTGAGAAATAGATATCAAACTATTGGACTGGGATACCAGGCAAGGATTAATGACTTTGTTATCGGAATGGATGTTTTCCATAATAGAGGAGGAGTTAGTGAGCTAGATGATTTTAGAATGAATTATCGGACATCCAGAGCATTGCTGAATGTTGGATATGCTTTTACGGAGGAGTCGAGATTTCAGCTAATTCATTACATGTCCATAGGAGTAGGATTCCTTAATTTTCAGATGTTACCGTCTGAGCAGTCGAAGGATTTGGATTCATTTTTATCCGATCCTGAGCAAGGTTTTATATTGAGGGAAAAGGATATTCAAAAGGGGACATTTCACTATGGAAATTTTCTAACTGAAATTGGATTTCAACTTAGCTATGATTTTGATTTACCCGGTAGACCGGAAGCACTTCAAGTCATGACCAAATTAGGTTATTCTTTCAGTCCGTTGGAAGGAAAGTGGAATATGAATGGGATATCTTTTGATAATGCACAAAGTGGGGCTTTTATTAGGGTTGGTGCAGGAATTTCACTTCCCGACAGGAATTTTTTCTATAAGGACGCTAGTGTAGAAATATCCCTGATCAGAGGTATTCACTTTACTTCGGCTTCAAGTTTCAATAAGCAATTAGAGAATGCAGGTCTGAATCCATTGATTGGTTCTCCTTCCAATTGGGGATTAAGAATTTTAGGTAATACAGAGCGAATACTTTATGGAGTAGAACTTTATAATCTTGCTCTGCATGGGGATGCAAATGCTGAAAAAACTCATTCACTAAATAGCTTAAGAGTCTATGGCAACCTTGGCTACAACCTGATAGAATATAGGAATTTTGGATTAGGGGCTCTTGCAGCACTTGGTTATGGTAATATTCGTTATACTTTGACATCTAATGGGAAACCTGATTTTCCTGAGCTTTTTGAGCAGAGAGAATTTGATGGGTATCTGAAAAATAGCGGTCTAATGGTTAAACCGGAGGTTTTCGCCGAATATGGAATACCAATGACTAAGCGCAAACTTTTTGATTTGGTATTTACAGCTGCGGCTGGTTATGAATTGCCTTTGGCTAATTATAAACTTGGAGATTTTAGCATGTCCAGCTTTATGGCAGGCCCCTATTTGAGTTTTGGAGTAGGTGTAAGGCCATAGTCTATCAATTTGTCAATCTAAATGAGTTTTAGTGTAGTCCTTTTAGGTTATTCTACTGTTTTATTGCCAAAATGCTATTAACTTTGTGTTGCTTATCGAGAAAGACTGAGGGAAGGGCCCGACGACGTCTTAGCAACCTGGAAATAAGGTGCTAACTCCCATCCCGATACTTCGGGAACAGATGAGCGGATCGGTACTTTGTACTATATTCCGTGTGTTGCTCGATAAGCTTTTTGATTAACAAAAGACTAGTATGCAAAACAGAACGGAATCCCTGCTTCAACAACTTTCTCAACGAATATTGATTCTCGATGGAGCCATGGGTACCATGATTCAGCGATACACGTTGACTGAGGAGGATTTTAGAACTCCTGAGCTAGCGTCTCACCCAAAATCATTGAAGGGGAATAATGATCTCTTATCTCTGAGCAAACCTCAGATCATTAAGGAAATTCACTCTGAATATTTCAAAGCAGGAGCGGATATTATAGAAACCAATACCTTCTCGGCAACTACTATCGCTCAGGCAGATTATGACCTTTCACATCTGGCATATCAGATCAATTTTGAGTCAGCAAAACTGGCTCGAGAGGTAGCGGATGAATTCACAGCAAAGAATCCAGATAAGCCTCGATTTGTAGCAGGAGCTATAGGACCAACCAATAGAACGGCCTCACTTTCTCCCGATGTAAATGACCCTGGGTACCGGGCTGTTACATTTGATCAATTGGCAGAAGCGTATTCAGAGCAAGTAAATGGACTTTTGGACGGAGGAGCAGATATTATTTTGGTAGAGACAATTTTCGATACGCTAAATGCTAAGGCGGCTCTATATGCGATTCAAGAGGTATATGAAAAGCGGAATATTCCCTTGGATCCTAAAGAAGGTGGTATTCCGATTATGATTTCGGGTACAATCACAGATGCGTCTGGACGTACACTTTCCGGTCAGACTACAGAAGCGTTCTTGATTTCTATTTCTCATGTGCCTTTACTTTCAGTAGGATTGAATTGTGCTCTGGGAGCTAAAGAGTTGAGACCATATTTGAAAGTCTTGGCGAATAAAGCACCATTCTTTGTCAGTGCTTATCCGAATGCCGGGCTGCCAAATGAATTTGGGCAATACGATCAAGGCGCAAATGAGATGGCCGATCAGGTTAGAGACTTTTTGAAAGAAGGAATGCTAAATATCCTAGGTGGATGCTGTGGCACTACACCTGAACACATTGCTGCTTTGGCACATATGGCTGCTAATTTTCAGCCTAGAAAATTACAAGAAGAAGAATTAGAAGAAACGTTGGACTGAGTAGATGGCAAAAAATAACTATATGAAACTCTCGGGCTTAGAGCCCTTGGTATTTACCCCAGAAATCAATTTTGTCAATGTTGGCGAGAGAACCAATATCACAGGTTCAAAGAAATTTGCCCGCTTGATATTGAATGGGAATTACGATGAAGCCTTGGAAGTGGCTTTGGATCAGGTACGTGGAGGAGCTCAGGTGCTGGATGTGTGTATGGACGAAGGGATGCTTGATGGGGAATTTGCTATGGTCAAATTTTTAAACCTGATTGCTTCTGAACCTGAGATTTCCAGAATTCCAATTATGATCGATAGTTCCAAATGGAAGATTATCGTTGCTGGATTGAAGTGTGTGCAGGGTAAAGGAATAGTGAATTCCATCTCATTGAAAAATGGGGAGGAGGAATTTATCTCTCAAGCCAAAACAGTGAAGAAATTCGGTGCGGCAATAGTCGTGATGGCTTTTGATGAGGACGGACAAGCGGATACCTATGAGAGAAGAATAGAGATCTGTGAGAGAAGCTACCGAATCCTGGTGGATCAGGTGAAGTTTAATCCTCAGGATATCATTTTCGATCCAAATATTTTCCCCGTTGCTACCGGAATGGATGAGCATCGGAAGAATGCGTTAGACTTTTTCAATGCTACAAAATGGATTAAAGCAAACCTTCCTGGTGCAAAAGTCAGTGGAGGCGTAAGTAATGTGAGTTTTTCATTCAGAGGAAATAATCCTGTGAGAGAAGCTATGCATGCGGCATTTCTTTACCATGCGATTAAAAGTGGGATGGATATGGGTATCGTAAACCCAACGATGTTGGAGATTTACGATGATATCCCAAAGGACTTGCTGGAAAGAGTAGAGGATGTACTTTTTGATAGAAGAGAGGATGCCACTGAGCGTATGCTTGATTTTGCAGAAACTGTAAAGTCATCAGATAAGAAAGAGGTTGTGAATGAAGCGTGGCGTTCTGACCCTGTGGCCAAGCGTATGGAACATGCATTGGTTAAAGGGATTTTGGACTTCATCATAGAAGATACTGAGGAAGCTAGAATTGAGCTTAAGAATCCATTGAAAGTCATCGAAGGTCCATTAATGGATGGGATGAACGTGGTAGGTGATCTCTTTGGAGAAGGGAAAATGTTCCTTCCGCAAGTGGTGAAATCTGCCCGTGTAATGAAGAAAGCTGTTGCTTATCTAGAGCCCTTTATGCCTCTTCCTGAGGAGGGGCAGGAAGCTTCTTCTTTGAAAAAGATTCTTTTGGCAACTGTAAAAGGTGATGTCCATGATATAGGAAAAAATATCGTGGGTGTTGTATTGGCTTGCAACAGCTACCAAATCATTGATTTGGGAGTAATGGTGGATGCCCAGAAAATAATAGATGAAGCGGTAAAGAATAAGGTAGATATTATCGGACTCAGTGGTTTGATTACGCCTTCATTGGATGAAATGGTGAATGTAGCTTCAGAAATGGAGCGCCAGGGTATTAAGATTCCTTTGCTGATAGGTGGGGCGACTACCTCAAGAATACACACGGCAGTGAAAATAGATCCTGTGTATAGCGGGACGGTAATCCATGTGATGGATGCAAGTAAGTCTGTGCCCATCGCAGGAGAGGCTATTTCTGAAGAAACCAAAGAAGATTATAGACTAAAATACAAGGAAATATACCGACAACTGAGAGTAGAGCATGAGTCGAAACAGTCCTTGAAACAATTAGTGAGCTATGAAGAGGCAAAAGCTAATCCTGTAGAAATTGACTGGAGTTCCTATGTGCCTGTAGTTCCAAAGAAATTAGGGAGAACTGTACTTAAAGATCTGGACCTTACTATTATTCGAAAGTACATCGATTGGACTCCGTTCTTCAGTACTTGGATGCTTAGTGGGAAATTTCCTAAAATATTCTCCGATCCTGTAGTGGGTATTGAAGCCAAGAAAGTTTATGATGAAGCCAACGCTATGCTTGACAAAGCGATTGCTGAGAAGTGGCTTTCTGCGAATGCTGTTTTTGGACTTTATACTGTGCAGAGAAATGAGGATGATGCTGTAGTTTTCGATGAAAATGGAAATCAATCAGCTTCCTTTCACTTTTTGCGTCAGCAAGGGAAAAAGGGCAGGGGAGTGCCAAATCGCTCATTAGCTGATTATTTGCATCCCTCAGACACGGATTATGTGGGTTGCTTTGCAGTCACTTCAGGAATTGGGATGGAAGAAAAGCTTTCTGAATTTCAGAAAGATGGCGATGATTACAATGATATTATGTTCAAGTCAGTGGCAGATCGTCTAGCTGAAGCTGCTGCAGAATATATCCATGAATTGGTGAGAAAGGAATATTGGGGCTATTCTCCTGAGGAAAATCTGGAAAATGACTCTTTGGTTCGGGAAGAGTATCTCGGAATCAGACCTGCACCAGGATACCCTGCCTGTCCTGAGCATTCGGAGAAGATCACAATCTCACAGCTATTGGATATGGAAAAGGAAATTGGAATAGAACTGACGTCTAGTTTTGCGATGTATCCAACCTCATCGGTTTCAGGATATTTCTTTGGACACCCTGAGAGCAAATATTTTGGGCTGGGCAAAATAGGAGAGGATCAAGTGGCAAGCTATGCCGAGCGAAAAGGAATTTCACTTAAAGATGCAGAGCGCTTACTTTCTCCAAACCTCGCTTATCAACCTAATTTAACCTTAGTAGAACCTACCACATGAAGATTACCGAACACTTAGGGAATGCGAAAAGTACGCTATTTTCCTTCGAAATACTGCCCCCATTAAAAGGGCAAAGTTTAAAAGAATTGCTTGAAGGAATCTCTCCTCTTATGGATTTCAAGCCACCTTTTGTAGATGTCACTTACCACAGAGAGGAATTTATTTATAAGAAGCATCCAAATGGATTGTTAGAAAAAATCAGTACCAAGAAGCGTCCAGGAACAGTAGGGATTTGTGCTGCAATTATGAATAGATTCCACATAGATGCAGTACCTCATTTGCTTTGTGGTGGATTTACGAAGGAAGAAACTGAAAATGCACTCATTGACCTCAATTTCATTGGTGTAGAGAACGTGCTTGCCTTACGAGGGGATGCCCCCAAAACTGAAGGTAAATTTGTGAAAGAGCCTGAGGGTCATGGTTATGCAAGTGAATTGGTGGAGCAGATCGTGCTCATGAATCAGGGTAGATATCTACACGAAGAAACTGAAATTGGTTTTCAAACTGATTTCTGCGTGGGTGCAGCTGGATATCCTGAGAAGCACTTTGAGGCCCCTTCAATGAAATTTGACTTGAAATATCTGAAGGAGAAAGTTGATAAGGGAGCTGAATATATAGTAACTCAGATGTTTTTTGACAATCAAAAATACTTTGATTTTGTAGACCAAGTGCGGGCTGCGGGAATTACTGTTCCTATTATTCCTGGAATTAAACCGATAACAACTTTGGGTCAAATAACTATGCTACCGAGAACATTCTTTTTGGACTTACCGGATCCGCTGATGGATGAGTTAGAAAAATGTAAATCAAATGCTGAAGTCAAAGAAGTAGGGATAGAATGGTCAATTCAGCAATGTAAAGAATTGGTGAAAGCTAATGTTCCTTCCTTGCATTTCTATACCATGAGCAAGGCAGATACGACTTATAAAATTGCGAAGGAAATTTTCTAATTTCTACTTGCTATAAAATAAAAAAGCCCTTCAGAATACTATTCGGGAGGGCTTTTTGGTTGATTGATTAATCCTTGTTAAGTTTCATGGAAATCTCTTCATATTTCTTTTTAGACTCATCACCTAATTTATCGAAGTTTTTCTCTAGCCAATCAAGACTTTCCTGAGTTGCATCTTCAATATCGTCAGCTGTATTTTTGGTGCCTTTCTCCATATCTGCTTCAGTTTTATCCCACCAAGTTTCCACATTATTCATGTGCATTTCAGCAGTTCTTTCAAAGTTCTCTGATTCAGCTTTAGCATTTTTTATAACTGTTTCGTAGCGATCTTCAAGCATTTCAAGGTTGTCGTCTTCAATATCAAGATCGGTATAAACCTTCTCTGCACGAGAGTCTAAACTATCGTAACGTTCGTCGATTACGGACCAATTGTGAACCGGAACAACCTTAACAGCATTTTCCACACTGTCTACATAATTCTCAAGATTAGTAGTTGCTTGAACTCGGTCTTCTTCCGTGTAATTTTTTGTTTCACATGAAGTGATAGCCAATACGGCTGCTCCAATAAGTAGTGTTGCTTGCGTTTTCATTTCTTTTTTAGATTGGTTAGTAATAATACTTTGGTTTTTAGTGGTTAATTCCATTCATAGCAATGCAATACTTTCACCAAATTGCATTATAAATGTTAAATAACTGATAATGAGTTATTTAATCTCTATTCTTCATGTTTTTCAAAAACATTACCATAATTGGAATTACACGTAACATGAAATTTATTGCCCAGTTTTACCCAATCTAAGTAAAGAGTGATCGAACATTTTCCTGATATATTGGGAATTTGGAAGAAAGTATAGCCTATAAATCCAAGGTTTGTAACTTGTAACATGATTAAATTGATAGAATGTCCTAGGGATGCAATGCAGGGTTTGCCTGAATTTATTGATACAGCAATCAAAGCTGCCTATATCAATCAATTACTTGAGGTAGGCTTTGATACCATTGATTTTGGGAGCTTTGTAAGTCCAAAGGCAATTCCTCAGATGCGCGATACTGCCGAGGTCTTGAGTTTATTAGACCTGCATAATGCTAAGAGTAAATTACTTGCAATTGTTGCCAATGTAAGAGGGGCTGAAGATGCAATGGATTTTCCTGAAATTGATTACCTAGGCTTTCCACTTTCAGTATCTGAGACTTTTCAGCGAAGAAATACAAATGCAAGTATTGAGCAGGCTTTGATTACAGTAGGGGAGATTCAGAATCTCTGTGAGGTAAAAGGAAAAACCTTGGTGACTTATCTAAGTATGGGATTTGGAAATCCCTATGGAGATGCGTATTCCCCCGAATTGATTGCTGACTTTGTAGAGAAGCTAGATGCTTTAGGAGTGAAAATCATTTCTTTATCGGATACGATTGGAGTGGCAGATCCTACTTTGATTACTAGCTTATTAAGCCTTCAAATCTCTGCCTTTCCGCACATAGAGTTTGGGGCACATTTACATAGTAGGCCTGAAAATATAGCGGAAAAGGTTAAAGCAGGAATGAAGGCAGGTTGTAAAAGATTTGATGGAGCCCTTAAAGGATATGGAGGTTGCCCTATGGCCGATGATGAACTAGTAGGCAATATTGCTACGGAAGTAATGATTGATACTTTGGAGGCTGAAGGCTATGATCTTAAATTGAATAAATTGGAATTTGGAGAAGCTATGAAGTTGGCAAACTTCGTATTCAATTCATAGAGTAGCCTTAGCTAAACCAACAATCTATACTTTTTCCCAGGCAAGGATTTTACAATTCCCTCAAACTCTAAGGATAGTAGTTTCGAAGAGAGTAATCCCAGTGCTATATCTGTGGATAGACTTAAAGTGTCTATTTCCATTTCTCCCTTTTCCTGTAACAGTTTTAAAATTGCAACTTCATCAGATTCCCGATTTGTAAAGTCAAGTATAGGTTTTTGGGTTTTGGATTCTCCAGGTTTGCTCCAAAACAGGGCTTCTGCCACATCGTTAGGACCTGTGTAGATGTTGGCTTTCATTTTCTTGATCAATAAATTACAGCCTTCACTATATTGTGATTGCAGATTTCCCGGCACAGCAAATACATCCTTATCGTAACTATATGCTATTTCTGCTGTGATCAAGGCGCCACCTTTTTCTGCAGCCTCTACTACAATGAGTGCGTCCGATAGGCTGGCAATTATTCGATTTCTAGCAGGAAAGTTGCCAGGCACCATGGCGCTATCAGGTGCATACTCACTGATCACTGCGCCATTATCTAAAATTGCCTCAGCAGTTTTCTTGTGAACTGCGGGATAAATCCTCCCTATTGGAGAGCCAAGTACCGCAATTGTCGGGAGTCCTAGTCCAAGTGCTGTTCGATGGGCTTCAATATCTATTCCGTACGCCAATCCAGAAATAATCACGGGTTTGTAAATTGCCAAATCTTCAATGATTTTTCTAGTAGCAGATTTACCATAGCTTGTCGCACTTCTTGTACCTACGATTCCCACGCTTCGCGAAAAATTGAGATCAGCATTTCCCTGGGTAAAAATTACTACAGGTGAATCTTCCTGCATTTTAAACCGATGGGGGAAATCCGGATGCAGTGGGGTAAGTATGGTAAAATGCTTTTTTGAGCAATCATTAAGCAGTTCATCGGCTTTGCGAAGCAATTCATTCTCTTGATTTCGGAGATCTAACAGTTTATCGCCTACCTTCGGAGTTTTGGCAACCTTACCTTTCGGTAGTTTGAAAAAATTTGTAGCTGAACCAGAGTATGCAATAATAGCCTTAAATACTCCGGGCCCAACCTTCGGAGCAAGAGCTAACGCTAGGAAATAACGTAAATCCTCATGCTCCTGATTTTGCATTGAATTCGTCCCGGATATTAATTAAAAAGTCTTTGATTTCCTGTAGCCTTTGAACAGCCTGAACTTTATCAAACCCCTGTTCCTTACCACCTTTGATCACTTCCTGGGCGCCTTGTAGGGTATATCCCTTTTCCTTTACCAGATGATAAATATATTTGATTTTTTGAATATCAATTTTGGTATAGCGACGGTTGCCTTTTCTATCTTTCTTCGGGCGGATTATATCAAACTCTCCTTCCCAATACCTAATCAGAGAAGGTGCAACTTTGAACATCTGAGCTACTTCCCCGATGGAATGATATTTCTTTTCTATTTCTCGTTCTTTGTACGGCACGGTAAAAATTATCTTTGATTCTAAATTAATGAAAATGCAATAGTATATTCAACAACTGCTTTAACTGATCAAGAAAAAAACGAATATTTTATCTGTTTAGTGTTTGAAGCATCTGAACAGCAGCCAATCCAGCAGTTTCTGTTCTAAGTCTCGCCTCACCCAATGATACGGGCTTAAATCCTGATGCTAGCGCTTTTTTAATTTCCACGGGATCAAAATCACCTTCTGGACCAATTAGAATCAGGTATTTTCCATTTGGATCTGCGCTATCAAATAAGTGATGATCATGATTTTCATCCACGTATGCGATGAATTTTTGATAACCTGCAAATTCTTCAGAATCTAGGATTTCATCCAGTTTGGAAATTGAATGAAGAGTAGGTATTCTGTATTTCAAACTTTGCTTGCAGGCAGAAATGATTTTTTTCTCCAGTCGGTCAGTTTTCAGATAAATCCTTTCAGAGTTCATAGTTTCTAAAAGCGTGATTTCATGAAAACCAATTTCTGTAATTTTCTCCACCATCCATTCCATACGATCCGGACTTTTGGTAGGAGCTATTGCTAGATGAATGTGGAAATTATCTGGTTCTACTTCTGTTGTATTGAGAACTTTGAGGCTTGTCTTTTTTGGATTGGCTTCCAGAATCACACATTCAAATAGTGTCCCTTCTCCATTTGTGACGAATACATGATCGCCCTGTTTTTTGCGCAGCACTCTGCAGAGATGCTTAGACTCATCAGGCTCAAGAGTGATTAGAGGGGGAGATATGTTTTCCTGAAAAAAGAGTTGCATTGATATTACTAAGACACAAAAAAAGCACATTTCCTTAAGAAATGTGCCTTAGTACCATATAAACCTTATACCTATTATCCTTTAGAAACTTCCATGCTGACAGACTTGCCTTTGATGGTGTTGTTCTTCATTCCGTTGATTACTTGATCAGCATCTTTAGAAGGAACATCTACAAAAGAGAAGTTGTCATATATATCGATACCTCCAATGCTACGACCTGGTACGCCCGTTTCACCAGCAATTGCACCTACGATATCATTTGGACGAATTCTGTCTTTTTTTCCAAGATTCAAGAATAGACGAGTCATGTTAGCTTCGCGAGCTCTTTCTGGTCTTTTACCACCGTCTCTAGAGCCACCGTCACGAGATCCGAATTCTCTTCTTCTCTCACCACCGCGTTCT
>TARA_R110002012_G_scaffold289648_4_pt1 | contig 23115 bp, 20 predicted proteins | sample TARA_R110002012 | Tara Oceans TARA_R110002012 (sample SAMEA4396515) | marine metagenome | biome: Westerlies Biome; feature: [DCM] deep chlorophyll maximum layer (ENVO:01000326); material: water (ENVO:00002006), including particulate matter (ENVO:01000060) such as... | depth 40 m | reverse complement strand
CCGGGCCTACTCCCTTAGCAGGGGAGCGCCTTCGACCACTCGGCCACATCTCCGCTGACGCGTATAGCCAAGCAAACCTAGGTAGTACAAGACGAAAAAACCTTTTTTTGAAATTAGCCTTCACACACCCAACCCAAGATCCTGCAATGATTAAGGATCGCTGCGGCCAATCCGGCAGAGATAATGCAATCGGCTACAGGCTACGTTGCGGGATTGTGCCGGCAAGCTACTGTTCTTGTGGGTGGTCATCGTAATTCTAGGGGCGGTGGGGCTGCATTGGCCTTTGTAAACAGGCGCATCCCGACATCCGGGCTCGGCATCTATTAAAGCACAGGTTGTGATCAATTTGGCCTTACCGATGGCATAAAACCTGCCTATGCTTGAGGTTAACTTACCATTCCCCTTGAAAGACACTCGTCATGAGCCAGCCCTCCAGTCACGTATTCCCGCGTCATTGCCACGGTGACTTACCAAAAGCGGTCGGTGGTGAGGGGTGCTATCTTATTGCGGCGGATGGTAAGCGTTATTTTGACGGATCGGGGGGGGCCGCGGTGTCTTGCCTTGGTCATTCCAACCAACGTGTGCGGGACGCAGTGAAGGCGCAGATAGATCAGCTTGCCTTTGCGCACACCGGCTTTTTTACGTCTGAACCGGCTGAGCAACTTGCGGATTTGCTGATTGCCAATGCACCGGGAAATTTGGACAGAGTATATTTTGTTTCGGGGGGCTCGGAGGCCGTGGAAAGCGCGATCAAACTCGCTCGCCAGTATCACGTTGAGCGCGGCGAACCGCAACGCCGCCACCTTATTGCACGCCGCCAAAGTTACCATGGCAATACCATCGGGGCACTGTCTGCGGGCGGCAACGCTTGGCGGCGACAACAGTTTGCACCTTTGCTGGTTGAGGTAAGCCATATAGCACCTTGCTATGAATATGCCGAGCGTGACCAAGATGAGAGTATCGAGGCCTATGGAACGCGCGTCGCGGATGAGCTTGAGGTAGAAATCCTCCGCTTGGGAGAAGATAGCGTCATGGCGTTTATTGCCGAACCGGTGGTAGGGGCCACACTGGGCGCGGTACCTGCCGTTGCAGGGTATTTCAAGCGTATACGCGAGATTTGCGATCGTTACGGAGTCTTGCTGATACTTGATGAAGTCATGTGCGGTATGGGCCGAACCGGACATCTGTTCGCCTGTGACGCGGATGAGGTAGCGCCGGATATATTGTGCATGGCCAAAGGGTTGGGTGCAGGCTACCAGCCAATCGGTGCGATGTTGTGCTCTGAAGACGTGTATAATGCGATCGCCGATGGTACCGGATTTTTTCAACATGGCCACACCTATATCGGGCATCCAGTAGCCGCTGCCGCGGGCCTTGCCGTGGTGTCTGAATTGCTGGAACGCGATCTTGTTTTACAGGTGCAAACCAAAGGCGACTATCTGCACGAGACATTGGCCGCCCGCTTTGGCTCCCATGCCAATATCGGCGATATTCGTGGGCGGGGTTTGTTTCGCGGATTAGAATTTGTGGCCGATCGTGACACCAAAACGCCCTTTGACCCTGGGCTGGGGCTTGCCGGAAAGCTCAAGAAAGCGGCGTTTGCCGAAGGGCTGATCTGCTATCCGATGCCCGGTACACGCGATGGCCGCAAGGGCGACCACATTTTGCTGGCCCCGCCATTTATCGCGACTGAAACAGACCTAGACGAGATGGTTGAGAGATTATCCCGCGGTGTCGACGCTGTGCTGGCTGCGGTTTGAAACGCCCCAAACGTCCGACTATTCGAGCCTCAGATTAACCTGATGTCGCTTTGACTTGCGTAGCATTTGGGGGCGAGCTTATTCCCAGGAATTCGTCGATACCTTCGTATCGGATCCTGACATCTTCACGGGTTTGATAATACCGAAACAGTTCACTTAGGGGCGCGGAAAAATCCTTGTACGCAGCGATGACCGCGACCAGTGCTCCTAGGGTCAGCTTGCCATTGATCACAAGGTAGCCACCGATGGCATAGAAGAAGAATGGCGTAAGAGAAGACAGGAAGTTGTTGAGACTCTTGGCAAAAAACTTTGCGCGATGGATGCTGAGCCGGATACGTTCCATTTCCTTCAGACTGCTTCCCACCGCTTTTGACGGGCCGGTTGTCAAATCGGGTGACCCCGATTGGTGCCCAAGCTGGCCGCTTAGGTTGCGAACTTCGATCATCCTGCTTCGTGCCAGTACGTTTACCTTTCGTTGCAACCGGGGAATAAGCGCAAGCTGAAAAGGTAGCAGTGTTATCGCAGCAGCACCAAGATAGGGGTCCTGCAAAAACATGAAAGTAAGGATGGTCAGAAAAGTACCGCCCTGAAATACCGGCAGTGCGAAAGCCTCGGCAGCAAATCCCCCGATCGGCTCAACCTCTTGGGTAACAATCGGAATAATCTCGGATCGCTGCTTAGTGCCTGATCCGGATCTCCAGCGGTAGTATATTTCGAGCCTGAGCCGCCGTAAAAGCCGTTCGCCGACTTTTCCTTTGTATACGTTCAGGCTGAATTTCATCAGCCCACTTATGATGATCGCGAACAGGTACAGACCGCAGAGAAAAAACAGATGTTCGGTTTGAGTAAGCTTTATTCCGAAAATCATCGTCGTGTGTTCGGGCCCGTCGATGGCCCTGTTGATGATGCGCTTGGGCAGCTCGAGGGTCGTGTAAAGGACTGGCAATGAGATCAGCCCCAACATCACAAGATAAAGTTGATCCCGTCGGGTATGGCGAAAGATAAGCTGGAAGACCGAACTGGGAAGCCCTGACTGCGAGAATGTGTTTGCTTTTTTCAAAAAACGGCGCGCAAATTTTTGAACACTTGTCACGCCGCGCAGCAGTAAAACCAGAAAAAGAGCAAGCGGGGCCCAGAGAAGAAGGACGTGAAACAATGCATAAAAAGCAGACGATGTATTACGCGGAATTTCGTGGCCAAGTTGGGTGCTGATCCAATTCAATACATCGGTGAGCGCATGCATATCGGCTTCCGTCCTGGCTAAATATGGTGACGCGAGGTCTTAGAGCTTCGCATTGCTAACTACAAGGCGCGCGTAGGCGCATCTCGGGTGGCCTTTTTTTGGGTTGAAAACTTTTCACAACCTTCCAGTCATAGAACCCGTTTACCGAAATAGGCTTTAGGCGTAGTGCGTAATCCTATGCAGATTTCATATTAGTGAAGGAATGGCGATGTCGAGTGATAAGCTGGCGTTTTTGAACAGACGAGGGTTTGTGTCCGGGGCATTGGGGTTAGGGTCAGCAGCCTTGCTTCAGAACGCAATATCTAGCGAGGCTAAGGCAGCAGGGGCCCCCGCTGAAACGTCACCGGGTGTATACGACCTGACAATCGCAAAAACGCGCGTCAAAGTGGGTGGTAAAAGCGGTCGAGGCGTCACAGTTAATGGCGGCATTCCTGGCCCGCTCCTCCGTTTCAAGGAAGGCGATGACGTTACGATTAACGTTCGCAATACCCTAAGCGAAGATTCGTCCATTCACTGGCACGGCGTGATCTTGCCAAACGCAATGGACGGTGTCCCCAAGGTGACCTTCCCCGGTATCAAACCAGGTCAGACCTTTACATATCGCATTCCTATACGGCAAAGTGGAACTTACTGGTACCACAGTCATTCGGGATTGCAGGAACAATCAGGGCATTACGGCCCACTGGTCATTGATCCGATCCGTCCCGATCCCTTTAAGTACCAACGCGACTACGTCGTCATGCTGTCGGACTGGACGTTCGAAAACCCCTACAGTGTTCTGCGCAAAATCAAGACGATGGGGTCGTACTATAACTATCAAAAGCAGACCGTCGTCGACTTCATGGACGATATCAGGAAAAATGGCGCCCGGGCGACCTTTGCCGACCGCATGCGGTGGGGCGCGATGCGGATGGACCCGACAGACATCGCAGATGTTACGGGGGCGACTTACCACTATCTGATGAACGGTTTGACAGGCGCGGAAAACTGGACCGGGCTGTTTCGGTCAGGTGAGAAAATCCGGCTTCGCTTCATCAACGGCTCGGCGATGACATATTTCGATGTGCGTATTCCCGGTCTTAAGATGACCGTCGTCGCGGCTGATGGTCAAAACGTCAAGCCCGTGCGCGTCGACGAATTCCGCATTGGCGTTGCCGAGACATTTGACGTGATTGTAGAACCTGACAGCAACAAAGCATATACGGTCTTTGCCGAAACCATGGACCGCAGCGGGTTTGCGCGGGGGACATTGGCCCCCCAGATGGGGATGCAGGCAGGCATACCTGCGCGCCGTGTTCGCCCTGTCAGAACCATGGCCGACATGGGGATGATGCCCGGTGGGATGTCGATGGACGGTATGAACGAAATGCCTATGCAGAATATGACCGGTGCAAGCATGGATATGCAATCCACTGGCAATATGGACATGAGCGGCATGAAGTCGATGCCCGCCCACGATATGTCTGGCATGGCTAAAGACATGAAGATGCCAAATGATGGTAAGAAAATGCCGTCAGCTGGTATGAAAATGCCGTCTGCGGGCATGAAGAAAATGAAAGGCAAAAAGCCTATGCCAGCCGGGGATATGGCAGGGATGGCGATGCCCTCTAAACCCGCTGGCACATCCTATAAGCACGGGCCGGACAAGCACTTGCCAGGCAGTGCGATGGTGTCAATGTATGCCACCGATCAAACCGATAACCCAGGGATCGGTTTGGGTCAGGACGGTCGTCGGGTGCTAGCCTACAGTGACTTGCGCAGGCTCGTCCCTTACGAAGACAAGCGTAAACCATCGCGTGAGATCGAGCTGCACCTGACCGGGGTCATGGAGCGGTATATGTGGTCGTTCGATGGCAAGAAGTTCTCGGAAGTGAACGGGCCAATCCCGTTCCGTTATGGCGAGCGTCTGCGCCTGATCTTCCGCAATGATACCATGATGGAACACCCCATTCACCTGCACGGCATGTGGATGGAACTGGAAAACGGCCAAGGAAAATATCTGCCCCGCAAGCACACGATCAACGTCAAACCCGCCGAACGTGTTTCCGTTCTGGTTACGGCCGACGCGCCTGGTAATTGGGCATTCCATTGCCATCTTCTCTATCACATGGAGATGGGGATGTTCCGCGTCGTCACGGTTTCCTGAAAGAATGAGGATTTAAAAAGTGCAAAATATGAAAACTAGAAGCGGACGGAACTTGGTGTTCTCGGTTCTGTGTCTCGGAGTTTTGGGCGCGTTTTCCGCGGCCGGGTCTGCGGATGCGCAGGTAATGGACGACGAATACTTTGGCACCGTTACCGTCGATCAGCTTGAGCTGAGGAATAACAAATCGGGTTCAAATACCATCAACTGGGATATCCAGGGCTGGTATGGTGGCGATCGCGATAAAATCTGGGTCAAAACCGAAGGGGAAAGCAGCACGAATTCCAACAAGGAAGGCGAAGCTGAATTGCAATTGCTTTACAGCCGCATGATTGCGCCGTTCTGGGATATGCAATTTGGTGTGCGTCAGGATTTGAAATTCGGTCCCGGTCCAAACGCGACACGCACTTATGCGGTTGCAGGGTTACAGGGGCTCGCACCATATTGGTTTGAGTTGGAGCCGGCGATTTTCATCAGTGACAAAGGCAACGTCGCTGCCCGTTTCCAAGGGACGTATGATCTGTTGTTTACCCAGAAACTGATCGCACAGGGCCGGTTTGAAACCATGGCCGCTACCAAGGCCGACCCGGAATTCAACATCGGCTCGGGGCTGAATAACGTCGGTGTAGGTCTTCGCCTGCGTTACGAGATCAGCCGACAATTTGCTCCTTATGTAGGAGTCTCGTGGAAACGTTCCTTCGGAGATACCGCTGATCTGGCGCGGGCTGCTGGCAACAATGTTGATAATACCTCGGTGAACGTCGGTATCCGTATGCGTTTTTGACACGCATCGACGTAAGCCGGTGCTCTCTGCCCAATACCCCTGGATGAACGTCCAGGGGTATTTTTGTGCGGTGACGCAGAAACCTAGTCGCGCCTGAACGACCACATCGTTGCCAGGCTCATATTGCCCAGATAATGCTGGATCAGTGCCAGTCCGGCATGCCCGATCAAATAGGCCCAGACTAGGCTGGCCAGCGTCTTGTGAATAAACATCACAACGCCGACCAGACCACCGGCGTCAGGATTACCGTTATTTATAAAGTAATATATTGTTCCTGAGCTCGCCATTGCGGTAATAAGCAGCAGACCAAGCCCATGTACAGCCGACGCAAGTGGGGCATGATTTTCATATGGCGGAAACTGGAATTTGATAAGGAACCTAGCGTGATGTTTGATATCTGCCCAAAGCGCAGATAGCCGTTCCCCCGAGAACCATGGAAACAAAAGGCCCAAGGGAGACTCGCGCAGTTTGACCAATAGGCCTAGCCAAAACAATAGCACGAAACCAAATCCGAACAGGCCGCCGTATTCATGTACCTCGAAATACCAGTTTCCGGTCGCGTCGGGGGCAGGGGCTTCTAAGACCAAACTGGTCAGCAATTGGTTAATAACGGCGATGGCCAGTCCCGCGTGGGCTAGTCGAATTATCAGCCCATGTTTTTCTTGATGTTTGGGACTACTGGACGAGAGGTTATTGTAAGCCATAATATGGTACCTTGATGATTTTTCCGTGATGCTATGCCCATCATGTAAGCCAAACAACAGAGATGTCTTGCATTTTGCAGAACTTGCGAACGATGTATCTGCTGTCATGACGCAATGGATGTTTCCCTAAAGTGATCCATGGACGCGTGTGCAATCAGCGCCTAGGGATCACCTAATTAGCGTATCATGGCTTAGCTTCCACTCTTGTCGCGGATATATAACTCCGTCCACTACACAGGATCGTGAGTTTCAACCCAAGGTGATCGTTCAAGTGCAAATGCTCTTTGAAATTTGTAACAAGCGTGCTACGAGCCACCCATGGGAAGTCTTCGTGCCAAGCATATGACAAGGTTTTTAAATCCAGTTATGGGTTATATACTCGCGTTGGCGCTCTCGGTGTCAGCGTTGATGTCACATGCCACTCATGCTGCTTCTGAAGGCGCAATGCTGCACGATGTAGTTTCCCACGGTGCCATGCTGGAAGAGGCTCAGTTAGCTGAGGCCAGCACTGATCACGTCGTGAACAAATGTGGCTTGCCACAGGGGCTTTCTGACGAGGGTAATGCCTGCGCTGCGACTGCTGGGCATTGTCAGACAGTGTCGTGCGACCCTTACGTGATGACAGAGCTGTTTGAAATCCATTTCGATGTCAGCCATCCTCCGTTTCACGTTAAATCCTATACCATTTTTAAATCGATCGAGACCCCTCCACCACGGGCTTGAAGTCGACTTTGAATACTGACCGTTTCGCTCGGTGCATTGGCTTGTCTTTTGGCACGCGCAATATCTGAACCGGTATTCAGCTCATAAAACTCCAATAACAAAAAAAATTGAACGCTGCGTGTTCTGCGCATCGATTCTCCATAAAACCTTGAAAGGAATGGAAATGAGTTCCAAATCCATATTCCGTGCAGCTCTTTTTGCGCTGACGGTCTCTGCGGTAGGTGCCTTCAGTGCTGCGGCTGAAACCTACGACATCTCTGTAGACAACATTCGCATTAATACGGGCAACTTTGTTAAAAAAGGCGTTGGCTATAACAACAGCCAGATCCCGACTGTCTTGAGGTTCAAAGAAGGTGAAAACGTCACCATCAACGTCAAGAACAACCTGCGAGACTGGACGTCGATCCACTGGCACGGGCTCATTTTGTCATTCGAACAAGACGGGGTGCCAGATATCAGCTTTGCCGGAATCAAGCCCGGCACGACGCACACCTATAATTTTCCGATCAAACAATCCGGCACTTATTGGTTTCACAGCCACTCCGGTTTTCAAGAACCTGATGGGGCATACGGTGCCATTGTGATCGAACCCAAGGGTCGCGATCCGATCCGCGCAGATCGCGATTATGTGGTTCAGCTTACCGACAAGCACCCACACAGCGGTTACAAGATTTTCCGCAACCTGAAGCGGTCGGCGGATTACTACAACCGGTCGCAGCGCACGCTGGAAGACTTGATCACGGATTCTCGCGCAGATGGGCTTAAGGCCACTCTGAAAGAACGCCGGATGTGGGGTAAGATGCGGATGACCCCAACGGATGTTGAAGATATCCAAGGTTTCACAGCCCTGATTAACGGCCAGAGCACCATACAAAACTGGACAGGTATGTTCAGGGCGGGTGAAAAGGTGCGCTTGCGCTTGATCAACTCTTCGGCGATGACCTATTTTGACATTCGGGTGCCGGGTCTCAAGATGACTGTGGTTCAGGCCGACGGTAACAATGTAAAACCCGTCGTGGTTGATGAATTGCGTATCGCGGTTGCCGAAACCTATGATGTTATCGTTCAACCTACCAAGAACATGCCCTATTCAGTTATTGCTGAATCCATGGGGCGGACCGGGTTGGTACGCGGTACACTTTCGCCACAGCCCGGACTTGCGGGACCAGTTCCACTTTTGCGTAAAAAACCACTGCTTACGATGGCTGACATGTCAGGCATGATGGGCGGTATGGGTATGGACATGGGCGGTATGGACATGGGCGGTATGGACATGGGTAACATGGACATGGGCGGCATGAAAATGAACCTCATGGATACCGAAATGGCGCAAATGCCAGGTATGGAAATGCCAAAAGCCGAAGCAGATCCTCATGCGGGCCATAACATGGAAAACATGGATATGGGTACAATGGATATGCCCAAGGAAGATGCGCCAGCAGCCGGTCACAACATGGAAAACATGGACATGAAAATGGACATGGGCGACAAGAAGACGCCTAAAAAGGCAGACGCTAAAGCCGGTCATGACATGAAGAACATGGACATGGGCGGTATGAAGATGCCCAAGAAGAAAGCTGGTGCCAAAGCTGGGCATGATATGGCCGGAATGGACATGAGCGGCATGGATATGGGCGGCAAGAAAATGTCCAAATCTTCCATGAAAGGCATGAAAGGAATGGAGGGCATGGACCACGGCGCGTCCAATAAGAATCCGTTCTTTGCGCCTGGAAGCGGCCTGATACCTCAAGCTGCCAACGGTGGTAAGTTCTTGTCTTACAACGATCTTAAAGCAAGCGCTCCGATGTTTGCCGATCGTAAGCCAGCGCGTACAATTGAAGTGCGCCTGACCGGAAACATGGAACGCTACATCTGGTCGATCAACGGTGTGAAGATGAAAGACGCCGATCCGATCATACTGCGATATGGCGAACGCGTTCGTTTCAAGTTCGTTAACGAAACCATGATGGCGCACCCGATGCACCTGCACGGCATGTGGTCACTGCTTGATACAGGTAAGGGCAAGTGGAACCCCATCAAACACACAGTCAACATCAACCCCGGTACCACGGTTTATACCGAAACCGAAGTTGACGCTTCTGGTCAGTGGGCATTCCATTGTCATCTGGCCTACCACGCCGAAGCGGGCATGTTCCGCCGGGTCGTAGTTGTCGGGGGACCGGCATGAGCAATCAGACATTCAAAAAGGCTAAATCAATGAATAAACTTCTTGCAAGCGGGGTGGCGTCTTTGGCGCTGCTGAGTGGCGGTGCCGCCATTGCCCAGCCGGGTGTAGGCCCGCTTATCTATGGGCTTCAGGCTGAACAGCTTGAATACCGGGTTGATAAGAACAACGAGAAAATTCTTGTTTGGGATTTCGATGTGATCGTCGGTAACGACGAATTACGCCTGGTTTACCGCAGCGAAGCGGAAATGGAGACAGCCACCAAGGATTTCGAAACGCTCGAAAACCAGATCCGCTTGCAAAAGCCGATTTCCACGTTCTTTGACGCGGTCGTTGGGGTGCGGGCAAGTACGCCGACCAACGCACCCGAGCGTTACAACGTGGTGCTCGGTGTAAAGGGGCTGGCCCCGCAGTGGTTTGAAATCGACGCCGATCTCTATCTGTCGGAGTATTCTTTCGGTCGGTTCGAAGCGGAATACGAAGCGCTGATTACCAACCGGGTGATATTGACCCCGAGTATCGAAATCACGATGCCCTTCGTTGACGATCTTGCCTCGGGGCAGGTTGCCGGGGGTGCGACGGTAGAAATGGGTGCCCGGTTAAGCTATGATCTCGTTGATCGCGCGATCTCGCCCTATATCGGTGTCAACTATCAAAAGTCCTATGGTGGGACGGGTGACTTGCTGCAAGCAGCCGGTCGTCCGACCGAGAACATTTCGTTCGTTATCGGTACGCGCCTGTTCTTCTGATACCGATCAAGCTCCCTTGTCCCGCAGGTGTTGGCCTGCGGGACACCCCAAGCCCGGCTTTGCCGAAGTCCAAGCAGATAGGCTGGCAACCTTAGCCGCGTATCACCAATTTCAGAGTATGAACGCCCGCCGCCTTGCGCTGCTTGATGCAGGCTACCTATGGCAAAGGTAGGCCAATTTTGTCCCATGACCACCTACCCAGTTGTAACGTTGGCGCATTTTCCAGCCGTTTTTCGACAGATAGGTCTGCGTTCACCCAGCAACGCTTGGTGCAGCGAATTGGCCCAAAATAGCGGCGTTGAGCCATTGCTATACTATTCGCAATTTTCACAAAAGCTTAGTGAAAGTTAAAGTCATTGTCTTGGAACAGGATAAATGCAGTAATCGCGCTATGAAACCCGAACAAGCTGTAACTGTCACATCCGTGTCGCATCGGCTCTTTATAATCGGGGACTCCTGCGACGGGTAATGTGGAAGTTACCTATGCGCGGGCAACAATGGAGACTATCATTATGAAATCGACCCTGATCCTATCCACGGCGGCGGCGATGATGCTGTCATCTGCGGCGGTACATGCGGAAACCCTGCGTCTGCTGACATGGGGTGGCTACGCCCCCGATGAAGTTATCGCCAAGTTCGAAGAGAAAACCGGCCACACGGTTGAAGTGACCAAGTCAAACAACGAAGAAATGATCGCCAAGCTGCGTGCGACCAATGGCGGCGGGTTTGACCTCGCACAACCGAGCCAGGATCGCATCGCCGGCCCACAGGCCGAATTTGGCATCTACAAACCATTGGACATGTCCAAACTTGATACAAGTCTGTTTATTCCGTCGATGCTGGAAGCAACCAAGGGCAACACGACTGTTGACGGAGAAGTTTACGCCGTGCCCCATATCTGGGGAACCTCGGGCCTGGTGGTGAACACCGCTGCGGCGGGCGACGTCAAAGATTATGTTGACCTGTGCAACCCCGCCTACGCGGGCAAGGTCTCTTATCGCCTCAAGCGGCCGACCCTGATCGGTTTTGCGTTTTCCATGGGAATGGACCCATTTGCCGCCTATGCGGACGAAGCCGCATACAAGGGCATTCTGGACAAGGTCGAAGCCAAGCTGGCCGAATGCAAACCTAACGTGAAAACGTATTGGGACGGTGGTGATGAGCTGAAGAACCTGATGCGCTCGGGCGAGGTCGTGGCCTCGATGGCCTGGGACACCGGCGGTTGGCAGCTTAACGACGATAATGCTGATATCACGTTTGTCGCGCCGACCTCGGGCGCATTGGGGTGGATTGATACGTTCGCTCTTCCTGCGCGCGGACGTGCAGATGATGCGGCCTATGCGTGGATCAACTTTGTCATGCAGCCCGAAATTGCGGCGATGATCACCACCTCGGCAGGCAATTTTACCGCGTCACAGGGTGGGGATGCCGGTGTAGATGATGCTTTAAAAGCCAAATACAACGCTAGCTTTCCGCAAGAAGCGATAGATAACATCAAGTGGTATCCTTCGGTACCCGCTGGCCTTGAAGTTCTGGAAGGTGCTGCGTTGGATAGGATCAACGCCGCAAAGTAATCTTACCGATATGACGGAAGGGAAGCGCGATCACTGCGCTTCCCGTTTTTATTGAAAGCCTAATAATGTCCCAGATACCCGACCTAGAATGTCGTGCGATCTCTAAAAACTTTGATGATTTCAAGGCGGTGAAAGAGGTCAGCTTTAGCGTGCCCCAAGGTACTTTCTTTTCCATCTTAGGGCCATCGGGCTGCGGCAAGACCACTTTGCTGCGAATGATTGCAGGGTTCCAGAAACCCACAAGCGGTGACTTGTTGATCAAGGGAAATTCAGTGCTAGAGGTGCCGCCCAACAAGCGCCCGGTTTCGATGGTCTTTCAGCATCTTGCGCTGTTCCCGATGATGAATATCGGTGCCAACGTTGGGTTCGGGCTGCGGCAGCGCGGGGTGAACAAGACCGATATAAAACAGCAGGTTGAGCGGGTGCTTGAACGTGTCGGCCTTGGCGGCGTGGCTGACCGACCGGTTGCTTCGTTGTCAGGCGGGCAGAAACAGCGCGTCGCAATCGCCCGCTGTATGGTGCTTGAACCTGACGTGCTGTTATTGGATGAACCGCTGGGTGCATTAGATCTGAAGCTGCGCGAACATATGAAGATCGAGCTGAAGCAACTTCAGTCCGAGTTTAACACAACCTTTGTCTATATCACCCATGATCAATCCGAAGCACTGGTGATGAGTGATCAGATCGCGGTGATGAACCACGGCGTATTTGAACAGCTTGGCACCGCAAAAGAGCTTTACTATGAGCCATCAACAGCTTTTGTGGCAGGCTTTGTCGGTGAGGCGAACCGTTTTGCCGCAACGGTTGAAAGCGTCAATGGAACTGATGTGCAGATGATCACCGACCAAGGCAAAGCGCTGCGCGGGGTCGATGCGGGGCAGGGCGTTCAACGGGGCGACACGGTCGATGTGTTTGTACGCCCCGAAGCCGTGCGTCTGTCGCGCGATGCAGCCCAGACCGGACAGTTGGGAAATGGCGGTGCCGGCAAGGTAGAGAATATTTTATTCAACGGCGCTAACAGCCAATTGATCCTGCGTGATCAGGCGTCAGGCGCACAGATGAACATAGTCATGCCTCAAACCGGAGAGTTCCGCGACCTGACACAGGGCGATGTCGTGGCCTATGGCTGGGAACCGCAGCAGACGCGGGTATATAGCAGTGCAAGGGGGCAGCATGGTCTCTGATAAATCCAAGCTGACGTTCTGGTTGCTGATGGCACCGTTGCTGATCTGGCTGGTGACCTTGATCATCCTGCCGCATGTGGGGATGTTTCTGGTCAGTCTGCGCGAAAAGGTGGGCGTGCGCGAGTACGAGACCAGCTTTGCCAATTATCAGGTGTTTTTCAACGAACCGCTGTATTGGAACACTTTCGCGCGCACCGCTTATATGTCGGTTACTGCCACGGCATTGACCTTGCTGATCGGGTTTCCCATCGCCTATTACATTGCCAAACTGACCCGTGGACGCACCAAGACCACACTGTTCTTGATGTGCCTGATCCCGTTTTGGGTCAGCGAACTGGTGCGCACTTTTGGCTGGATGATCTTGCTGCGCGAAACCGGCGTGTTTTCGAACGTGCTGCAATACCTCGGGTTGGTCAGCGGTCCGGTTGAGATGCTGTATAACGACGCGGCTATCATGACGGGGCTGGTCTATACGTCGATGCTGTTCATGGTGGTACCGCTGGTCACAACATTGGACAGCCTTGACGACAGCCTGATCGAGGCGGGGTATGATCTGGGGGCCAGCAGCTTTGCAATTCTGCGCGAGATCGTAATCCCGCACGCGATGCCTGGCATCGTCTCAGGGTGCATTGTCGTATTCATGCTGAGTCTCGGAAACTATCTGACGCCGATCCTTCTGGGTGGCAAAGACAGCCTTTGGTTCACCGGTCTGATCTACAGCCAGTTCATCACCCGCTTTAACTGGGAATTGGGGTCGGCCTTCGGGTTCCTGTTGCTGGGGCTGTCGTCGCTGATTGTGTTTGTCGGTCTCAAGCTATCGGGCCAATCCTTGACCAAGACGATGGGGCAGGCATGATTACAGGTATCCCTCAAAGCGGCACATTCAAATGGACCTATCGGGCCTATGTCACGCTGTTCTTTGTCTATCTGGCATTGCCCTTGGCCACGGTCTGCGTCTTTGCCTTTAATGACAGTGTTTTCCCTTCGCTACCTTGGGAAGGCTTTACCTGGGCGTGGTTCTTTGGTGACAATGCCCCCTATATTGGCGTGTTTCACGAACGGTCCATTCTGCGGTCTATTGTGACCTCGGGCGTGGTCGCGTTTTGGGTGTCGCTGCTTGCGGTCCTGGTTGGGACGACGAATGCCTTTTTGTTCGTGCGGCACGATTTTCGCGGCAAGGGGCTGTTGTATATCCTGATGCTGCTTCCGTTGATTATCCCCGGCATTATCTTGGGGATTTCCATCCTTGTATTCACATCCTCTGTCGCCAACTTTCTTGAGGATGCGACGGGCGTGTGGTTTGACGGTCTGCGACCCGGGCTTGTTCTGGTCATTCTGGGGCAGTTTTCTTTCATCACCACGTTTGCAACCCTGGTGATTTCGGCGCGTCTGCAAAAGTTCGACCCGAGCCTTGAAGAGGCCGCGTTGAACTTGGGGGCGACCAGATGGGGGGCCGTCCGCGCGATAACACTGCCGTTTTTGTACCCCGCCATGGGGGCGGCTGCAGTGGTGTCCGTGTTGATGAGCTTCGAGAACTTCAACACCACCTTAATGCTTGTCGGGTCCGATGCACCCCTGACTATCACGATGTTCGACAGGCTCAAGCTTGGGTCTACACCCGTATTGAACGCGGTGTCGTTACTTTTGATCGTGGTCTCGGCCGCGTTGGGTCTGGCGTCTTTGTTGCTGCAAAAACGCAAGGATTAGGCAGGGGGGGCACCGGGTTACGCTAATCATATCGGCTGGGGCTGCATTAAATGGCGGGCTTCAGAAACTCTGCATGAAATCGCGAAATGTACAGGGGCGGGGGCTATTGCCACCGCCCTTTGTTCATTCCTTGGGGTATCAGCCTACGATGATTGTATCACGCCGGGGCGCACGCAGGGTCATGTACAGGACAATCGCCACGATGACCGCCAGAAACAAAACACTGGTGATCGTGGTCCCCAGACCCATGCCGCCGTATTCAACCGGTTGTGACAGCAAATCGCCAAACGATGCGCCCAGCGGTCTGGTCAGAATGTAGGCAAGCCAGAACGCAAGAATACCGTCAAGCTTCAGCACGAAGTATCCAAACGTAATCGAACCGATGATCATCGCAAACAGGATGCCGCTGGCCATATAGCCCAAGGCGAAATATTCTGCGACCAAGTCACCTGCTGCGGTGCCAAGCGCGAATGTGAACAAGATCGCAAGCCAGTAGAAACTTTCCCGGCGAGTGGTTGTGACCTCGTGAATGGAAAGCGTGCCTTCTACGGCATACCATATGGCCAGCGTAGCAGCCAAAGCGGCTGTGAAGACGATCGTGGTCGTGACCAGAGATACCCCAAAATTATCGACAAGATTATCGGTGACCAAAGTACCGACGACTGAAATCAGCACCACCGCTAGCCAATAATACGCGGGTACGTAACGCTTTTGCCGAAACTGAAAAACCAACGCTCCAGCCAGAATGGCGGCCATCAGCAGCGAGGTGGCGGTAAGCCCCAAGCCCAGGTTCACCGCAAGAAAATCAGCCGCGGTTTCCCCCATCGTCACGGCCATCAATTTGATAAGCCAAAAATCCACAGTTACATCGGGAACGCGGTTGGCTGTTTGTGTGATTGCATTAGCCGAGGATGAGGCGGATGCTCGATTGTCTTCATGTGCAAGATCATAGGTCATGGAAAAGCTCCTTTCCGAGGCTCAGTTCGACATCAGGGCGATGCCCTGCGCAAAGAAATCGTCAGCGCGGGTATCGTCATCCGCATTACACCGTTCGGTGCCTTTCACCTCGAGAGTATCAACCCGGTCGACATTGGCCGGTAGGATATGCGCAGCAGTGCGTGCAGAGCGGAACTGATCTAGCATCACTTCACAGGGCAGGGCGCGGCCATTCGCGTCGGTGGTGGCAATGCCAGCCACGGTAATTTGCATGCCACCTGTCTGCACGCTGTCTGGACCTGAAGGATTGGCCAGCTTTTCTTGTAAGACCGCCAGTGTCTGACCCACTTTCGAAGGGTCAGGCGTTTTCGTGCGTATCGCACTTAGCGCGTTGTCTATAGCCTCATCGACATTCCCCCAGGCGTTGGCATCCGCTTGCCGCAGGGCCTTTGCTTTTTCATCCCATGCGGTCTCAAGATCTGTGATGCGGGCCTGAGCGTTCGATAGATCATTCTGCGATGCACTTTTTTGCACATCCGAAGTGATCGCGACGAAGGCGGCCATGTCACCCAAGGGGGCCGCCGGTGGTGAGGAAGCCGCCTGAGATGTTGGCGTGGCAGGCGTTAATACTGCATAGCCTGCGGCAAAAACAACGACGGGCACGATAATCAATACCGTACTAAGAAGAAAATTTCGCATGGGAGGGGGAGCTCCGATTTTTTTAGCGAGCATGATATGCTGGCCGGTACAGTCCACGGGTCTTATGGCGAAATGCCTGCCCTTGTGCTGCCTAACCTACCTACGCTAACAGGCAGGGGTTTTTCGGAAACATTGATTCCGTGCAATGATCGCGCCGTCAGATCAGCGAAGAACGTATGTACCAGCCCCGGCACCCGCTAAATTCGCAGCCAGTTGACGCAACGCGGTCTCTGTAATTGCACCCGTATCAGGGGTGATGCTTTCCTCGCTTACCCCATCTAGTTGCCGCTCTCGTGTGATGGCCCCAACATAGACTACTTCGCCGCTCTCCAATCTAAATCTGCTGTCCCAAAACCGCGCATGGAGCACGGGCGTATCGGCAGTATCCAAGGTTGTTGTCTGAGCAAACGCTAGCTTGTTCGGCCGGTCATTCCAAAATGTGGGAATCACGACGGGGTCGGAGACAGGCCGCCCGGTCCATTCATCCACGACAGCGGTCATCATGCGGAACGGCCCGGGTATCGGTGCCAAGTCCCACCCCGCGGCGTTCATCATATCCTTCAATTGTTTTTCATCCGGCACGGTGACGACCAAATTTACCTTTTGTCGAACCACCCCGGTAAGGGTTTGGGTGGTGTCAGGTAGCATTCCTGTTTGCACCAGCGTCGCCGGTGCCGTTGTCGTCGTTAATACCGGGTCAAGCGTTGGGTTCAACGTGCTGGCAGTGTTGAAGGCGAAATACCCAGTGGTTGCCAGTGCCAAGGAAACGCTGAACGCCGCGGTTCTCTTGCGGATAATCCCGACCGGCGCGACAGGTGAAATTCGACGCCATTCGCAAAAGGCGATCCCAAGGATAAGCCAGATTGCACCGACAAGGTACCCGTTCACCACGTCCGAAACATAATGTTCGATCAGATAGACGCGGCTTAGGCCGATCAGAAATACCATTGTCACGGCCAACGTTGCAGCCGTTGCGGCGGATAAAACCCGCACTCTCCATGCCAGGTAAAACAGCATCGCCCAAACAGCAACGGAACCGGCCGCATGCCCGCTAGGAAAACTTCCCGAGGTTTCCACGAAGTACCCCAAGGTAGAGCGCGGGCGTGAAAAAAAGCTTTTCAGCAAGGTTACCGTGGCCTGATTGCCGATGGCCGCGATCCACAGACCGGTTAGCAGGTCAAACCGGCGCAGGATAAGCAAGCCAACGGTTGCACCAATCAACATAGGTATGACCCCGTGCCGCCCACCAGCATCGGTAATCCAAGTGAATACAGTAATTAGGTTAGGGTCACGCATTGTGTAAAGGATGTTGGCGATCCGGGTGTCGGTCGATATGACGCCGCCCGACCCCATGAAATCATACACAGATTCCGCCCAAGCGCCCGCGATATATATGAAAAGCACGGCCAGTAAGGTTGCCGTCAGACCCAGAAACTGGCCAGTTCTAAAGCGGGCGGTTAAAAAAGAAGACAGCCCCGAATGCTGATCAAGCCTCGCGCGGATAAACGGCCTGTTCCCGAAGCCAGCGGCCAAGGACCTGCCGATTTCCGCCAACAGAGGAAGTGAACGAAACACGCGTCTGATGACTAACCAAAGTACCATGATCACGATGAGCGTGGTTGCCCCGACTGCAATAAGCCGTGGTGCGGCTGCACCTAAGATACCAATTGCATGTCCTGAAAAATATCCCACCGCCGGTAATATCAGCGCATAAGGAACGGCACTAAGCAGGTTCCACATCTGGAACCTTCGCTGCCGCATACCGGCCATAGCAGCGGAAAATGGTACAAAAGCCGAGAGCGGCCCGAAGAACCGCCCGATGACGATCGCGAATCCGCCGTAGGAATCCAGTAAATCCTTGGCACGAACAATATGGCGCGAACTGGCGTATGCAGTCTTCCGTTTCAACCCGTTGGACGCCACTCGCCCCAAATAAAAGCTCAGCTCGCTCCCTATCACGGCCCCGGCTGCGACAAACCACGCCATATCGAAAAAATCGACATAGCCGCGTTGTGCCAATACGCCGCCAGCGATTACCACAAGACCGCCAGGCGCGATGATGCCGGTAACAATTGTTGCTTCGAGAAATGCAAAAAGCGCCAAAACCCAATAAGTCCATAATCCCAAGGACTGAAGCGAAGGCAATAACTGGTCGATGGAATAAGACATGGTAGTGACGTCAGCCTTTCGTGGGCGATTGTGTCGCTATGGGCCGACGGAGGGGTCAGCGGGTGATAGTAGCTACGGCAATGCCGCATGCGTTATGTGTTACACTATAGGCGGCATAAACGCTTTTCCCATGTCAATGCGCAAGGTATTCACGCGTTTTCACAAAGCTTTAATCTTTGGAGGGTTTGAAGGGCGTGGGGCGGGCGTTGGCCGTAAGATGTATGATTTGTAATGAATGCGACAGGCAAGCGCTGCAACTACTTCCTAAGTTCCTTGTAGTCGTGAGGCGATGCTGCCCACGTACAGTTAAGGAGAAGACCTATGAATATCACTCAGACCAAAACCAAGGCGACCGCTGTGGCAATGCTTGTGGCATTGGGGCTTGGTGCCGTCGGATCAACTGCTGTGCTGGCAAAAGAGTCCGCTGACTCGCAAGATACGGCCGAGGTGCAGGCATTTCTGAATGAATCAGCGTCGATTATGGACGCAATCAAAGCCGCCGAAAGCGACACTGGCGGCAAGGCGATGAGCGCGGAATTTGACAATGAAGACAGTCAGACCGGTTCTTATGAGGTCGAAGTCGCAATGACCGATGGTACCACGAAAACCGTTGCGGTAGGCTTTGACAATGGCACAGCTTCGGTCGTGGCGATGCAATCGGATGACCTAGGCAGCGACTCCGAAGACAATGAAGATGCAGGAGAAAAGGGCGAGACAGACAACAACTGATTGTCACGCTAAAGAAATATCATGCTGGCGGAGAATTGAGCTCTGCCAGCAAGGTGCCGTTGTAGGAATGTTATGAAGATACTTGTGCTCGAAGATGATCAGGCCATTGGGTCTTATATCGCCGATGGTCTGCGAGAAGAGGGTCATTCGGTTGACCTGATTGCAAATGGCGCTGACGGTTTGGTTCAGGCGACAGTCGGCAGTTATGATGTTATGGTCGTTGACAGAATGCTGCCGGGGCTGGACGGCATGAGCATCGTGAAAACCTTGCGGGCGACCAAAAATCTCACGCCGGTGTTGTTCTTGACCTCACTTGGCGGCGTCGATGACCGTATCGAAGGTTTACTTGCCGGGGGGGATGACTATCTTGTCAAACCCTTCTCATTCGGAGAACTGAGCGCCCGCATCGTGGCGATCAGCCGTCGCCCGCGTACAGAAGCGGAACCCACAATTTTGAAAGCCGCAGATCTTGAGATGGACTTGCTGCATCGTCGAGTGACGCGCGCGGGACAGACCCTTGACCTTTTGCCGCGCGAATTTGCCCTGTTGGAACATCTGTTGCGTCGAAAAGGCCGGGTGCAAACCCGCACGATGTTGATGGAGGCAGTTTGGGATATTCATTATGACCCCCTGACCAATGTGGTTGATACACATATCAGTCGCCTCCGAGGTAAAATCGACAAGCCCTATGAAACCGAACTCATCGAAACGGTACGCGGCTCGGGCTATCGGATCAATGACACATGATCCCGGCTTTTGGGTTTAATCAAGTCAGGTCGACGCCATTGCGCCTGACGTTTCTATTGCTGACAATCTTCGCAATGGCAGCACTTGCGTGCCTCGCTGTCGCTTTCGAGGTCACCCGAACAAGCATTGACGCCGCTCTCGCCGCCGAGTTGCAGCAGACCATAAATGAATACCGAGGAATTCAAGATAGTGATGACCTAAGAGAGCGTCTGGCGGAAGCGGCTGCAAAAACCGACCCGGATATACGCATCCTGTTCTATGTTCCCGACCAAGGAACAGCGGTCTCGAACGTTGCGTCTTTCCCCCCTGTAAGCGGGGTGACGATTGTGTCTGACAATTCTATTCGGGCCAAATCAGGAAGCGTATCGGACAGCTATCTCGCGCTGAGCGCGCGGGTCGGAGCGGGGCATCTGATCGTCGCGCAAAGCCGCGAGCAGGTCGAGGAAATGGGGGAAATTTTTCTGGCTGTTTTGTTTATTGGCCTGCTGCCGGCGCTGGTAATCGCAGGGCTCGCAGGTCTGTGGGTAGCCAAAGGAGCACGCATCAAGATTGACGCGATCCAGCATACCCTGCTCGAGTTGAAAAGTGGCACCTTGTCGGCGCGGATTGAAGGGGTTGAAGGTCGAAGCGACGACCTTTCTGGTATCGGCCAGGAGGTAAACCGTATGGCGCGCGCCCAAGAGGCTTTGGTGGCCTCGATACGTCAGGTATCTAGCGATATCGCTCATGACCTCAAGACTCCCATTCAACGGGTGGCGGTGGTGCTTGAGCAGGTGATGAACAAGACCACCTTGACGGAGGGCCAAGAGGTGCTGCTATCTAGGGCGATAGGAGAAACAGAACGTATTGTGCAGACTTTCCAGTCATTGCTTCAGTTGGCGCAAATTGAAGGCGGGGCAGTGCGTGACAGACTGCATCCGGTCAACTTGGTCGAAGTTTCCCGCGATGTGGTCGATTTTCTGGAAGTTGAAGCGGAAGAACGCGGCTTTGCCCTGAGCTTGCGGGTTCAGCCCAACGTTGTGGCCTGTATAAAGGGTGACCGGCACTTGCTGTCACAGCTGATCGGCAACTTGGTTCAGAATGCGCTGACCCATGTTCCTAAGGGCGGTCCTGTCGTGGTCGAAGTGACCGGCAGGGGCAACGAAACCGTCCTGACGGTTTCCGACCACGGCCCCGGCATCCCGGAAAAAGAGCGGGGCAAGGTTTTGCAACGCCTCTACCGCTTGGATCAGAGCCGCACGACCGAAGGCAACGGGCTGGGTTTGAGCCTTGTCTCGGCGATAAGCGATCTGCACGGCGCGAGGCTCACGTTGGAAGACAACATGCCCGGCTTGACAGTGCGCGTAACCTTTCCGGCGATGCAACCAGTGTAAAGTCTCGGCATTCTGCTTGCCATAGCATGAGGAGAAAATACGCAAGGATAGAGGTGGGCGGTCGCGTTATGTGCGACAGCGTGTCTGGCTGTTTGACCCGCCTGTGACGGTGGTGCGCTGGATTACCATAGTGCCGGCGCAGCGTGATGATCAACCAGACCTGATGGCGGAAAGGGCTGCGATTGCCCCGCGTCGGCCCACGGCGGGTATTTTTCCATGATGCTGGCAAACCCGTCAGACGTAAGGAAACGGTTCAGCCAGTGCTGTAGTTGCGGCCAACTTTGGGCATCGAACCATGGTTTGTCGATAAAGGCGAATTGGCGCACGAAAGGGGCAATGGCCAAATCCGCTAGGCTTGGCCGGTCAAGGATAAAAGTGCCGATCTGGTCATTGAGGTCCTGTAGGAACTCAGCTGCCCGGTCGCGGCTTACCGTGGCATCGAGATCGGGGTATCTGCTGCTGTATTTCGTTCGGTCAAGATCATCCTTGAAAGGGCCATCGCAACGTTCGATCCAGGCCCAGCCTTGTGGCGGCATGGTTGATAGCCCCAGCGGATCAGATGATCCAAACGCCCAGACCATGATATCAAGACTTTCGTCAATGACGCTGTCAGGTAGCACAAGGCAAGGGACTGTTCCGCTAGGAGAGGCACGTAAAAAAGCATCGGGTTTGTTGCGCAGTACCACCTCGCGCAAAGCGACCTGCGGCCCGGCTGCATATAGCAAGGCCAGTCTTGCGCGCATCGCATAGGGGCATCGGCGAAAAGAATAGAGCAGAGGCGTCATGGAAGCAGTGATATCCACATCCACGCCGTCAGTACAGACGCGCCAGTGGCGATCAGCACGGAACTGGCCGCGACGCGCCGTGCCCGCCCATACATGTTGGCAAAGATATAAGCATTGAAACCGGGTGCCATTGCTGCCGTCAGCACACCTGAGCGGAAGAGGTCATCGGGGAGAGCAAAGCTGCGGCCGAGCATCCATACAATTGCTGGGTGAATGAGCAATGCGATGATGCAGACCATGAGAATGGTCTTTAAATCGCCTTCGGGCCGATACTGGATCAACACGCCTCCGAGCGCGAACAATGCGGCGGGAAGTGCAGCCCGAACGATGAGCGAGAGCGCGTCGTCCACCACCCCGGGGATCGGCAGGCCGCTGAAATTGACGGCAAACCCCGATACAATACCTAGCACCAGCGGGTTGCGGAACATGGCGACGGCGATGTTGCGCACAAGTGTAAAGCCGGTCTGACCCCGGTTGCGCACGAATTCCATCACCGTGATGCCAAGCCCGTAGCAAAACGGGGAGTGGATTGCGATGATGGCGAAATTACCTGTCAGGGCATCCGGCCCGTAGGCCCGTTCGGTGATCGGCAAGCCCAGCAGGATTGAGTTCGAGAACAGACAGCAAAAGCCGATTGCCACGCAATCTTCCCATTCGCGTTTGAACAGGATGCGCGCCCCGACCGTACCCAACGCGAAAGCAATGGCCGCACCGGTATAAAAGCTGGTCAGAAGACCAAGGTCGAACGACGCTGAAAGATCGAGCTTTGCGATGGACTGGAACAGCAGGCAGGGGATTGCGAAACTTTGTGCGAACCGCATTACACCATCGATGCCCGAGACCGGGAACAAGCCTCGCCAGACTGCGACGTACCCGAAACCGATGACGAGGAAGACAGGAAGAATAACGTCTAGGAGGGTT
>TARA_R110002012_G_scaffold176161_1_pt1 | contig 23187 bp, 18 predicted proteins | sample TARA_R110002012 | Tara Oceans TARA_R110002012 (sample SAMEA4396515) | marine metagenome | biome: Westerlies Biome; feature: [DCM] deep chlorophyll maximum layer (ENVO:01000326); material: water (ENVO:00002006), including particulate matter (ENVO:01000060) such as... | depth 40 m | reverse complement strand
TAAAAACCCAGGGATCGGAAAGAGGGGACGATAAAGAATAATTGACTAATGAAAGGATAGGGGGTGATTCAACCCTTTATTTTCATTACCGTTGAGGTGTAAAAACAAAGTAATATTATTGAATTTAAACGGCATCGATTCAAATTTCCTATATTTTCCGTAGCACACTTATACAAACAATCAGGATTAATGTTGAATAAAGTGGAACGGTCAATTGCCTCAGCTATTTCAATTGTTTATCATACACATATATGTTACTAACAATTTGAGCACCTGACAACTATGGAAAATATTGTTTTTGAAAACTGGGAAAGCACAATAAGAACTGGCGTATTAACAGTTTTGAGTTATCTGGCTATGGTTTTTCTTCTTAGAATTTCAGGAAAGCGAACCTTATCCAAGATGAATGCCTTTGACTTCGTAGTTACCATAGCTCTAGGCTCCTGCCTTGCATCCATATCCCTGAATAAAAGCGTTGCATTAATTGATGGGGTATTAGCCATTTCTCTATTTATTTCAATGCAGTTTATTTTCACCTATCTCTCTGTACATATCAAGGGTTTCAGGACATTGGTGACAAGTAGGCCAGTAATAGTATTTTATAAGGGCCAGTTTTTAGATAAGGAATTGAAAAAACAACGCCTTACCAATGAGGAAGTCTACAATGAATGTAGATTGAAAGGATATGCTAATCTAGATAAGGTTTATTTGGTTATTTTGGAAAGTACAGGAGAAATTTCAGTGATTGAGAACCAGGGAAAAGGAATAGTTAGTACGGTTGATGGTCTTGAAAAGCTATAGTTTATACTTTTAATTAGGAGTTTTATTTATTTGCCTGATTAGAAGAATTTTGAAGGATATACAATATTGCCAATTGCTTTGAATTAAAAATCAAATGAAACTTTAAGAGCTTGTTTGGTTTTGATCACATATGATCCGATTGCCTCATTCTGGGATAATGAGTCTAATCTTCTGATAAAAATAATGAATGTAGGAGTTATAAATTGAATAAATAATTTAGCCTATTTCCGCATCAGAGATCAATTAAATCAGCTGATCTAGGATATTAACAATAAAATCGAAAAAAGTGGTAGAACATGAAAGCTCAAATCTTATGCATTGACAATGACCATATAATTAATTTTATACATTCAAAAATTATCCGTAAGAAATATCCGAATACTCCTTTACTATTTTTCGAAAATGGACAAAGAGGGCTATTGCATATCAAGAATAACCCGAATTACGATTACCTGATTTTTCTTGATATTAATATGCCAGAGATGAATGGCTGGGAGTTTCTGACGGCAATAACCAAGCAAGCCCCAGACGTGAAGCTTCAGGTACATATTTTGACTTCTTCTGTATATCCTCAGGATATGATGCTGTCAAAAAAATATAACAAAGTATTTTCCTTCCTAGCAAAACCATTGAGGGTAGAAGTCCTTGAAAAAATTGATTTCTAGATTATCTTTGAATAGATCAGTTATCAGTGTGACTGCCTTTTTAAGTTGTTCTTTAACCAAACCCATGGCATCTCACTAACATCTATTCCACAAAATGAATCTAATTAGCCCGATAGCTGCGCTGACTGAAGTGTAAATGCTTCTCTAGCAAAGTAGAAATATGCAATTCTAGGTTATTTTGTGATAGATTTTCCGTGTTACTCTGTAGCGGTATCTATTATTGCGCTAGGGTTGGCGTGACCTGTGTGTTTCGAGACTTTTTCCAGGGCAATTAGTTCGCTTATACCGTAATTCTCATCAAAAAATTGGGCAGCTCGACATGCTTGTATTGAAAGACGTCTCTACCGCTTTTTTAGCATGATGATTCTTATCAGAGTCGTTCGGCGTTCAAGAATTTCTTAAGTTTCAGTTTCTTTTGTTCGTACTTTCTTTGGGACATTCCCATTTAATATTTCATATGTTTGATTCTGGGCTGATTAATCAAGAGGGAAGATCACAAAATGCTGAACTGAAGAAGGAGCGGATGAATTTAAATGTATGCTTCTGAATAAGCACCCAAGTATTGATGCATGGTGAGATGCCTTAGAGATACATCATATTGATGTCCCTTCAAAATTGAGGTAAGTTCTTTCAGGTGATCGACTCAAGTAAAAATTACTACCGGCAATTTGGGAGATATAGTTTTACAGTTCAAGGAATTACCATGATCTAATAGGTGGTTTTCAGTTTTCATATTAATAAGTATGAACCAATCACAATGGATTAAATCGAGTTATCTAATAATTTGTATCTATCTTTCCTGAAAATGACTGAAGTAAATATTCTATTAATTGACGATGATCCCGATGACCGCGAATTTTTTGAAATCGCTCTGAAAAGGACCGCCCGCCCCATAAATACTACTTATGCGTGTAATGGAATTAAAGGTTTGGAGTGCCTTTCTCAATCTGCATGTAAGCCTGACTATATATTTTTAGACCTCAATATGCCTTTATTGTCAGGTAAGGATTTTCTTTTCAAAATTCGCCAGGCTCATGAATATGAGTCAATTCCGGTAATTATTTTATCCACCTCCTCTCATATTGACGATATAGAGGAATGCAAACGCTTGGGCGCATCCCATTTTATGACTAAGATTACTTCTGTCGAAAAACTGGCAGATTTTATTGCAACAATAATATCAAGCAGTAACTTACCATTTCTATTAAATTCCTCTAGTATATGAAAGAATATATATCCACCAAGAATTTACAGAGCGAATATCGATTTCAGCGGATGATTGAGGAGGTGCAGGATTATGCCATAATTCTGTTGGACAATAAAGGAAATATACAAAACTGGAATAAGGGTGCAGAAGTTATTAAAGGGTATACTGAAAATGAAATATTGGGCAAGAACTTCAGTGTGTTCTATCAGCAAGAAGATAGGGAAAATGGACTCCCTTGCAAATTAATCACCGAAGCCAGAATAAACGGAAGGGCCAAACATGAAGGTTGGAGAGTACGCAAGGATGGAAGCAAATTTTGGGGTAATATAGTTATTACTGCTCTCCATGACGAAAATGGTTTGGTGATAGGTTTCACTAAAGTAACACGTGATCTCACGGAGAGAAAACTTTCGGAGGAGCAAAAAGAACGGGATGCCAAAAGCATAGAATTGAAGAATAAGCAACTTGAAGAATTTGCCTATGTAACCTCTCACGATCTCCAGGAGCCAATACGTAAAATCCGGGCTTTCATTGATCTCGCTAGGCAAGGACTAGATGATAAAGAGAATCTGGAGATCTATCTGAAAAAGATTGATACCAGTGCAGAAAAGATGATTAGGCTAATTAAGGACATACTAACTTTCTCCGTAATTTCTCAGGAACAATTAGGTTTCGTAGATATTGATTTAAATGAGGTAATACAGGGGATAATGTCGGAGTTTGAAGTGTTGATTGCCGAAAAACATGCTAAAATTGAAGTTTCAAACTTACCTATAATTCAAGGTAGTCCTGTTCAGATCCATCAATTATTCAGTAATCTTATAAGTAACTCTCTGAAGTTTAATACAGGAGAGCCACGAATTATAATACAAACCACATTTAATGATGAGGTCGCCAATGCTTCACTAAAATCATCCGGGTATATTATAACGGTAGCTGACAATGGAATCGGATTTGATCAAAAATATGCAGATCAGGCATTTGAGCCTTTCAAGCGACTGACTTCTGGCTTTAGTGGCACAGGCATTGGATTAGCAATTTGCAAAAGGATTTTGGAAAAACATGGTGGGTCCATCACTATACAAAGTAAAGTGGGTATAGGTACTACCTTTACAATTTTTCTCCCCCTAATCCAGGAATAAATACGTAAGCAAAACTCGATAAATACCCCTTTTTATATATAGTAGTAAATAGATAATCCAACTGACAAACTTCCTTCCTTTGGATCTATTCAATATCATAATTTAAGGAATAATAATTTGAAATACCCATGACTAGCATCAGGTATATACGGTATTGAACTATCTCCTAAAAAAAGTAATATCAAAAAGGAAGTGTAGAATGGGCTTGTGATGTAATACATTCTAATCTGTCTATGCGCAATGAACCATGACCAAATATACTTAGCTAGGGCAAAAATAAGTCACGATTCGCGCTAGCCTAAAAGATTAAATATGGCCGAAGGAAATGATTGAAGTTTGGAAAAGAAATTGCTCCCACCCATTTATATATTTGCAGGCATATTGGGCTAAGTTACAAGCATTCGTAAGGGTAGGATTAACTAAAGAAGGCATTTAGGATGGCAGATATTTGATTTAATTTGGCCAAAGTAATTTATATATCCATTCCTAGAAAATCATGGGTACTTATTTTGAGTTTTACAGTCCTTCTTTGTGATTCCGTAGCAGCTTATCACTTAATGTTTTAACGAATTAAGCCAGTATTCATACAAACCCATTAAAATTATCTCATAGGTAAGTTCTTGGAATATATAAGCACCCGGATCCCATTTGCTCTGGGTTAAGAAACTCTGGAAATAATGCTTAAAGGTATATTGCAAATTTAAAGTTAAATCTAAACTTATAGATTCTGATCACAAATAATTTCCTCTATTTACTGGCAAAGCTTCATTTGTTTGGTTATTTTCGCGCTATGTAGAATTATCTAGGAGTAAGTAGTATTCAGGTACCTTAATTTGATTAAATTGAATTATTCGGGATAAATACAGTATGAAATGAACCTTATTTTCTATAATCATGTATGCTTTTTGGTAAAAAAATAATAGATAACTTTTAAAATAACATGAGAGAATTAATTAAAGAGTCTGTTGCTGATCTTAAAAAAGGGGATGGATTTATTTACCTAACATCTGAAGGAAAAAAGATAGATTTGCATGAGGCTGCATCCAATGGTATAGCAGTCACTCCTGTACATCCTAAGAAGAAAGTTATCAATAAGCTGGAAGCAGCTGGTCTTCCCTTGAATGACTCTAAATTTCTTAATGAGTTGAATGAATTAATATCACTAATTACAGACACCACCGTTCCGGCCACAACTCCCAAAAGAAGAACTTTCACTGATTCAGAGAAAAGCAAAATAGTAGAGGAATGGAATAAAGTAGAAGCTACAGGTATGAAAACCAAAGCAGCCTTCGCAAAAGAAATTGGAGTGGGTTACCATACATTTATTAACTGGTTAAGATTATAGTTAGTCCCCTTGGTTGTTTTAACGAAAGAAGCCCCAATTAGCTCTTACTAGTTGGGGTGTTAAGTTTTAAAAGAAATGGTTAAGATATCCTTAGGGGATAGGAAAGGAGGGAAATCATTGTAAACTTGATGGAAAAAAAGATTTACTAGTCAATTTAGTAATGTTAACGAAAGGGTTCTCGAGAGAGATCCTCCCAGTTTCGAAAGAAAGAATATTGCGTTCTGTATGATAATTTGATTACCTCCAGGAGAGAATTAATAATTATCGCAGTGACAAGGGATGTGGTCACTTTCTCTCTCCATGATTTTTTAAGCTTAGAGCTACAGCATTATCTTCATATTTTTTGCTTCAATTAAGTAAATGAAAGTCAGAGATGAGTATGAATCAGAGTTTTTCACGCCTTGCCGTTTGTGCTAAGTGCATATATATAAATCGTAACCAAAGTAGGGGCCTTAAAGAATTAATACATTTTTTAGGAAAGTGTGATATCTTTCAATTGGGGCTAATGGGCTTCATTTGGTGGGCAAGTATTTTTAAATAGGATTTAGTCACAATTCCTTCAAACTTAAAATAGAGGTTAGTTTAATAGGTTTAAATCCTTTTTCCCATACATTTGGTAAGATGGAAGTAAATTGTATTTATATTCTCCTCCCACCATTCAGTATGTAATTAACTTTTCGAATTATTTATGCAAGCATATTTGTATCATTCCTATTGAAATCCTAAATAGTCAAGATGACTGATCTAGAATCTTCTTTTTCCAATAATGAATCCAAAAATCTAATTTTCGATTTGGCGCCATTTCCTATGTGGATTTATGAGTTGGAATCGTATGCATTTATGGCTGTAAATCAGGAAGCAATCCGTCAATATGGCTATTCTGAATCAGATTTTTTGAGGATGAATTTGAAAGACATAAGACCAACTGAGGATATTCCTATTTTGGAAAAAGCTATCGCAGATACAAGGGAAAGGAAGGATAGGTTTAAAGGCGATGGTCTTTTCAGGCATCAAAAAAAAGATGGCAAGATCATATATGTGCATATTAAAAGTAACCTCATCACCTATAAGGGAAAGAAAGCAGAGATAGTTACTGCGATTGATTTGACCGAACGATATGAGAGGGAAAGGCAAATAGAAGATCAAAAGCGTATTTTAGCCACAATAGGAATAATAAACCAAATTTTCTTAAAATCTGATAACTGGGTTAAAGCTTTGCAGCAAAGCCTAGAGATGCTAGTGGATTATTTGCTTGTCCAACGAATCTGTTTTTTTGAGGAAAGCAAACTATATTCTAACAATCATGATGCAAACATAGGTTGGGGAACTTATGGTGGTACTGAGCCTATTCCTGGCTTTAGGGAATTTCAGTTGGACCTTTACGAAGAATTCCCACATTACAAACAATCAATCTTGTCTGGAGAATCCATAGAAATTATAAATTCTCAACTACCGTCTTCCAGGTCTAAAAATTTTCTAGTCAATCAGCAAATTATAAGCCTATTGGAAATTCCATTGATGAGTGACGAAAGGTTGATCGGTTTAATTACAATTGAGGATGCTAAGAATGAGCGAAAATGGCAGGAAGGTGAAACTCAGATTTTGCTAGCATTGACATCTAATCTCGCACAAATGATTATTAAAGCGGAGATGCAGCAGCAATTGGTACAAAGTGAAGCCAGGTTTCGTACATTGGTACAAAATGGTTCCGATCTCATTGCTATTATTGATTCTTGTGGAATTTATAAATATGTAGCTCCTACCTCGTTTAAAGTTCTTGGAATTCCCGCAGAAGAATTTATCGGCAAAAATGCTTTCGAATATATCCATAAGGACGATATACCCAGATTAAGAAATGATTTGGAATTAATAGATAAGGAGGATAAAGTTTCCATAGCTCCCTACCGCTTTCTAGACTCGCATAAAAATTGGCGTTGGATTCAGACAGACCTAATTAACCGCACCTGCGATCCAATCATTGCAGGAATAGTGGCTAATACTCGGGAGGTTACCCACGAAGTGGAAAAATTATTGACTGCGGAGTTATTGGCCAAGCTTACAACGGCTATTTCTCGGCATGGCCCACTCGCAGCTTGCCTTGATGAGGCGATGAGGGAAATTTCAAATCGGTGTGAATTTGATATTGCTGAAATCTGGCTGGTTTCAGAAGATAGTTCACGCCTAGATTTAATTTCAAAATCCGGTCAACGGAAGGTACTCGACAAGTTTTATACTGACACCATGCATGTCCATTCTCTTGAGAAGGGGAGAGGTTTGCCAGGAATGGTTTGGCAGCTTCAAGAGACCCAATTCCTCCCGGACCTTGGTAAAAATAAGGCATTTCAACGTGCTGAAGCGGCGCATAAGGCAGGAATTCATACAGCCGTAGGAATTCCTTTAATGTATAATAATGTATTTATTGGTTGTATAGTCTGCCTTTCTCAACATGAAAAAATTGAAATATTGCCACAAGTCAAGTTACTCATTGAGTTAGGAGTACATATAGCTGTGGTGATTAAGCAAAAAATTACCGAAGAGCACTACCACAATTTCTTCAATATATCGCCTGATCCTCACGGTTTGCTTGGCTTCGATGGATATCTCAAAAAAGTAAACGATGCTTTTGCAAATATTCTTGGTTATAGTAAAACAGTTTTGCTCAGTAAGCCGGTTTTTGATTTTTTGTTGAAGGAAGATAAAAAACAGAGTCGAAAAAGGTTTAATGAAATTCTGCTAGATACTCCTACAGCTTCCTTTGAGGCTAGGTTTGTTACTTCCAAAGGTGAAATAAAATGGCTGGTTGTCAGAGGGACAGTAATTATGGAATCCAAAATTATTGTCGCAGTTGCTAAAGATATTACTGAACAAAAAGAGGCGGAAATTAAGCTCAGTAATTCCAATGAAAGGTTGAAAAGAGCACAGAAAATCGCAAAGTTGGGCTATTGGGTTAGGGACTTTAGTAATGAAATTTCAGAATGGAGCGAGGAGGTGTACTCTATTTATGGATATACTCCTGATAATTTTATTCCTAGCATTGGAAATGTATTGTCCAGCTTACATCCTGAAGATAGACATTTGATGGAATCAAACCCTATTACATTGCTGGAGCCTGGCATAGTTAAGAGCTTTGAACACAGGATTATCACTGCTTTAAACGAAATTAAATGGGTCCATCAGGAAATCCGTATACTTGCGGACAAAAACAAAATTCCCTTCAGAATAGAAGGTACTATTCAGGACATTACAGAGCGAAAGGAAAGTGAATCACAGTTAGCTATAAGCAATGAACGATTTAAGTTAGCAACCCAAGCAAGTAATGAAATGATTTGGGAAGTGGATCATCAAAAACAGACAATTTATAGGGGAGCTGGATATAGAAAGCTTGTAAATTATTTTACAAATGAACCGTTCTCTATTGACAACTCCTGGTACGGAAAAATTACATCTTCTGATAGGCAAAAAGTTTGGGAATCTATGCAGTTTGCTATGGCAGACAAAAATCAAGATGTCTGGTCCTCTGAATATAAAATTATTACAAAAGATGGATCCATTGCATATTTTGTGGACCGTTGTTTTATACTTCGGGATAGTAGTGGAAATCCAGTAAGATCCATTGGCTCTGCCTTGGATGTGACTAAGTCAAGGCAGCAATTGCTTCGGATAAAGAAGCAAAATGAAAAGCTCAAAAATATTGCCTGGACTCAATCACATATAGTGCGGGCTCCTCTTGCAAGGATGTTGGGGATTATGGAAATGATTGAGGACAATGACGTTGATTCGCAAGATACTTTTACCTGGCTAAAATATTTACGGGATTCCGCGAATGAATTGGACGAAATTATAAAAGAAATGATTGACAAGGCACAGGACCTTACATATAGGTGAAGAAATGGGTAAAACAATACTGATAGTTGATGATGATCCAATCGTTAGATTAATGATCCAAAAAATGGTTCATAAGTGTGATAGTTCAGTAAATTGCCACCAATGTGATAATGGAGCGGTTGGTTTAGAGGTATTAGACACGCTACGAACTGCTAGCAGTCAAATAGTTGTACTGTTGGATATTAATATGCCTGTGTTAAATGGATGGGAATTTTTAGATGGACTGCAAAAAATTAATCTGGATACTTTTACTGAATTTGGGATTTATTTGATCACATCTTCTACCGACCGAAGCGACAAATTAAAAGCTCAATTATATCCTGTGATTAAGAAGTTGTATCATAAACCACTATCTAAACAGGATATCGGAGAGATGTTGGATTTCGATGAGAAAAATTAAATTTTACCTAACCAAACCATTCTCAATCTGGCTGCTGTTTAGATGAGCAGCGTGAAAATAGGAGGCCAGGTTTAAAGGAGTCATTTTATTCCTGTTTTTCACCAAGCTTTATTGCTTTTGAATTCATAATTACCGAGAACAGCCACGTGCTTATCCTAACCCGTGTGTGAATGCCATTTCTCTAAATTTAACTTACAGTTTTCTTCGAAAATTATCCCTAAGATCAGCAAGAGTTGGCAAGGGATATCTTCAATTATCTCTCAGAGGAAGAATATCAATATGAGACTGCCAACGATTTTTCTTCGGCAAGAAAAAGCGAGTCTATATCAATATGACTGTATTTTACTTGATCTGATGCTGCCAGGAGGAGACGGATTTGAAATTTTGGAGTATCTGCGAAGCCAGAATAAGCAGGATGGGGTAATTATCATTTCTGCTAAAAATACGCTGGAAGATAAAATCAAAGGGCTGAATATCGGTGCGGACGACTATTTGGCAAAGCCATTTCACCATTCCTAGTTGGCCGCCAGTATTCATTCGGTGATACGCAGGAAGCAATTCGATCCCTCAAATCTCATCATTCAGCATGAAATTAAAACTGATTTGCTTTCTAAAACTGTTCAAATTGGTGAAAACACTATCGTTTTGACGAAGAAAGAGTATGATTTACTGTTATTTTTTATTGGGAATAAAAACAGGGTATTGTCAATAAGTGCTTTGGCAGAGCATCTTTCAGGTGACTTGGCCGATATGTTGACAGTCATGATTTTATCTATGCCCATGTAAAAAATCTCAAAAAGAAGCTCAACTAGCATGAGTACGGGGGATACCTTAAAACAATCTATGGAACAGGTTATAAATGGGAAATATGACAAAACTGCTTGATAAACCCTTCAAAGCATTCACTATTTATGCCTTGGTCAATGTTTTTTCTGTTCGCCTCGGCAAATTCTAAATGTCTTCTAAATCTCATGTGACTTTTGGGTAATCATATTTTACTAACCCAAATTTCAAATGAAAAAGTCCCTAACAATTTTATCGTTTGGCATCTTGCTATCAGCAGGAGCCTGTGCCCAAGGGCATTCTGAAAAAGACGTCCCTGTAGCTGTCAAATCAGCTTTCTCACAGAAATTTCCCGATGCAAAAAAAGTGAACTGGGACATGGAATCTGCCACCGAATGGGAAGCGGAATTCAAACTCGATGGTAAAGAATACTTCGCCAATTTTTTAACAGACGGAACATGGCAGGAGACCGAGCATGAAATCAAAACAACTGAAATCCCAGAATCCCTCAAACAAATCCTAGCTCAGGATTTCGCAGGCTTCAAAATCGAAGAAGCGGAGATTTCTGAAAAATCGGATGCCAGTGTCTATGAAGTGGCAGTAGAAAAAGGAGAAGAAGATTGGGAATTAGTATTTGACACCAACGGGAAATTATTGGAAAAGAAAGCGATCGAAGAAGACGATGAAGATTAAAAACCTCTCACTGATAGTTCTCTTATTAGTTTCCCAGGCAATTCTCGCCCAAGAAACTAAAGTGAAGCTTTCAGGAAAAATTACCGATAAGGCTTCCCAGGAAGCTTTGTCATTTGTGAATTTAGTCCTCAAAACCCCATCAGATTCAGCATTTGTTACCGGAGCAATTTCGGAAGAATCAGGTCTTTTTACTCTTTCTGATGTAGCACCGGGAGAATATGTGTTGGAAGCTAGTGTCATAGGGTTTCAGACAAGTGTAACCCCAGTATTTGTCGGCTCGAGCTCTCCATTTTTGAATATTGGAGAAATTACGATGAGTGATTCCCATCAGGAGTTAGGTGCTGTGGAAGTCGTAGGAATTCAGGATGCTGTTGGTTTGAAAATGGACAAGAAAACATTCGATTTGAATGAAAATATCAGCCAAAGAGGCGGCTCAGTATTGCAAACAATGTCCAATTTACCTGGTGTGGCCATTGTGGACAACCAAATTCAAATCCGAGGGAATAACCGTGTAACCGTCCTAATTGATGGAAAGCAAACCGCATTAACCGGATTTGGGAATCAAAGCGGGTTGGACAATTTACCCGCTTCTTCGGTGGAAAAAATTGAAATCATCAACAACCCCTCAGCAAAGTTTGATGCAAACGGAAATGCCGGAATCGTCAATATCATCCTCAAAAAGGAAAATCAGGAAGGGTTTAACGGAAAAGTAGGGTTAGCTCTTGGCCTTGGTGCACTCTGGGAAAAGAAGGCCAATCTTCCCGGCATTCGCCCCCAATATCAAAATACCCCCAAGGTTAATCCATCATTGTCTCTGAATTATAGAAAAAAGGACGTGAACTTTTTCCTACAAGCGGATAATCTCTACACCCAAACCTTAAATAAAAACGAGTTTGTGACAAGGACCTACGATAATGGCACCGTCATCAATCAGCAGCTGAAGCGGAACCGTAACACAAACTTTCTTACCACTCGAGCAGGAGTCGATTGGACAATCAATTCAGCGAATACACTCACCGTGTCGGGAATGTTTGGCAGTGAAAAAATCATAGATCGCGGGGATCAGCCCTTTTTCAAGGGTGATTTTTCGGAGCAATTGAGACTTTGGCAATTTTTGGAAGATGAGCTGAAGACCACCGTGATGGCGACGGCAGTATACAAACATAATTTCACTGACCCTGGACATAGCCTTTCAGCTGGCTTGAACTATACCTTTCACCGGGAGGATGAACAGTACTTTTTCACCAACACCCTGCCCACCTTCACAGGGGAGGATGCATTCAAATTGCTTTCCGATGAGAATGTGGTAGATGGTACGCTTGACTATGTAAAACCCCTAAAAAATGGAAGGCTTGAAACGGGATTAAAGCTTCGCAGACGCTGGATTCCCACCAACATGCAGTTTTTCCCTGGGTTAAACTCTCCCATCGATTCCTTAGCGGGAGGAGCAGCTACCTATAAGGAAACCATTCCAGCAGTCTATGGGAACTATGTCTATGAAAGTAAAAAATGGGAAGGAGAATTGGGATTAAGAATTGAATATGTGGATTTGAACTATGAGGTAAATCCCAATCATCCCACTTACAAAAGTGATGGATACCGCTACTTCCAGCCTTTCCCGAATGCGAGAATTTCTTATAAAATCAATGAATTGAATAAGTTGACGGCGTCTTTCAACAGGCGTGTGGACAGACCCAATGAGGTCGATATTCGGATTTTCCCCAAATACGATGATGCCGAAATCATCAAAGTAGGAAACCCTGCTTTAAAACCCCAATTCACCAATTCTTATGAGTTAGGTTGGAAAGCTGGCTGGAGCTCAGGATACCTTTATTCCGCACTGTACCATCGCATGGTCGACGGTACGATCACCCGCATCTCGACTACCGTTCCAGGTAGTATTTTGATCTACGCTATTTTCCAGAATGGAGACAAAAGCTATACCTCAGGTCTTGAGCTGATATGGGATCAGGATGTCACGGATTGGTATTCTTTTGATCTAAACCTAACTGGTTATCACAATCAGATCGATGAATTTACAGTGGAAAACAAATATCCCACACCACATATCTTCACAGTAGACAAACAGGAAATTTTTTCCGGAAATGTAAATTGGAATTCCAAGATCAAATTCTCGGATAAGTTCTCCGGTCAACTGACTGCAATTTATTTAGCTCCCGACATTATTCCGCAAGGAAGGATGCAGTCTAGATTTTCCTTGGATGTGGGGCTAAATCGTGCGATTCAACAGGGAAACGGGGAGTTATTTTTCAATGCCACAGATTTGCTGAATACCATGGTGATCAAGAGGACTATTGACGGAAACGAGTTCAGCTACACGAGTGCGGATTATTATGAGACTCAGGTACTTCGGGTAGGTTATAGCTATAAGTTTTAACTGGATTTTCGATGAATGAAAATGCTGAGGGAATCACCATCGTAATTCCCATCTTCAACGAAGAGGAAGGCATAGCTAGACTATCGCCCGCTTTTGAAGAATATATATCCCAATCCAAATTTGAAGTAACTCTTCTATTGGTTAACGATGGTTCTATAGATAACAGCCTGCTTGAAATCAAAAAATTATCTGATCTCCACCAGTATGTCGGATATCTATCTTTTGGCAAAAATGCGGGATTGAGTGCTGCTATCCGTGCAGGAGTTGAGAAATCAAATACTACTTGGGTTGGCTACATTGATGCTGACTTGCAGACAGATCCGCTGGACTTTCTCAGACTTGAAGCCATGGTTCCAACTTATGATTTGGTAACTGGCCGAAGGGAAGGGAGAAAGGACAGTTTTGTAAAGAAGATTTCTTCCACTTTTGCGAATTGGTTTCGGGATTCCATGCTTCATGACGGCGTTCATGACTCCGGCTGCCCGCTGAAAATCATGCGAAGATCGGTTGTGATGGATATGCCTTTTTTCAAAGGGATGCATCGGTTTTTTCCTGCCCTGGCATTGATCCAAGGTAAAAAAGTGATCGAAATCCCCGTCAAGCACTTTCCAAGAATCACGGACAAATCCAAGTTCAATGTGTGGAACAGGATGTTGTCTCCACTTCAGGACACCTTTGCCCTGCGCTGGATGATGAAGCGGCAAACGGCTTATACGATTTCAGAGAATTCAATCAATAATCATAAAGAACTAGTCAATGAATAGCTCCTTGCTCCTGGGCATTGGTTTTCTTGCCCAAGGACTTTTCTCAGCCCGGTTTCTGATACAATTGGTCAAATCAGAAAAAGCAGGAAAGGTATTGTCTCCTGTAATTTTCTGGCAGCTTAGTTTGGTTGCATCTTTTCTTTTGCTGGTTTATGGGACGTTTCGGAAGGATTTGGTTATTGTAGGGGGGCAGTTGTTGGGATATTTTATTTACATCCGAAATTTAAAAATCCAGAATGCATGGCAGCTCTTTCCAAAATGGATTCGAATCGGTTTTATTTTTCTACCGCTTCTATTTCTTGCATACCTGATTTTTCATGCGAACTATAATTTTCACAGTTTGGTGCATAATCCTGAGATCAGTGGAATGCTCCTGACCTGGGGAACTCTGGGTCAGGTGATCTTTACAAGCAGATTTGTGGTGCAATGGTTTGATTCCGAACGCAGCAAAGAATCCCGCTTTCCGCTGAGTTTTTGGTATATCAGTTTGGTAGGTGCTGTTCTGATTGCCTCTTATGCGATTTTGCGGAAAGATTCTGTCCTATTCATTGGACAGGCATTTGGGATCCTGGTGTATGGAAGAAATCTGATGATCCACTATGGAGCAAGCAATGAATTAAAACTCAGTTTCCTGGATCAAATTAAGAGTATAAGGATGGCTTTGCTGCTCGCAATTGTCGGCATGGTTTTGTTTTTCAATTTAGGAGCCTGGTCTGTTACTGAATCGAGCGAAGCGCGCTATGCAGAGATTGCCAAAGAAATGGTGCAAACCGGAGATTGGTTACACCCGCAGCTTATGGGGATTTACCATTATCATAAGCCTCCGGTAACATATTGGCTCACCGCAGTGAGCTTTAAGGTGCTGGGAATTTCTCCCTTTTCGGCTAGATTCTTACTTCAGATTTCAGTGCTGATTCAAATCTGGCTGGTGTATAAGATCACATTCATTTTATTGAAGAGATCCAATGCTGCCTTTTTGTCTGCCATGCTTTATGCCTCTTTCCTGCAGTGATCATCGGCAGCAGGGCATAGACCACAGACACCTGTATTAATTATGATTTTTTAAATGAGCTTTATTCCGAGTAAAATCTACAAAAGTAATACGAAATTATAGCTTAAATATAAGATTGTAGGTTCACTAAAATAAAATGAGGCATTACACAAGAATAATGATGTACTAATTCACTAAAAACAGTGATAAAATTAGCTTTGCAAAGCCTTAGGCCACAGTGGATAAATATACCTTCCAAACCTTTTATGTTTGTATTTTATTAAATCAATTATTGAAATTGCCTTAACCAGAACTTAAAAGCCAGGTTGAAATTATTGACTTTAAATAATATTTTCCTTTTTGGTTGTACCATGTAAAGGGACAAATGGCAGCCTTGGCCTTAGAAAATGGCTTGCCATTACTTAAAGTTGTATTGCCTAATATATTTTCTCGTGTGAACTTCCTGAATATGAAATCTGCCAGTTTTAGAGATATCGGTTTCAGTGATTTTGGATGGTGTGAAAAATTTAAAGCATGCTGTTTCCGATTTAATGGATCGAAGTCCAATGGATGTAAGTAGTACAAGGCCTGATTATCTAATACAGGAAAAATTCGATGTTTTAGCTGAGTTGCCCTGGGTGGAGGAAGTCAGGATTCGTTTTAGAGAACTGGGAATGGTTTATTTTGGAGACGATTACGTCATTGCAAACCTGTTCTTCGCCTAGATGACCTCATTAAAGAAGCCCAAAAAAAGGTAAAGTCATTCCACTAGAAAATCCATGACATTTCAATTATGCCCCTCAAAGACTTTGATCAAATGTGAGAAGAATAGCGTTTAGCTTCAATAATGGTGTTTGTTTTATATGTATATCCGCATTTCTGTCAGTAAGAAGGTATCAGTGATCATTCTAATAAACCTTGTCATGGGATCCAGCCAGGCCATGAAAACTGCCTGGCTAGAAGATGCCTTGAGTACCTTACCGTCAATTGCTTTCTTTATTGCTTCATGATTTTTTGAAAAACCAGGCAATAAACGATTTCCGTATGGTTTTCATAGGGTATATAGCATTGCCTTTTTGGCGGGATCATTGGCGCTATTTTCGATAGGTTTTTTTTGTCGATTGACTCCCTATTTCCCTAATCAACCTTGAGCGGCCTACTATTGGAAGTGTTTTTATTTTTGATTATCAAATTTGGATGGGATGGGTTATGATTCTTGTCTTAGGATATTGCGCCTTTCCTGCCATGTGGTTGGGATATAAAAAGATGCCATTGGCAAAAAAGATTCATAATAAGATTTTATATACCGATGCGGATACCCAGAAAGCAGATTATCAGATGGCTTTTGCTGCGATAGTGGGAATATTAGGAGTTGGGTTAGGATTTTGGTGGATGGATTCACTACCGGCTTTGTTTATATCAGTATCTGTTATAAAAGACGGAGTTAGTAATTTAAAAAATACAGTTTTTGATCGTATGGACAGAAGTCCTATGGATGTCACTAATTCACATCCTGATGAACTGGTAAAAGATATAATTGAAGTCATATTAGCTTTTCCTTAAGTGGAGCAGGTTAAAGTGAGATTCAGGGAGCAGGGGATGGTTTGTTTTGGCGAAGTATATGTTATCGCAAAAACAGTCCTTAACCTTGAAGAGTTGATAAAAGAAGCTCAAGACAATCTTCAGGAATTTCATTGGAAAATTCACGATATTTCCATTATGCCTGTACAGGACTTTGGACAAATGATAGAGGAAAAAGTCCTTCGGCGAAGGATTAAGAAGTAGGGTGCATATTTCAGAGGACACTGACCATTTTGATAGCTTCACAGAAATTTCACAACGGTTCCAGATACCCAACCCCCAGCCAATATAATTGTTATTATGTATATGAGATTGATTAAAAATTAAACTAAGAGTTGTTTAGTTTTTTAATGTTTTGGCGAGGCATAAATTTTTGCCACCTTTTTAGAGTAAAAGTGATATCTACCAGTATGGATTCAGCAGTTGGAGGTATATAAGTTCGCTAAGATCAACTTTATTGGCAATGGTTGGAAGAGGGTTGAATCCCCATGATCATTTAATAGAAATCACTTTCCAAGTAATTTGTGAACTACTTCACTAGTTGAGGCGATTCCACCTCCTTTTGATAGTATTTTAATCCACAGTAGGATTCCTTTCGGGCTTGGGTAATGTGAATAACCTGCTGGATTTTCATCTTCTCGGGATTAGATAAGTATTTCCATTTGCTTACTTGTGATGGCTTGTAAGTTGTATTCGCTTTCAGAATAACTCGCACCCTTATTACTTATTCAAGCCTAATGGAAAGCACTTATTATGATATGATAGTCTTTTGTCATCTAAGATGGCAATTTGTGTATCAACGCCCTCAGCATTTAATCAGCCGGATGTCCCGGCGATACAAAGTTCTTTTGGTTGAGGAACCTATTGGATTTCATGAAGGGGAAGAATTTACAGCGCAACTCTCAGAAGTCAATCCGCAACTGCATATTCTACAGCCCCGGGTGAATCGTATGGAGGATATTGGAAAGCTTCTAAAAAATTACATTTCTAATGAATCAATACCTTATGTATGGTTTTATTCTGCCTCTTTCAGCTCAGTATTAAAACACCTGGAGTTTGAAACGATCATTTATGACTGCATGGATGAACTTTCTCTTTTCAAGGGAGCACCTCAGGAGCTTATTGATCAGGAACAATACCTGCTGAAATACACCGACATTGTATTTACCGGAGGCAAATCACTGTATGAATCCAAAAGACAATTACATCACAAGGTGTTTTGTTTTCCAAGTTCAGTGGATGAACAGCATTTTGCGAAAGCTCTGAACGGCCTAGCATTACCCGATGATATTGCATACATCCCACATCCGATAATAGGCTATTTTGGGGTAATCGATGAACGAATAGATAGGGATTTATTACTAGAAGCTGCAGCAAATTTGCCGGATATCTCCTTTGTAATGATTGGTCCTCTTGCTAAAATCGAAGAAAATGAATTGCCTCGGCTGCCAAACATCCATTATTTGGGAATTAAATCCTACGACGTCCTTCCTTCCTACCTAAAGGCATTTGATGTGGCAATGATGCCCTTTGCCCTGAATGATGCCACCAAATATATTTCCCCTACCAAAACACTGGAGTATATGGCTGCCGGAAGACCAATCATTTCTACACGAATCAAAGATGTAGACCGCGACTATAGCCACTGTGTCACGATTGTAGACAGTGTCAGTGAATTCTGTGATGCTGTTTTAAAATTGACTTCCCATGATTATCCGGGTGTCAATGGGTACAGAGAGATCCTATCGAATACTTCCTGGGATAACACCGCAGACATGATGCAATCTATCATTCAACAAACTATATCGTGAGAGATACCAACATACTGATAATAGGTGCCGGGATTTCTGGTGCTGTGCTGGCTGAGCGTTATGCCCATGCCGGTAAAAAGGTTCTTTTACTGGAGAAGCGAAGCCATATCGGGGGCAACTGCTACGATTATTATGATGAGAACGGGATTTTGGTTTCCAAGTATGGAGCACATTTATTTCATACCGATGACGACGAAGTGTGGAAGTATGTCAATCAATTCTCTGAATGGTATCCTTGGGAGCACGAAGTGATTGCCCGCGTAGGGGAAAAGACAGTTCCTATTCCTGTCAATATTACCACAGTCAATACGCTATTTGGAGAGAATATTCAATCAGAGGAAGAAATGAAGGAATGGCTCGATACCCATCGAGAGCATATTGAAATTCCTAGGAATGGTGAGGAAGCGGTACTCAGCAAAGTTGGGAAGGATATTTACGAAAAAATGTTCAGGCATTATACCAAAAAGCAATGGGATAAATATCCGGCAGAATTGGATGCTTCAGTACTCAACCGAATTCCCGTGCGCTATAATTACGATGGACGGTATTTTACAGATAAGTATCAGGCCTTGCCACGAGGAGGATATACCGGATTATTTGAAAAAATACTTGATCATCCCAATATCGAAGTCCGGCTTAACACAGACTATTTTGACATTAGGGATGATATTCAAGGATATGAAAAATTATTTTACACTGGCCCTGTGGATCGGTTTTTTGAGTTTAAACATTCCCTTGTCGAAAAACTCGAATATCGCTCTATAGTATTTTTCAAAGAAACAGTAGACGCTGAATTTTATCAGGAAAATTCAGTAGTAAATTATCCGGGGGTGGAGGTTCCTTTTACCCGGATCGTAGAGTATAAACATTTTGGCCACCAACAATCCGCAAAAACCACCATCGTAAAGGAATTTACCGTAGATGGAGGAGAGCCATTTTACCCGGTGCCCAATCCTAGAAACCAGGAAATCTATGCGAAGTATAAGGAAGAGACGGAAAAGCTGACTGATATTTACTTTGTGGGTAGGCTCGCCAATTACAAATACTTCAACATGGATCAGGCTTTCAAAAATGCACTTGATCTATATAATTCACTTGAATTGAGTAGCTTAAGCGAGTTGGAAACTCATCTTCTATGAATCCTTTTCAGACCTTTTTCATGGGGGGATTTGAATGTGCGGATCATATCAACCGTAGTGGCGAGCGGGTCAATTTATTGAAAGAGACGGCGCACGATCTACGTGCATTGGAAGATTATCAGTTACTCTCAGAAATAGGAATACGTGTGGTGAGAGAAGGGATCTGTTGGAGTCAGGTGGAGAGAAGCCCAAATGTATATGACTTCACTGAAATTTATCAAAGAATGCATGCGGCAGAAAGAGCAGGAATGCAGCAGATATGGGATTTAATCCATTTTGGCTATCCTGACGATTTATCTCCTACTCATCCCAAATTCTGTGAGCGATTTGTGGGACTTTGCAGGGCATTTGCTGAGTTTTATAAACAATATTCAAAGCAGCAGCTATTTGTAGTACCAATAAACGAAATAAGCTTTTTGTCCTGGCACTCGGGAGATGTAAGGGGTACAGTTCCTTTTGCTGTAAATAGTGGTTGGGATATTAAATATCATCTATGCAAAGCTGCCATTTTAGGTATCCAGGCTTTAAAAGAAAGCGATCCTTGTTGCCGGATCATAATCGTTGAGCCATTGATTGAGATTCATCCAAATGACACGATTAGTGCAGAGTACTTATTGGAAATTAACACAAATCAGTTTCAGGCAATGGATATATTAGCCGGTCGTATCTGCCCGGAACTTGGGGGAAAAGAAGAATATATGGATATTTTGGGATTTAACTATTATTGGAACTGCCAATGGGAGGCATTTGCAGAGCCACTTGACTGGCCGGATCCAAATCAAAGACGAACGCCAGTGAGAGATTTGTTGGCTACGGCCTATTACCGCTATAGGAAACCGATATTCTTATCTGAAACAGGACATATAGGATCTGGGCGTACCGACTGGCTAAAGGAAATCACTGCTGAATGTATGGCTGTACAGGAATTTGGGATTCCTTTCTGGGGAATATGTATTTATCCTGTGACCGACCGGCCAGATTGGGATGACCTGACTAGCTTTAGTAATTGTGGAATTTATGATTTGGATGAAAAATTGAACCGGGTTCCAGAGATGTCAGTACTGGCGGCTCTCCAAGATCTTCAGAATAATTGCATTTCCGGGCGTAACCCTTATGTTTACAAAGGTTAAATCAGGTGGAATACTATTTATCAAACTTGATATGTTGCTGAATTGCCTTGAAATACTACTGCGCAAAAACTCTATTCAGTACGAGAAATGTGCCCTGAATAATGACGTGTAGAAATTTAAAAAATGTTATCAATCTGTTACTCCAGAAGGTTTAAAATTCGAGCCATAATTTTTTTGAAATCAAATAGTATGGCTTATTTCCTGCGCTGTTTTAGCTGGAATAATATTGGCAGCCTGAGATGTAAATACCGCCATAAATAACAACCGGTTTGATAGAGGTGCCCATTTAACATCATACTAAATTCTGGAGATATAATTTTTAAGCCTTAACCATTCTGGTAATCAGATTATGGAAGATTGTGTCTTTATTCTGAGAGCGATTGATTCCGGATGAAAAAACACTCAAGTAATGATTGATATGGCGTTTGCTTAACCAAGAATAAGTCGTCCGTAGCCATGATTTTACCTGATGTATCATGGTATGAATGGCTTTAGAATTCAATCCTAACTCACTTGGGACCTGTTTGATCGTGAAGTCTTTTTTGATTGGGCGGTACTCCTTTCATTTATCCGTAATTACTTGAGCAGCCTTGTCTATATGGCTTTTAAAAATGTGAAGAAGAGATTTGGCTGAAAAATCCTTGATTTGTAATACGTAGAATCGTCTTACTTTTCCTGCTTCAGTAAGCTCCACAGCGCATACCACTTTCTTTTTCTTACCGCCATAGCTCCTTCCGGTATGTTTGAATTCTTGGCCCCCTACTGCAAACCTATCTACATAAACCTCTCCTTGCATAAGGTGATTTCCCCTCGATTTCATTGCCTCACGTACTTTATGCATGAAGCTCATGGCTGTTTTACGGTTAATACATACCGTCTGGACACATACATCGCTGAGAGACTTTTGGTACTAGTACTGATCTCAAAGCAGATATTAAAAGCAACACAAGACCAACTTTGACTTTATGAAAAAGGGTTTCTGCACCAGCACTTCTGTATCGCTACACTCATTGCAGGTAGTGCGTAATCCTTTCTGATCTGACTACCCTGATGACCACACTCTCGACATCTAAATCCATCCTTCCACTTGAGTTCTGACATATAGTTCTTACAATCGGGTGGGGGGAATAAACCTAGTGCTTAAATGTCTGCTTTATCAATAGCTTACAATTATTTTTTTTTAAAAACGCCACGAAAGATGCTAAGGCACAAGTGATTGATTTACAGGCAGTTTAAATGTCTCGTTTTTCGATTCCTGTATTAATTATGATTATTTATATGAACTTTATTCCAACTTAAATCTTCAAAAAGTAATACGAAATTTTAGCATAAATATGAGATTGTTGGTTCAATAAAATAAAATGAGGCATTACACAATAATAATGATGTGCTAATTCACTAAAACAGTGACATAATTAGTATTGCAAAACCCTAAAAGGCCCAAGTGGTTAAATATGCCTTCCAAATCATCTATGTTTGTATTTTATGAAATCAGTTATAGAAAGTGAGTTAAACCCAGTGGCGCACCTATTTCTTCAATTGTCATTATAATGTGATTTCCATTCAAGATAAAGGTATTTGAAAGAAAAATAAACCATAATCATATTATAGTGTGATTATTGGTAAAATTCAGGAGGTTTTTCTTTTCTTTATTAAAATATCACAATATAGTGTGATTAACTATGCATACATAATGAGTTGAAAATTGTGAAGTCACCGATTTTAGCCAGATATCTAGGATTAGTTGGAGGAATGTGGAATATAATTTCACTTCTCCAAGGCTTTTAGTTTTTTTGTCTCAAATGGTGTTTTTTAGGCATCCTATTTTTTGTTAGCAATCCTGCATCTTGTAGTTTTCTTCTTGGCTTATCATCTTAGCCAATTCAGGATATTCTTTTCAAGTCCAAAGAATTTTAGGACATTTAAATACTCTCCTAAGCTTGTTAAACCTTTTTCTATGCTAAAAATAGACTTTTTACTTATTCCGCTCCTTTCAGCCCTTTGGTGGGCGCGTCCCACATAAACGTGCACGTCTGATTTTGAATGAAGTTTCAAATATTGTCAAATTTTTATCATATAATCGGATATTTTCCGATTCTTGCGCTATATTGTGGCAAGATGGAGTTTATAGATCTTTTATCTGAGTACCAAGAAGAACCACTAACCAGGCAGGTTATTTTGTCGCTATTAAAGAACTATAAGCGACCTAATGATAAAATATCTGAATTGATAAAGGCCAGATGGCTGATTGGTTTGAAAAATGGCTTGTATGTTCCAGGGCCAAAAAGTAAACTGTTGTTGCCTGAATCCCTTCTTATTGCAAATCACCTGTGGGGGCCAAGTTATGTTTCTATGGAATCAGCCCTTTCATACTGGGGATTTATACCTGAACGGGTCTATGAAACCACTTCAGTGACAGTTAAACCTACTAAGACATTCAAGACTGAACTTG
>TARA_R110002012_G_scaffold85749_1_pt1 | contig 23266 bp, 22 predicted proteins | sample TARA_R110002012 | Tara Oceans TARA_R110002012 (sample SAMEA4396515) | marine metagenome | biome: Westerlies Biome; feature: [DCM] deep chlorophyll maximum layer (ENVO:01000326); material: water (ENVO:00002006), including particulate matter (ENVO:01000060) such as... | depth 40 m | reverse complement strand
GACTTCCCGGTACAAGAAGCGCAACGCATTATGGCTCGGTCATTGCAAGAAGAAAACAAACTTGCGATTGATATGTCTAAACAATATGCAGGCAACAAAGGCCGCACGTTCTATGTGACCACGAAAAATGCTAAAGGCCCAGTTGAATACACACCTAACGCAAACTTTGACTCTAGCGATAACGTTGTCACTTACTCACAAGCTGGTGCTGACGTAAACAATCTTGTCATAGGGGGAGGACAACGAGTAGGTATGGGCACTATGTCTAAACGTTCGTTTATGGCAATCGACCCTCTTGTCGAAGACCCAGAATTTGAACACGATTCAGTAATTGCAGAACAACTAGAAGCAGCGTTACTTTCTTCTATCCAACAGCAAGCAGCGCAAGGCACTATTCCTCCCGCTGATCTTGCACGTATCATGGATCTTGTTGCTAACAACCAGTTGGAATTAGCGCAAGCTGTGGAACGAGTGCAGAAAGAAGCACAAGAACGTCAAGCTGAACAAGTTGATGCTGCTGCTCCTGAAGCTCAACCTGGTTTAGCTGCTCCGGGTATGGGTGCTGAATCTAGATCTGTTGCGGCTCCTCCTGGTGGCGGTGGTGGTTTAGGTCAACTGCTTGGAGCGTTGTAATGCCACGTAAAGGGAAAGGCTCAAAAGTGCTGCGGCCAGTGTTAATAGAAAAAAATGCTACGGATTGCGCTATTTGCGGTTATCCAAAACAATGGAAAGTTCATAATCATGGCTGACGCAGGCTATAGAGGTCAAGCATACGGAAAAGCAAAAGAGCAAGAAGAAGCTCTTTCTGCGGTTCCAATGGAAGAAGGGATGGGGGCGGCTCCTCCTCGGCCAGTGATACCTGGCGGTGAAGGGGACATGACTCGACCAAGCCAATATCCACAGCAGTCAGTAATGGCTCCTGCTTCTCCAACCCCCAGAAGTATGCCTGCCCAAACAAGCGAAAACGTGGCTCGTCTTTTGCCTTCGTTATTGCCGTTAGCTTCTTCTCCTTATGCCTCGCCTTCTACTCGACGTATTGTCCGAGCTATGCAGGCAATGGTCCCTAGACAGGATCAATAGCCGTGGGTCTTTGGGGTTTTGTTTCTAAAATTGCTAAAGGTACTTTTAACACTGGTGTTCAAAGTGTTGATTTTGTTACTGACATAGTTCAAGAAGCTTTACCCGGTCGTGACGAATACGAAGGTAGTGGTATAGCTGACACTATTTGGGGGTCGTTTAACGACAACATTCTGGGTGAAGGCGGAGCAATGCAATCCGCTATCGGCCCTGAAGGTGTAGGTGGCACAATTATTGGTGCGATACCTGAAGCAGCCCGTAAGCCAATGAAAAGCGTTATTGATCCTACGTTCAAAGCTGTGCAAGTTGCTTACAAACAATCTGTAGATCGCATACTTGGCACAGCAATGACAATGGCCTCTATTGCTGACAGTTCCGGTGAGGGATATCACAACGACCAATATTTTGAAGGGGGTTTCAGCAACTGGTTTGATGCTGACACTTGGGGCAAGGCTTGGGATATCTCTAACAGCCAATCTTTAGGGCAAGCAGTTTCACTAGCTGTTGGGACTGAAGATATTTTAGACAATAACGAAGTAGAAAAGTATGAAGGCACTTCGTTGCATCGTCTTACTTCAGGAACAGTAGACGCAGTTTCTAACATTATTTATGACCCCCTTTACCAAATCGGAGTTCCTCTTAAACAATTCGCGCCTGGTGTGGGAGACGTTGCTAGATGGCAACGCACGTTTGGCAACCCAGAAAAATTTGTAAACAGCCGAGGCTTTACCCGATGGAACGACGAGCTTAACAAAATAGATGATGCTTTAGAAGGCAATTTTTCTGACGGATTTAGGCATGGTGCTGCGACAAAAGCAGACCAAACTCGCGTAGATCAATTAGCTGGACAAATCTACAGAAAGTTTGAATCAAAAGGGTTGTCTCCCGAAATGGCTTACTCGTTGGCTGCTTCACCTACTTTAGAAGCCCGTCAACTATTTGTGCGTTTAGCAATGGGAGATGGGAAAGCCTTAAAGCTAGTAGAAGAAGCGGCTGGTGAATGGGCTCAACTTATGCAACAAGGCGGCATATTTGATGATTTAGCTAAAGCCCAGCAGCAGCAACAACGATTGCAACAAAGTATTATCCGAGGCACCAACGACCCGAAACAAGCTCGGTTAAATAAAGATGTTATTAATCTAGCTAACCGCCGTCTTAAAAATTTAGAAGATGAAGCAACTCGTTTAATAGGTGATATTCCGTTGTCGCCTGCTACAAGTGGTTTGTTTGACATTGCGTTTTCTTTGAAGCAACAACGTCTTTCGGCTTTAGCCCCTCAGTTTGCTGATGAAATTAGTTACGACGCAAGCAAAGCAACTTTTGAATATCTCAATAATTCTCCAAGTTTAGTTTCAGCAGTTACAGACGAATTGCTTGGCCCATTGCTAATTGAGACACCTACCGTGAATCGAGCTATTCTCAGCTCTCTGCGTGAAGCTCCTAAAATTGGGGTTGTCCAAGGATTAGGTTACGGCGCTACTTCTTTCATAGCTAAAAACAGATTAGGTCAAGGTTCTATACGAGTCGTTAATGCGTTCAAAGAAAAAACGCCTCAACAAATGATGATTTGGGATGACGTTGACCAAACATTTAATCAGTTTGAACGCATGTTGCGTGACGCTGGTCGAGTCACCCATAAAGGTAAAACTCTTGTTGACGAAGCTAAAGTAGACATTGACGCTTTGTTAGGTCGATGGGTCAGGTCTACGCTTAGCCAACGTAAACGATTGTTTAACGACACTGTTGATCGTCTAAACGAAGGTGTTATTAACACGTTTGCTGATGATCTTATAGAAGGTGTTAGCACTGAAACCCTTAAAGGGCGTCCCCTTAGCCGAGCCCGTTTAAGAGAAGCCTTAGACGATGCTCAAGACACTTTACGAGGTTACGCCTATAAAGCAAAAGTGTATGACAATCGTGGTTTGCGATTTGATTATGCTGACGAATCTGGAAATATTACGAGTCGTTTTTTAGAAAACGTAACCCCCCAACAACTAAGTCAAGCCTCTATTGTCCCGCGTTACGACGCTATAGGAACTGTATTAAAACAAAACAGATTACAAAAGTATTTAGGGCGCACCGCAGAAATGGGTGACGAAGTAATGATGGCATGGAAAAAATCTGTGCTGTTGCGTCCAGCGTGGCCTATTCGTGTTTTGTCTGACGAGTTGTTGCGTTCGGCTGCTGCTTTAGGTGCCATGCACACAATGAGAGGAGTGTTTGAAGGGTTCGGTACTTTACGCACCGCTTGGTTCAAAAAAGGTGGCAAAGATCCAATGTTGCCTGTAATAGCCAAGATGAAAGAAGATCTTGGAATTAAAAAAGAAATAAGCGACGGAGAACTTTTTATAGAATTTGAAAAAAAGAGAGGGACTAAAGCACTAGAAAAATTAACACGAAATGAGATTGACAGTCTTTACGGTCAGTCTCGTATAGTTAAACGAGCTGGTGCTACAACAGCTTTAGGTTTGTTTGCTTTAGGCCCAGGCGGGGCATTGGCTTCTGCAGCTCTTTACACTCTTTATGCACGACGCACAATGGCTTCTTTAGCCCGAAAAGAAATTGCAGGTAAATTTGCTTACGAATTACGTGAGGTAGCTAGACAACAGTTAAAAACTGTTAAAGCTGAAGTGCGTGCTTCAGTAGTAGCAGGAACTCGTACTTCTGACGAAGCTAGAGAATTTATAGACGCTTTGACTCGAGAAACAGATTTACTGGAAACTCAAGGACGCCTTCTAGCACAACAAAATGAAAGAACAGTTCTCAGAACTCCTCGCCGCAAAGATAAAGATTTCACGGCTAAATACGATTTGCCCGAAGAATATAAAGACGTTCTCACAAACTTTGATCGTGTTGGAGAGTTGATGCACGAAGCTCGTGTAGGCGGTTACTACATGGGCGGTTACAAATTTAATAACGAGTTTGGGGACACACCTGATGTTGTAGCGATGAATCAAGCAGCGCTATCAGCAGGCAAGTCTACTCGTGGTGCTTACGAAAGCGTAGCTGCGTCTGGTAAACGTGCAGATCGTGTATCCGGTTATGACGATTTCAACATTTATCATTACAACGGTCCCGGTGGAAAGTTCGGTGAATCTTACAACCGGGCGTTAAACCGGCAGTTCAAACCACATTTGCTTGACGAAACAATGCCGCAAGAGTTCCAAACATATACACAACTCTTTTGGCAAGGGAAAAGCGACGCCGAAATCCTTAGATGGTTGCGAGCTAAAAAAGGTGAAGGCTCTCGTTTAGCTAAAGCTATGCCTTCCCACTTTAGTGATAGAGCCCTAAAAAATGGCCATACGACTTTAGAAGAATGGGTGGCTCATACTCGACGTTACATGGACGAATTAGTTCCTGACCTTGATGAGTTCGCCCATTTGCGTACTCGTTTAGCACAAGGCAAAGACGTTTTATGGGACGACATTGTTGAAGTCTTAAACAAAAGCTTTGGAGGGGTTGAAGAAGGGGTAGCCCAAATCCGTTCTATGAAAAATAGAAACGGCCAACTTACCGATCAGTTCGGCATAGTCCACGGTTCAGGGCAACTTATTGGAGATGCCGTCGAGACAACAAAACTTGTTCAAAAAGCAACTAACCAAATTGATAGTTGGATGGACTCTCTTGGGACTATGACTGTCGATAATTTGTCTCGTAGCACGGTATTTGCCGGGTCATATCGTAAAGAAGTCGCTCGTCGTTTGCAGCCTTTCCATAAAGCTGACGGCACGTATGAAATAACTCAAAGACAATTGCAAGGAATTGAGACAGCATCACGTCGTACTGCGTTAAGCGACACTCGGGAACTTCTTTATGACTTGGCAGAACGTACTCGTTTTGGAGACATGGTTGGCACAATCATGCCTTTCTACAATGCTTGGCAAGAAGTAATCACTCGATGGTCAGGGTTGGCTGTTCAGAATCCTATATTTGTAGCAAGAGGCTTACGTTATTTCCAAGCCATCAAAGGTGAAGACGAAGACGGAAACTCTAAGTTTGTTATTCGTATGCCAGAAGGTTTACTCGGAACAGAAATTGCGGGACAAAAGGTATTTGGGAAACTGGGGACTCTTGGATTTACCTCTCTAAAATTGTCGCCTGATTCAATTTCAATGATCTCTGCTGGTTTGCCAGGGTTCGGTCCGGTGGTAACAATGGCGGCAAGTGAAGCTGTAGTTGCTCAACCGTCGCTACAAGGGGCTTTGGATTGGATGCTTCCTTACGGTGCGTCTGAAGGCACAAATGTTCTCGGTCGTATGGCGCAACAAGTTGAGCCGACGTTTTTGCGTCGTTTACAAGGCGGCTATTTCGACTCGGCGGAACGTCAAAAAATGTTAGCTCAAGTGTCTATTGATTTAGCTGCCCAATATGAAGGCAACGGTGTAGAAATCAATACTCCTGAACTAGAAAAAGAATTTGTAGATGAAGCAATTAGACGAACTGAAGACATCTTAAAAGTTCGGGCTCTCGCTGGGTTAGGGATACCGTTTGCTTTTCAAGTTCAATCTCCGTATCACTCAGTAATTGAACAGTACCGTCAAATAACAGAAGATGAAGGGTTTGACGCTGCTACGACATGGCTTATAGAGGACAACCCAGAGTTGTGGGCAATCACAGCTCGACGGACAATGGTTAGAGGGGTAGCGTCTGCCACATTGAAAGGCGACGCCAAATATCGAGAACATAAAAACTTTGCGGATGCTCATCCAGAAATAGGAGATTTTATTACAGGCAAAATTGGGACTGACGATGTGCAGTTTGAATTTAATTATGCTGTTTACAAATCTGAAATAGCTGATGGCCGCAGAGTCCGTGCGACGCCACAAGAAATTCTGCGTAAGCCTGAAGAAAACAAAGGCTGGGCTGAATGGCGAAACATAAAAAATCTTGTCTACGAAGAATTAGAACGCCGTGAAATAGCAGGCGGTTCAGCCAGTTTAGGGGCTAAGACAAACAACGATCTTCAAATGGTTATGGATCGGGGCAAACTTATGATTGCTCAAGAAAATGCTGGATGGTGGCAAGCTTATAACGAAAGTTACGACCAGCTTCGCCAAGCCAAAGTTGTTAATGGTTTCCGTGCTTTAGTCAAATCGGATGATTTTCAGTACCGCCCTGAGATTCCATTGCTTGACGAATACTTAGAAGCCCGTGAACTTATTGAAAAAGAATTAGAGCGTCGAGGTAATGCTAGCGGCGAAGCAGATGCGTATTCTTTAGGGTACCGCTCTAACGCAGATCTTAAACAGTTGTGGGATGCTATAAGAGTAAAGTTGCGTAACAACAATGATTTTATAGAAGTGTTTGACCGATATTTTGAAAATGATGATATTGACAGAAAGACTTGGGCAAGTAGGAACCAATAATGGCTGAATTTGATAGTATCGCTAGCCTCTATGCACACTTAGGGTTGACTCCTAGTACCCAAGTTGTTGATGGTCAAGTCCTTGTTTTAGGGGAAGGCCCAGTTACTTACGAAACTGAGATGGTTGAAAGCGTACAAGGCCAAGGTCCTGCACGCTTTGAACAGGAAGTTGAAGTAGCAGGCGACAAATTCACTGAAGACGATTTACGAGAATACGTTGTCAACCTTCAACCCGACGAGTTGCTCACGTTACAACAATCATTGTTTTCTAACGGCTACTACGGAACCATTGAAAGCATCACCGAAATAGAAGACCCCATCAAAACAGGTCGGGCGTTGCAAAGCGCTGCCCGTGATTCTGCTATCGCTTACGAACAAGGCGCAAGCCCAGGTATGGAAAGCGTCCCTACTTTAGAAGGTCGATTTGCTGAATTCACGCTTGAAGACTTGGATGCAGCTAAAGACGAATACTTGCAGCAAGAAGCGCAACCTACGATTCGTGTGATGCCGTCTTCTGCGGTTGATCGAATGGTTGAAGAAACCTGGCGCAAACTTCTTGGCCGTAAACCTACAGCGGAGGAACGTCGAGCTGCGTTTGGTGCGGTTCGTGCAGCCCAGGTTGCTGGTGGTAACGCTATGCAGGGGGGCGGGGTTGTTGAGTCGGTTGATGTGACTGGCATTTTGGAGGGTCAAGCTGAAACTGCTGATCCGGCTAGGGCTGGAGCGATGTCGTTGTCGAGTAGTGCGGCGACTCTTAAGCGAGTGTTGGGATTTAAGTAATGGCAGAAAAAACAACTAAAGAACGCTTAAACGAACTTCTTAAAGAGTCCGTAAAAGATTTAGAAAATCAAAAGAAAACTTCTCAACGTTTAGATTATCTAGACATACAAGAGCGTCAAAGCCCACTTTTATCAGAACTAGATTTTTTAGATGAAGAAATATTAGATTATGAAAAAACTTTAGAACGGAAACAAAAAGAATTTGAAAAGATTGAGCAAGAACGAATAGATCTTGACGAACGAATTAAAGAAGCGACTGATTGGTTTGACAGTCAGAACCTTGCCCCTCGTGGTCGTGAAGCACAACGCACGCTTGCAAGGCAATTAAACCAAGAATCACAAAGGCTGTTTGGAAGTCCTATTCAAGACCCAAGCCTTATAGAGGCTTCTCTTGATGAGCCAACAGTGCAAAGACGCATTTTGGATGGTTTCCGTAGTCGTCTTAGTGATCTTGAAAATGATTTAGTCAATAAAGATGAACAACGTTCTGATATTGCAGATGAAGTTAGTGCCATCAATAAAGATATTAGTGCTACTAAAAGAGACGTAAATAGCGCTAATTACGAGTTAGACCAGATTTCTGAAGGTAACCAAAATCAAATTGATAGTCGTTTAAGCGACGCTCCAAGTGCTGAGTCCAGCGAAGAAGAGATTGTTCGGTGGCTTATAGGAGATCCTGATGAACCAAATCTTTCGTTTACGGAAAATCTTAAAAAACTTTCTAGCGGTGAAGATGGGATTACTCCCGGTCTAAAACGTTTAGACAAAATTGTTCAAGACACTGAAAAAATAGTTTATGACGAAGGCCGTAGAACTAGAGAAAGAATAAGTGACGGTGAACGGTTACCTGAATCGTTTTCTCCTGAGGCTCGTCGTGAACCAAGAACAATAGAACGCGAAGTTGAAGATCCAGCAGAAGCGTTCTCTCCTGAAGCAGTACGGCGACAAGCAGCCCAAGATCGTCGGGATCGAGCGACGGAACGTTCAGATCGTTTGGCTAATGATCCTGGTCAAAGAGCGGGAAGAAGAAGGGAACGTGATCCGAATAGGTCAGGCCAGTTTGGTGGGGGGCGTGCGGATGTGTTCGCTGAAGACACCGAACCGTTTTCCCCTGAAGCGATGCGGTCAAGGCGTCCTGTCAGGTCGGACGCTTCTGAAGAAACAAATGTTTTTGATGAGGGTATGGGGGCTCTTGATTCGTTTGTTCGAGGTGAAGAAGAAGAAGAAGTTGAGATCGTTGAAGAAGGTGGCGACGACGGCACCCCAAGTGCTGACGAATCTGCAGGCGGCGGAGAAAATGGCGGAGTCATAGAGGAAGACGCTGATGCTGATGCTGACGTTGATCTTACGTCTGATGCGACAGCCACATTTATTCTCGAAAACTTTGGGCTAACCACTTTCTTCCTTGACCGTGACGACATGCTGATCGAAGATCCCGAAACGGGAGAACCGATTAACGTCCTCAAATATATTGAGAACACAGGCAAAACAAACGACGAAGAAGTCTTAGGTCTGATTTCCCAAACCGAGTGGTACCAGAACACTGGACCTACCGCCCGTGCGTTTGAACGAGAATGGTCTATAGCCGGTGAGGCCGGACGAATAGAACTGTTGGACGCTACTTCTGACCTAATTAGTCGTGAAGCTAAGAAGATTGGTTTAACCCTCGAGCCTGAACAGCTTGAGGCTTTGGCTTTCAACGCCAAGATGATGGGGATGGATGATTATGAAATCCGTCAAGAGTTCGTAGATAACTGGGAGTTGTCGTTTGATTCGGAAGCAGTGCAGTCAGGGAGTATTGCTGCGTTGCGTAACAAAGTGAATCAAACTGCAGGAAAATATATGCTTCTTCTTGACGATAGTGCTTTAGCGGGCGCTGCTGAGTCATTGTATTTGGGGGAGACTACGTTGGAGGGGCTTGAAGCGGGTTTCCGTAATCAAGCGATTGGGCAGATGCCTGAGTTGGGGAATCTTATTAAGCAGGGGTATACCCCCGAAATGTATTTCTCGTCTTACAAGCAGCAAGCTGAACGGTTGTTGGAACGCAAAATCGATTTCTTAGGTGATGATCGCAATATGTTTATCAACATTATGGGCGGTCAAACTGATGATACTTATATTCAGAAGCCTTTGACGTTGACTCAGGCGAACCGGTATTTCCGTGGTTTGGATGAGTGGAAGTATACGAGGAACGCTAACCAGGAGGCGCGTGGTATGGCGGATCAGATTGGTCGGATGTTTGGGGCGGTGGCGTAATGGCTGTCGTTGATGAAATATTTGAAACTACAGATCCTAAAGCCCGTATTCGTCAACAGCAGCGTGACATTAACGCTAGAAACGCAGGCAAGGTCGATGCTGATGGAAACGAGTTTGTTCCTTTAGTTGTGGACGGTATCGCTGGTCCTTTGACTAGAGCTGCTGACGAGTTTGTTGCTGTTGAGGGCACTCCTGAGGGCACTCCTGGTGGCACTCCTGGTGGCACTCCTGGTGGCACTCCTGAGGGCGGTGAGCGGCCTCCGAAACCTTCATCAGAGAATCTTACTGGCACGCAAGAATGGGTGTGGCTAGAAACTGCACAAAAATGGGACATTACCGGTGTAGCTGGCAAGAAAAAAGAAACCGAAGAAGAAAAGGCGCTGCGTTTAGCAAACGAAACTCTGAAAAAAGAGTTAGAGGCTGAACGGCAAAAAGCTCTTAACTCTAAGTTAAAAAACGAAGCACTCCAGTTAGCTAACCAAGAAAACAGCATGGATGTTTTAGCGGACTTGGTGCAACGTTACGGGCTTCCCAGCACTATCACTGACTTCCTTTCCGAACAAATGATTGAAGGCGAATCAGAACTAGGCATAGCCCAAAAAATTAGGGCACGTCCCGAATACGCTGCCAGGTTCCCTGGGATGGCGATACGTCGAGGGCTTAACCTTCCCACTATCAGCGAAGCCGAATACATCGGGTTGGAACGCAGTTACCGGTCAATTATGCGCGCAGCAGATTTGCCTGCCAATTTCCATGACAAACCAGACGATTTTACAAACCTGATTTCGGGTGATGTGTCAGCTCAAGAGTTTCAGCAACGGGTGACGTTAGCTGAAGCAGCGAGAGACACCGCTAACCAAGACATCATTACTGAACTTCAAGACAACTATGGTCTTACTACAGGCGATATTACTGCTTACTATCTTGACCCTAAAGCAGCAGAGAATGTGTTTGAGGAACGTCGTGTGTATGAGGCGGCAGGACTTTCTGTTGCTGCTATGCAGTCAATCGGGCAGGGGCTTGAAGTAGATACGGCTAAAGCATTGCAACGTGAAAACATTCAGCGTCGAGAAATTCAGTCAAGGCTTGGTCAACGAGCCGGTCTTACAGAAGGCCTTATTGGTAGCGAAGGGATGACTGGTACCGATATTGCGGAAGCAGAATTTGGGTTAGACCGTGATGAAGCAACCAGGTTGCGTCGTCTAAGAGAAGAACGGCTGGCTCCTATGATGGGGCGTGGGTCTTCTTTGGTGACTGGTTCAGGAATCGCAGGTTTGGGTGAAGCCACATAGGCTTGCATTTATTTGCAACAGTAATGTATCCTGAAGAACGTTGATTGGCCCTTTCGGGGAGAGCTACCAACAAAACCTCCATCTTCGGTACCACCGCCAAGATGCGTACAGGTCAGGTGAGCGACAAATGACAGACAACGATTCCGTCGAAAGTGACGAACTCGAAGTTGACAGTCCATCCGAGTCAAAACCGAATTGGCGACGGGAACTCGAAGGTAGAGCAACCGAAGCTGAAGCAAAGCTCGCTCAGTACGAACGGCGGGACGCTTTCCGGTCAGCAGGATTAAACCCTGATGACGCTAAGGTCAGCTACTTTGTTAAAGGGTACGAAGGCGAATTGACTCCCGAAGCTATCGCAGCGGAAGCTACGGCAGCAGGGTTTTTAGGTGACACACCGTCATCTACGCCAGAAGCACCACATCGGTACGATGCTGAACTCATGGCCGAAAAGCGTATAGCTTTGGCAGGTGAGGGAGGCGACCCGGTAAGCAACCCTGATTTAGACGCAAAAATTAAAGCAACAAATTCCCCAGAGGAACTGAAAGCTTTAATGGAGTCTGAGGGTTTCCTGTGGAACGCAACTACCTGAGTTAGCCACTGACACGGAGTCCCTCTCCCCTTAGGACTTCATCATGGCATTTACAGGAACCGGACAGGTATCTTCCTCAACCGGTGCATTTGAGCAGATGGCGTATTTCGCCCTTCGCTCCAACCCTTTATACGAAATGATCGCAGACGTTCGGTCAACAGCGCAAACACACAACGGCGCAAGCGTCACATTTGATATTTACGACAACATGACAGCGGCTACAGGCGCACTTGCAGAAGCAGTGGACGTAGTTCCTGTTGCTCTCGGTGACACAACTGCGGTTGTTACTCTTGTAGAGTACGGTAACGCTGTCGAAACAACTGCAAAGCTTCGTGGAACTTCGTTCTTGAACGTTGACGCTGACGCTGCAAACATTATCGGTTACAACATGGTTGACTCGCTCGATCAGGTTGTTGCTGCTGTTGCAGCCGGTGGAACTAACGACATTCTGCCTACAGGCCGTGCAGCTACCGTCAACATTATTGCCGGTGACACTATTACCGCTGACCAGACTCGTACCGCTGCTGCGAAGCTGCGTACCGCTTCTGCTCCGGGCTTTGAGAACGGCAACTATGTTGGGATGATTCACCCTAACGTAGCGTTTGACCTTCGTAGCCAAACTGCGGTAACTGACGTAATCGCATTCCAGATCCGTCAAGACGGCCAAGCTGTCCGTAACGGTTCAATCGGCACATGGGGTGGCGTAGAGTTCATTGAGAACCCTCGCGCACACATCCAAGCTGGTGCTGGTGCTGCTGGTATCGACGTATACGACACTGTAATTGCAGGCCGTCAGGCTCTCGCAAAAGGTTTCTCCCGTGCCCCTGGCTTCGGTGAGCAACCACAAATCGTGTACGGACCAACAACTGACTACCTTCGCAGGTTTGTGTCAGTGGGCTGGTACCACTTGTGCGGATACAGCAGGTTCCGTGAAGCATGCCTTCAGCGTGTAGAAAGCTCATCGAGCCTCTAAAGGCTTGAGCTATAGGTGTGGGAGGGTCGGGGTTCCCCCTTTCCCTCGGCCCTCCCATTACCCTCTGCTTCTTTGCTACTGTTGTAATAACTAGACAAGGTTGGATTTAATGCCGAAAGTTGGTAACAGACATTACAGTTATTCCGCTAAAGGTCGGAAGGCTGCTAATGCTTACGCAAAGAAAACAGGGAAGAAAGTTACTAATACTAAAAGGAAGGGCAAACGATAATGGCCGGATCAAGCAGCGACGGAAACGTGACAGTCCGACCTAAGCCCATAACTGGGACCGGAGGAGTGAACCGTGGCTAGTGGTCTTTACTGTTTGCCGTTCAAGAACAACTTGACGCAAACAACCAACTTTGCAATAGATTTTGATGATACAACCGCAGGGCGCTTTAAGTGCATGTTGGTTGACTCGTCGTACACCCCTAACTTTGACACTGATTCAGTTAAGACTGATGTCAGCGGCGAAATTGTGGGTGCAGGTTACGCCGCTGGCGGTGAAGCCTTAACCAGTGTGACGTTTACTATTAGTAGTGGCACTATTACTTGGGACGCCGCTGATGTCACTTGGTCAGCAAGCACAATCACTAACGCTGCTGCCGCTGTGATATATAACACCAGTGAAACTAACGATCCTTTGATTGCTTATGTTGATTTCGGTGGGAACTTTTCAACTACGTCGGGTACGTTCCAGATTGTTTGGAATGCGTCCGGTATCTTTACTTTGGATCTAACCCCGTAGGAGGGATGAAATGGCAACGAATTTTCCAACGTCGTTAGACGTACTCACCACGGGTGGAAATCTCCCGAACACTATTGCTAGCTCGACTGAGCTTGATGCTACGAACTTTTTGCATGACGAAATGCATGTCAATGTGAACGAGTCGTCGGTGGCTATGCAAACTAAAATGGGGATCGGTTCGTCTACACCTACTGCTGCTGGGCAGGTGCTTACTTGTGATACGAGTGGCACTAGCACATGGCAGGCGTTAGACGTTCTTAATTCACCTATTCCTTTAATCTTGGCCTTATCGTAGGAGCAATCAATGGCTAATACCTTTAAGGTGCATCACTGGTCGGCAGCAGCCGCCGCTGGTACCGGCACCTATACTTGTCCGGCTGCAACTACGGCAATCGTGTTGCAGATGCAAGCAGCGAACGTTGGTTCCGGCACTCACCCTGTGAGCGCAACTGTGGAAGATAGTTCGGCGGCTACCACCGAGTTTATAGCGAAAGCTGTGTCGGTTCCTCTTAACGCTGCTATCGGCCTTGTCGCCGGTAAGCAGGTGTTAGAAGCAGGGGATGTGCTTGACGTTTTTTCAGATGCAGTTTCACAGATTGACGTAACGCTTTCCGTATTAGAAATTAGCTGATCCTGTGACCGGTATTTCGGCAGGTAAGACGTGGAGTAGAATCGGAGCCGAAGTAGCTCCGACTGATTCTGCTGCGTCTGGTGTCTGGCAGATGCAGGAGGTTGCGGAGAATGTGGGGGCTGGTACTTGGCCTAGCCCTCCAACCCATTGGGAAGCGCTGCAAACGACATCAGGGACGACTGGCGTCGCCTCAATCGAATTCACCTCTATCCCCCAAACGTACAAAGAACTACGAGTCGTTTACGTGGGATCGAGTAGCGGCAAAGGCAGCTTCTTCTTCAACATGGGCACTGGTGGTGCTGCTGTAGATACGACTAACGCCAACTATGGCATGACGGGCTTTTCCTATTGGAGTTCGTCGTCAAGAGATGACACTAGATCGGCTTGGCGTAAATCGCCCAACTACTTCCCGTATCAAGTTTCGACCACCAATAGCATCCCGTCTATCGGCATTTGGAGCATCCCTAATTACACGAGCACGACTTTTTACAAGGTCAGTCAGTTCTACGGAAGCACCCGAAACGAACAAAGCACCAACACTAACTCCAGCACTTATGGTGCTGCGTGGTGGAGTGGCTTGACGTGGAAAAACACGGGTGCTGTGGATCGTTTGTCATTAACTCCCGATGGTGGGCTTACGCTTCAAAATTACACTTGCACTTTGTTTGGGATTGGGCAGTAGATATGGCTAACGGATACGAAGTCATCACGTCAGGAACGTTTGATGGATCAACAAAGTCCCTAACGCTCTCATCAATCACTCAGGCTTACACTCATTTGCAGTTCGACTTCATGGGAAGCAACGATCAAGCGAGCGTTAGTGGCGGCTATCTCTATTTCAAGTTCAACGGCGACACAACCGCTGTCTACGACCGGTTCCTCGATTACAAGAGCGGCAGTTCAGCCGTCGCATACGACTTCGCTGAAAACTCGACTGCTCCGACAGGGGTGGTGCAATCTACTGGCGCAACCTCAAACGCAAACCAAGCCAGCCAGCTTCGTGTGCGGATTTTCGATTACACCAACACGACGACAAACAAAGTCTGCATGGTTGATGCTGTAAACCCCGACATCACCTACCCCTACTCGGGCGGCTGGGGTACCAAAATGAGTATGGCGAACGGCGTTCTCAACTATGCTCCCGGTACAGCAGCGGCTATCACTGAAATTTATTTCTCTGCTGAATACGCTCCAGCCATTTTGAGCGGTTCGACTTACCGGCTCGGAGGGTGGACCTAATGGCTGAAGCAACAACCAAACTTGCCACAGTGACCGGAAGCGGTAATCCTGCGACACTCAGCTTCACAAGTATCTCTCAAAGTTACGATGATCTCATTGTGATGGGGATTGGCGCTGACACTTCGACTGCTGCGGCGCAACTTTACATCGACATCCAGTTTTATAATGACACCGGTTCTAACTATTGCTACGGGAACGGTTCAGTCACGACTAGCAACACGAGGGGTATTGCTGTCGAAGGCAACCAAACCCAAATTCGGACGCATCAGCCGGGAAGCCAAAACTCAGAAGAAGCATTCGGTTTTCTCTATATGTATATTCCTCGCTACACCACAACTTCATACGCCAAACAAGTCTGGTTCAGCGACGGATTCGTCTGTCAACAAAACGGCACTCAAAGCACCAATGTTTACGCAGCTTGGGGCGTTTGGAATAACACTGCCGCAATAAACGAAATTGACTTGAAGTGTTTATTTGGAACTTTTAAGACTGAAAGTAAATTTACGTTGTATGGAGTTAAAAACTCTTAGGAGAAGTCATGGCTAAAAAGAAAATTGTGAATTGTGAAACTGGCGAGGAAACTATTGTCGATTTAACTGCCGAAGAAGAAGCAGCGTTAGAAGCAGGGCGGGAAGCTCAGTTGGCCGCTGATACTGAAGCGGAAGCTGCCGAAGAAAAACGGGTAGCAGACAAAGCATCAGGTGATGCGAAACTTAAAGAGCTTGGTTTAACTGACGACGAGATCGCTGCACGCTAATGACTTATGGTGAGAACGGCTCTGTGATAGGGCCACAGAACCTTCCCACTTCTAGTGCTGCGCCGGGTGTGTGGTCGTTGGGGGAGATCGCAGAAGCTAGACGTGACGGCATTTGGCCTGCTCCTGCTAGCGGTTACATCATGGTTGTGGGTTTGCCTGACACGGCAGGTGTCGATTTCTACCCGTATAACATAGAATGTCTTTACAGTGGGACGACTGTACGGGTAGGGGGCCGTTGGAACCCCGGAGGCGGCAACGTAAACCAACGTATTTGTTACATGAATCTTGATTTGAGTGGGGGTGCTGCTACTGCTCCGACAACGGCAACGGTTCAAACTGCTTGGTCATTTTCTATTACAGGTGTCGCGCAAGAGGGTATTTATTCGGAGCAGCCGGGTGGTTTGTGGGTAGATAGTTCTGATAACTCGTATGAAGTTGGAAACGTTTGGGGTACGTCTACTTACGATTATTACAATCTTGGGTTTGCTAAATACAATTCGTCTGGTGTGCAGCAATGGCAAGGTGTTTTCCGTCAAAACACTGGGTCACTCAGTCCGGGGATGCAGCGTGCTGTGTGTTGGCATGGCGGCTCTGATGATGACGCTGTGTTTCTATGCTATTTCCAAGACAGTCTTGCTGGTTGGAATAAGCGCCGTCACCAAATGGTCGTATGTGACGAAGGAACTGGTGCATTGCTTTCTCCTTCGTGGAATCGTATGATTTACATGAACAACGAAAACTCCAGTGTCAGTAACCAGATGGGGAGTGGTATCAAAAGGTCAAATGTGAATGGCACAAAGATTGCTACGTTGCATGACTATTTCGACAACTCAGACAAGAGCCTTGTTTCTCCTATTTTGTGGGATATGGGGCGCCCGTACAGCGTTTCGTCTGGGTGGACGACAACTTCAGTTGGGTTACGCAACATAAGCACAGGTGGCACAGACATAACTGGGACAGGTATTTGTTTAGATTCAAGTAACAATGTGTACGTTACTGGGTTCTTTCAGGCCACCGGTATTACCGGCCCTTACACTCCTTACAACGTTTTTGTCGCTAAATACAATTCGACTGGCACCTTGCAATGGATTTATTGTTTGCGTCAGCAAGCTGGCGGTGAATCAACATCACTTATGGGGGGCGGTATTGAGATTGATGGTACTGATCTTTATATCAGCGGCTACAGCAATAAGGTCGGCGGCAGCACTGCTGCTCCTTTCTTAGCAAGACTTGATGTTTCGGGTGCCACGCCATCTCTTACGTGGATTAATCAAGCCGCTAGTGCAACTTATAACTGTTACGCACAGGCAGTTAAGAGAGTCGGTTCGGACCAAGTTGTGTCTTGGGGTTACGGGCAGACAGATCCGGGTTCTGTAGTTGGGGTGATGGCGTCAATGAACATTGACGGTTCAACAACTGGAAGCGGCACTGTTGATGGGGTTGCTTGGACATCTATAGATCTGAGTCCTTACATTGTGTTTGCTGATGCGGCTAGTGGCGGCACCGCCAATGTTTCGTTAGTCAACAATGGGTCGGTGTCCATAATTGAAGGTGCGATTAATAACACCACAGGTGGCTATTACAACACGAAAGTTACGGGAGCGCCGAGTCCTACTAACACGGTTGAAAGTGGAGGGATCTGATGAGGTGGGATGATCCAGAGTTTTGGACTCGGGGAGATGAAGGTGCTCCTCCCCATATTAAAGATATGTGGGATAGAGAGGACTGGTCAACGTATCCGGGTGAAATCCCAGATCATTGGGATGAAGCCGAACAAAAATGGAAGAACGCTGACGGCAAAGATTATGAAGGTCCCGACCAAACCCATTTTTGGGATCGTTTAACTGGGACGTGGAAACTCCCTGAAGCTGCTGGTCCTATTTCTCCTGACGTGAATACCGAAGAATGAATGTTGTTGATGCACCCAACAAAGTAACCAGCGGACGACCCCTGTCGCCCGTCGGTATTGTTGTGCATCACACCGCTTCAAACGCTAACGCAAACCCCGACGCTGTTATCGCCATGTGTGTACGTGGCGTCAACAAAGTACCGGGACCGCTTTACAACTATCTCATTAAACGTGACGGCACCATCGTTACGTTGACAGCAGAGAACGTGAAAGCAAACCACGCTGGACGGGGAATGCAAACCGTCCTGACTCGTATGCAAAAAAACCTTCCTGTTACGGGAAACGCATCCGGTCCCGGCAAGATCAGCGCTAACGCTCGACTTGTTGGCGTGTCTATTATTAACGACGGTTTAGGGCAAGATGTTCCCGAGGCTCAGATGGACGCATTAGTAGACTTGTGCGCCTTTCTGTGCGACGGGCACAAATGGAACCCTGACGTAGCCGTAGTAGGACATAAGGAATGGACTTCACGTAAAGTTGATCCTTCGTTCTCTATGCCAGATCTACGGGCACTTATTCATCGTCGCATGGTTACTGACGCACCAACAATGGTGTTACCTAAAGAACCTGAAGATGGGATAGTTTCTTATCCCGGTTTATTGAAGAAGGGTTCAAGGTCTAACGCTGTTCGTTTCGTGCAAGCCTGCGTGGGTGCCCAACAAGATGGTATTTTTGGGCGTGCCACCCAAGCAAAGGTAATCAGGTGGCAACGGGCCTTCGGCCTTAAACCAGACGGCATAGTTGGCCCTGCTACATGGGAAGCTATGAAGATCAAAAGGACAGACATTGTTCACCCAGCGTTTTATTAAAGATTCATTAGAGCGTGGCGTAGCCACATTTGCTCAGGCTTGGGCTGCTGCTATGGCGGTACCCGGCCCAGATTGGGGCGACTCCCTAAAAATTGCAGGCGTCGCTGCCCTTATTTCTATTGCTAAAGCTGTTGCGGCTAGCCGTGTAGGTGATCCAGAAACTGCTTCTATGGGTAAAAGCTAACCCCTTATAGGGATGGGTCTTTGCGATGACGTACCGGCAGTCAGGCATACAATATAGACAGTCAGGTTTCGCTTATAACACGAGCGATTCTACTGTCAATGTCGGCGTTATCGGCGTTGTCGCAACGATCCCTACCTCTATTGATTTCCCGTATCGCAAGTCGGGGATGTCGTATCGTGATTCTCTTTATACTTATAGGGAAGCGCCTTCGTCGGGTAATCAGATTACGGTTATTGCTTTCCCTGCGACGATAGGGGTTACTACCCAGTTCTCTGCGGTAGCTGGTTTACCGGCAACGGTTACTCCGGGCACGATTGCGGCTACGGCTGGTGTTGCTACAAGCATTGACATTGACGCTAACTATGTGGAAGCGCATGAAGGCATAGAGCTTACTGCTTCTCTTCCTGCGGTTAGTTTGCTTATCGGGCAGCAGATGAACCCGGCGGCTATTGCGGTTACGACCACAATGGCTCCCACCATTGAAGTTATCCTTGATGGAGCAGTAGTCGGCACGATTGCGGCTACGTCTACGGTCGCTAACTCACATGACGTGGACGCCAATTACACTTTCTACGCTGCCACTATTGGGGTGAAGGCCACTACACCCGATGTGCCGTTACATCGCATTATTGACCCGATGCCTGTAGAAAACGTGCGTCCTATGATTGGGCCACGTAACGAGCCGACACCTGCTGCTTTCGCTTTGTTCCGTCATTACCAGCCGGAAAGCCGAGGCATCAATCTTATTATTGTTAATAACACTTCACTGCAAACGTTTATGCCAGCCGATCAGAGCACAGCTACCCGTGTAATTTATGGGGGTCATGTGTGCCCCAACGATTTAACGGCCACTGAACAAGACATCTTGATAGCCGCAGGGTATAAATTAAGAGTAGGAGCTGCTGTCTAATGCCTATGTATTCCTACCGTTGCGCTAATTGTTACACTATTTGGGATGTTTTCCACAAGTTTAGTGAAACCCATGACGAGCCTTGCGAGAACTGTGAAGGCGAACTTGCTAAATATTATGGGTCTATTCAGATAGCTGCGGCAGCGTGCCCGACGAGAGGTGCGATGCACGATTCAAAGCTCATTGATTTAGAAGCTACTCGTCAGAATGAGAAGAACAAAGAAGCTGATCTTGCTGCGTACAAGCGGTTAAGGCAGGAAGGGTTGCAGCCTCCGAGCACTTTTGGTGCTGCGAAATTAGAATCTGAGGCTGGTACGAAGTGGGAAGTCAAAGCTGGTAAAGCGGTAAGTAAGAAAGGGCAGAAGCAGCTACAGGAGTTCTTAGGATGAGTACCACCCAAGCATGGATTGACGTTACCCGAGACATGCTGCTTTCGGGGTATGTAGAAGAACTAGATGTGTTGACTGCCGACGTTGATGCTGTGCAGACAACGATCAACGTTCAAGGTGTGGCAAGTAGCTGGGCTAAAGGCGTTGTGTTTGAAGTCAACTCTGAAATGTTTTATGTGACTGGGGTAGTGGGCAGCAACACTCTTAATGTGTTCCGAGGATACGGGGGGTCTACCCCAACGACGCACCTTGACACTGACCTGGTGAGAGTGTCTCCGAAGTTTCCTACATATCGGATCATCCAATCTTTGAATGATGACTTGAATGATTTGTCTTCTCCAGATAACGGTTTGTTCCAAATGAAGACAACCAGTTTTGATTACAACGCCAGTGTCGATGGGTACAATCTGGCTGGCTTAAGTTCAGATGAGATTAACTCTATTTATTCTGTGACTTACGCTGACGTGGGGATAGAGGCAACTGAGCCAGAGGTTTCTTCGTGGACGCTTAAACGCAACAGAGACACAAGCACGTTTGCTAGTGGGTTGGCTTTAATTCTTTATAGTCCTGCGTGGCCCGGTAAAAAAGTTACGGTCATGTATAAGTCTCCGTTGACTTCTGTTTCGACAACTGATTTGACAGCTAGCCAGTCTTTAACTGGGTTGGCTCCCACCGCATACGACCTTCCCCCGTTGGGTGCAGCGATGGCGTTGATGACTACGACCCCGATACGCAGAGAGTTCCTTGATGCTGAAGGCACCTCACGGTTGGCCGAGGAGGTCCCACCAGGGGCGATCTCAGCGTCTTTCAGGGATTTAATGGGGCGACGTAAGGCAAGACTCCAAGCGGAAGCTGGACGGCTTGTAGGACGCTACCCGCAAATGTGGACAAGGAGTTCCGCTCTGCGCACCACTTCGCAATGGAGTGGGTTCTCGAATGGCTAGTGGGGATTACTTACCGATACAACTTGATGGTACTTCGTTTCTTGTAGACACTCGACAGTATGCGCGAACAACTGTTCCTGCTTTAAGAGAGCAACGAGACAATAGTGCTGAGGCAGGCGAAAACGCTTTAGACACGAGCGGAGCGTGGACACGTTCCCAAACAGATTGGTCTTTGGGTGCTGGTCAAACGCATTTTGATTTGGGTGACAGTGATCGCCGTCGCTTCTCTAGTTCTACGGGTATTGATCCGTGGACGAAAGGTGAGATCACGCTTCTCCCCATCACTGAAGAGAAACTAGCCGCAACTACAAGCAACCTTCTCGTACAGAGAATGGGTATTTATTTGTACGCTACGCACGCTGAGAACGCTGCGTTTACAACGAGTGCTACACCGACGACTCCTTCGTGGACAAGTTTTGTGGCACGAGCTACACATCAGATAGCGGACATTGCGTCTGACGGAACAAACATTTATTTTGCTTTCGGGTCGGGGGCAGCTATAGCTAAAGCAACTCTCGGCGCTAGCGCTATTGACGGTGCATGGCCGACGAGTGGCACGCAAGCAGCAGACATTATTCAAGTCGCAGCAGGTCGTCTGATCGGTGCGTTGGGTGCAAACATATTTGAGATCGGGGCTAACGGGGACAAGCTAGCTAGCTCACTTGATTACACTCCTTCTCTTGCTGGCACGACTTGGGTTTCTGTAGCTGGCGGGCCTTCAGGCATTTTTGCTGCAGCTAACACCGACAACACTGGGACTATCCACCAAATAAGTGTCAGTTCTACTGACGGTACTTTACAAACCCCTGTCATTAGCGGTCAGTTACCTCGAGGTGAACAAGTAAATCAGATCTTGGTTTATGGAGAAGTCCTTTTAATCGCGACAACAGAAGGATTGAGGACTGCTTTGATTGACACGCAGTCTGGTTCCGTGACTATCGGTCCGGTGATCGAGGAAGGCGGCGAGGCTTACGGGCTGGAAGCTGAAGGACGTTTCGTTTGGTGGGGTGGTAGCTCCGGCCAAATCTATAGGGCTGATCTTTCTAAGTTTACTTCTACCCTGGTCCCAGCTTGGGCGGCTGATCTGGTGTCTACCGGTGGTAGCGGCAACGTCAACTCGATTGCACGTTTCGGAAATAAAACATATTTTGGGGCAGCAACTGACGGCGTTTATGGTGAGTCTGGTACGGGCATAAAAGTTGCTACTGGGACACTCAACATTGGTGAAGTTTCGTGGTCAACTGTTGCCCCTAAACTGTTGCGTAACGTGACAGTACGACAAAGCCGTGACCAGTTCGACTCAACTACCACCTATCGGCAAGCTGCTCCTTTCACTTACCGGCAAAGCACTTCTACTTTCCAAGGCACACAAATCAGTGTGACGCCGGGTACGGTCAAGTTCAAAGCTACTAACGACAACAATGCTGTAAGCGAAGTGGGCCCTTTGTCTACCGGTGTGCCTTTGAATTTTGATTTCGCTTCAGAATCGTCAGTGTCTTACAGCTTTGAGATGACTCTCACTCGAGACACAAGTAACACTACGCTTGCCCCGATCCTTGAAGATTGGGTGACTAGCTGTATCGCTACCCCTGACCGGGTAGACGAAATCATTGCTCCGATCATTCTTAAACGTCAAGTATTGACTTCCCGTAACAGCGGTTCCCCTGTCATGTTTGACTCCGCTACGATCTTTAACACTCTTCGCAGCCGTATGGAAGCCGGGGTGACTGTTGATTACATTGAGGGGACACGGGCCGAGAAAGTTACTATTGAACGCTTGTCTATGCAACCTGACCGCATATCCGACAACGGAGCTTGGTGGGAAGGTACTCTTGTAGTGAGGCTATTAACCGTTCCGAGTTAAGGGGGCCTCATGGCTAAGGTACTGTTTTACGATATCGAAACCGCGCCCAACTTAGCGTACGTGTGGGGGCAGTACGATCAGAACGTGGTGCAGCAATACCGTGAGTGGTACATCATGTGCTTCTCTTATAAGTGGGAAGGGCAGAAAGCAGCGAAGGTCGTCGCTCTCCCTGACTTTGACTTGTATGGGGAAGACCCAGAGAACGACCGAGAAGTTGTGCAAGCCTTATGGGATTTGTTTGACGAAGCTGATGTTGTGATAGCTCACAACGGCGACAAGTTCGACATGAAGAAAGCTAACGCCCGGTTCATTGTCCATGACATGGGGCCACCTACGCCGGTGCATCAGATAGATACGTTGAAAGCATCAAGACGATACTTCCAGTTCAACAGCAACAAGCTCGACAACTTGGGGACGCATCTGAGCTTGGGTAACAAAGTAACAACTGGCGGGTTTGCTTTGTGGGAGGGGTGCATGAATGGTGATGAGAAGGCGTGGCGCACCATGAAGAAGTACGCTCGCCAGGACGTTGACCTACTCGCTGACCTGTA
>TARA_R110002012_G_scaffold116175_3_pt1 | contig 23287 bp, 28 predicted proteins | sample TARA_R110002012 | Tara Oceans TARA_R110002012 (sample SAMEA4396515) | marine metagenome | biome: Westerlies Biome; feature: [DCM] deep chlorophyll maximum layer (ENVO:01000326); material: water (ENVO:00002006), including particulate matter (ENVO:01000060) such as... | depth 40 m | reverse complement strand
ACTATCCTAACCCGAGTAGGGGAAGGAACAAAGATCGTCCTCACGGGTGACGTAGAGCAGATAGATAACATCTACATTAATGAGATGTCTTCTGGTTTGACTCACGCCGTCGAGAAGATGAAAGAGCACGAAATTACAGGCCACATTACATTGAGAAAGGGTGAAAGATCTAAAGTTGCAACGTTGGCAGCAAAGGTTTTATAAATTTTTCCTTGACACAATCACAATATGTGGTTATAATATAGTATAAAGGGAGTTTATTATGAGTTCTGAATCTGAGTTCAAATCTTGGATCATCCAAAAAGCTGGCGAAAGTTATGAAAAAGAACGTAAAAGAGCCGAAGAGGAAATTGGACAAGAGGTTGAATGGAATGGTGATGTAACTGTGGAAATCATCGTAGAATATATGGCATCTCAATTTCCAGAGTTGGTTCTATCGATTGCAGAAGAAAACTTTATCAGAGGATATCGCCAAGGGCTTTTAGATGTCGAGGCATCTGAAAGAAATGAAAATGAACAAAAACCGGCTTAATATAGAAGATATTATAAAAAATTCTTTATTAGATCAGAAAGCGTTACAGAAAGAATATCGTTTATTTGGTAAATTAGTTTATGTTCAAGAACCTTTTGCGGGTGATGTAAGTGTACATAATGTTATTGAAGAAATAGAACAAACTATACCACCTTATTTATTTGAGGAGGTGGATACAATAATTGTTGGAACTTTTGATTTTTTAGATGAGAGGGATTTAGAAGCAATCTACAAAGATGGTGCAATTTACATCAGTAACAGAATTATTAATGATAGAGATCTTCTAGAAAATATATTGCACGAAACAGCACATTCGTTAGAAAGCTCGATGGGCTATCTAATATATGGAGATTCTGAGATTAACTCTGAGTTTCTTGGTAAAAGAATGAGACTAAAATCAATATTAAACGCCGAGGGTATAGGAACGGAATACGATTTCTCTAATACAGAATATGATCCAGAATTTGATAAATTTTTATACGAGGAGATTGGGTACCCAACTCTTCGTTCCCTAACTAATGGTCTGTTTCATACACCATATGCTATTACAAGTCTTAGAGAATACTGGGCTTCTGGGTTTGAAGACTATTTTTTAGGAAATCGTGAGTTATTAAAAAGGATAAGCCCAAGACTATTTAATAAAATTGAAGGAGTGATAACTCATGAAAATTAAAGAGTTTAAAACTTGGGAAGAAAATAATAAAATATATGTATATGTTTCCATAGAAGAGTGGAATGAGCCAAGGTTTGTTAAGATTCGATTAGAAACAATGAATATTCTTGAACTCTTGGGAGAAAGAAAAATAAAAGTTGGTCAATGCGTCCAGCATTCAACAATTAAGAATTGGAGACCGCGTACTAGCAAAGGAACTTGGATTTTTGAAAAGAAATTAGTTGACAAACCAAAAAAACAGGTTACATTAAAAGAAGAGAAACCTAAAACTACGCGTAAACGTCGTACTAAGAAGGCCTCAACGGGGGGATAAATGGCACACGTCTCTTATTCAGAGATAAAAACTTGGAACGAATGCCCACACAAACACCGACTTCAATACGTTGAAAAGATCGCAGGCTTCAAAGGCAACCTACATACTGCTTTTGGAACTGCAATTCATAGTGTTTGTGAACACGGGCTACTGAACGAAGACTTAGACAGAGAGAAGCACTTTCTGGAAGAGTTCGAAAAAGAGATCGTTTCACTAGAAAAGAAAGAAGTGGAGATCGACAAGACTTTGCGAGAGCAAATGATGGGCCAGTACGCGCCCATCGTTTCGTCGTTTCGTGAGGAACTTGACAACTACTTTGAAGACTGTGAGGTTATATCCACAGAAGAAATGCTTTATGAAGACATTGAAGGGCACGATTTGAAGTTTAAAGGCTTCATAGACCTCGTTGTCAAGACTAAAGATGGTAAGTATCACATACTTGACTGGAAGACTTGTGGGTGGGGCTGGGACGCTAGAAAGAAGGCTGATAAGATCATCAACTACCAGTTAACCTTGTACAAAGTTTTCTGGGGCAAGAAGCATAACATCCCGATCGACAAGATCGAGACACATTTTGGACTGCTCAAAAGAACAGCCAAAAAGAATAACACAGAGATTTTTCGAGTTACAAGCGGCAAAATAAAAGTAAAAAATGCCTTGACATTCCTCGAAAAAGCGGTTATTAATATAAAGAGAAAGATTTCTATTAAGAATAGGTTATCTTGCAAATACTGTGATTTCTATAAGACGGAACATTGCAGATGAGGTTTAAATGAGTGAGAAAAAAACGATCCTGATGATATCAGATCACCCTATGGCCCCATCAGGCGTAGGTATTCAGACAAAGTATGTTGCTGAGGCACTTCTTTTAACTGGTAAATATAAGATTATTTGTCTTGGGGGAGCGATTAAACACCCAAACTATGACCCACAGACAATAACCGACGATCGTTGGGAAGACGGGGACTTAGTTGTTCACCCAGTTGATGGTTATGGTTCAGCGGCCATAATTCGTTCTATTTTGTGGCAAAATAAGCCAATAATGCTTTGGTTTATGACCGACCCACGTTTTTATCCGTGGTTGTGGCAAATTGAAAATGAGGTTAGATCAGTAGTCCCAATGGTATATTATCACGTTTGGGACAATTATCCACCACCGAAATTCAATTCAGTGTGGTATAATTCTACTGATGTCATCGCTTCAATTTCAAAAGTGACACATGATATAGTAAGTAAAGTCGCGCCTAATGTAGAAAATGTATATCTACCACATGCAGTTGATAATAAAATATATAAAAAACTAGACAGAGAAGAAGTTGATAAGTTCAAACAAAATTCACTCCCAGATCATAACGACAGAATGATTTTTTTCTGGAATAACAGGAACGCTAGACGTAAACAGTCTGGAACTTTGATTAAAGCTTTTTATGATTTTTCTGAATTAGTTGGCCCTGAAAATGTTTGCCTTATTATGCACACTGACCCAAGTGATCCTAATGGTCAAAATCTTGAAACTATTTTGCAAGATTTTAAAATTGACGATGGCCGTATCATAATCTCTAGAGAAAAAATGCCTCCGGAAGCACTGGCTTTAATGTATAATATGGCAGATTGTACCATTAATATTTCTGATGCTGAAGGCTTTGGCTTGGCTACGCTTGAATCGTTAGCTTGTGGTACACCAATTATTGTTAATATGACTGGAGGCCTCCAAGAACAAGTTACGGATGGGATTAATTGGTTTGGAATTGGACTAGAACCTGATTCCCAAGCACTTATTGGCTCACAGCAAGTTCCTTATATATATGAAGATAGACTAAATCTTAACAAAATTGTATTAGCGTTAAAAGAGATGTATGATCTTAGTGAAGAAGAGAGAAATCGTCTCGGCGCCGCAGGCTCACAACATGTTGAGAAAAATTATAATTTCAATACATTCACAAAGAATTGGATTGAATTAATAGAAAAAATACAAAATGATTATGGTTCTTGGGGCAATAGAAAGAAATATAGTTCGTGGCAATTGTTGGAGGTATTATGAAAAAGAAAATAATCGTGACAGGCCCTGTACTATCACAATCAGGTTATGGTGAGCACGCACGTTTCGTTTTAAGGTCTTTAAGAAGAAAAGAAAAAGAGTTTGATATTTATGTTTTACCTACTTCTTGGGGTGAAACAGGCTGGATGTCAACTCCAAATGAAGAGCGCGAGTGGTTGGATAGTAGAATCAGTGATACTCTTCCACTTCTACAGAAACAAAATGCATTTGATGTTTCAATACAGGTAACAATTCCTAATGAATGGGATCGCCTAGCGCCCATAAATATTGGGGTAACAGCCGGCATAGAAACAACTGCTGTGGCAGGAGTGTGGTTGGAAAAAAGCAACTTGATGGATAAAATTATTACGATATCAGAATTTTCCAAGAAAGGTTTTACTGACACATCCTACACGGGAACACATTCTCAAACCGGAAATACTATAAAATTATCTTGTAATACACCAATTGAAGTGGTACATTATCCAGTTAAGAAATTTGATAAGACTCCTAAACTAAATTTAAAATTAGACTATGATTTTAATTATCTAGCAGTGGCTCAGTGGGGACCAAGAAAGAATCTTCATAACTTAATTAAGTGGTTTGTAGAAGAGAATATAGATCAAGAGGTTGGTTTAGTAGTAAAAACTAGCCTTAAGAATAATTCTATTAATGACAGAGTTCACGTTGAAAAAATTATTAAAAGCTTGATACCAAAAGAAGAGAACATAAAGTGTAAAGTCTATCTTTTGCACGGTGATATGAGCGAATCTGAGATGCACTCTTTGTATAAACATCCAAAAATTAAAGTGATGGTCTCGGCAGCACATGGCGAAGGCTTTGGGCTTCCTCTATTTGAGGCAGCGTACAGTGGCTTACCAATTATAGCACCCGGCTGGTCCGGACATTGCGATTTTCTCTATAAACCAGAAAAAACTATTTCAAAAAAGAAAAAAGGTCAAGTTATTAAAAAGCCACTTTTTGCCGAAGTTGACTTTACTATAGGCCCAGTTCCTAATGAAGCTGTCTGGGAAGGGGTAGTAGAAAAACATTCTAGTTGGGCATACCCTATCGAGGGCTCTTATAAATTAAGGTTGCGTCAGGTAAGAAATGATTATGAAAAGTGGCTTAAAAAAGCTAAAACATTAAAAAAATGGGTTTCTAACGAATTTAATTCTGACAAAAAACATAATTTGATGGCCGGTATTATCACGGAAGTTGCAGATCGCCTTAATAAAGAAGAAGATTGGCTAGAAGAATTTGAAACAAATATAGCGTTTAATGAATAGAATTACTTACATATCTGATTTTTATGCTGATGAAGTTGTCGGCGGCGGCGAACTTAATGATGATGTGTTAATCAAAGAATTAGATCGTCTTGGATATGATATAGAACTTCATAAAAGCGAGACTGTTCGAATCCTAGATATTCAGCAGGCTGAATCTATAGTAGTATCTAATTTTTGTTTGCTTCCAAATGCAATCATTAAAAAAATTCTTAATAAAAAATATATTATCTATGAACACGATCATAAATATCTGAGGCATAGAAATCCATCTATTTATGCAGATTATTTAGCACCAAAATTAGAAATAGTTAATAGAGAATTTTATAAAAACGCCTCTGCTGTGTTGTGCCAATCAGATTTTCACGCAAATATAGTAAGAAAAAATTTACAGTTAGAAAATATAATCAGCTTAGGCGGAAACCTATGGTCTGATGAATCTTTTGATATTTTTGAACAAATCTGTAAACTTCCTAAGAATAGAACGCACGCTATCTTGAACTGTAAGCAACCCCACAAAGGAACTAAAAAGGCGATATATTACTGCAATACAAACAATATTGATTATGAACTTATTGCTGATGTGGATCCTATTAATTTTTTAAAAAAACTTGGCGCCCACGGCACACTAGTATTTTTTCCCGAGACTCCTGAAACTTTATCCAGAATTGTTGTTGAGGCACGAATGATGGGAATGTCTACAAAAACAACTAAGAATATTGGAGCAATTCATGAAGACTGGTTTCACAAGAAAGGGGTAGCTTTGATAGAACATATGAAAAATAAAAAGAAAAATATAGTCAAAACCGTGCTGGAGAATTTAAATGAACAATAAACTAGTTTCAATTATTATGCCAACATATAATGATGCAAAATATTTACATTCTGCGATTAATGATATATTAGAGCAAACTTATAAAAATTTTGAACTCATCATCGTAAATGACGGCTCTACCGATAACACCTCAGATATATTAAAACAGTACGAAAAATTAGACGATCGAATACAAGTTTATGAGAAAGAAAACGGTGGCACGGGGTCAGCCCTTAATTATGGTTTTGAAAAAGCACGCGGTTTCTACGGCACTTGGGTTTCATCAGATGATAATAAAGATAAGACATATCTTGAAAAACTTGTGCGTGCCCTCGATCACAACCCAGATATAGAATATGCAGTCACAGCATATTACAGTAAATTTTTAGGAAAAATTCATAAGCCATTTCATTATAATAAAGATTTAAAACAATGGGTTTTTTGTAGAAATCCAACAGGTCACGATGATTCGGTTACAAATTCTGTGTTAGAAATAGATGATTGGGCCGGAATTAATCAATACAACTGTTATCAGGGTGTTTGTTTTCTTTTTACTATGAGACTAAAGAAAAAGTGTGGTGATTATATAACAATTCCCGGTGAAGACTATCATATGTCTATGCTTATGGGGATGAACTCTAAAACCATTTATATAGACGAGTGTCTCGGTACTCATAATAATCCACCTGATTCTTTAAGTATGGAAGACCGGTCTTGCACATTTGAAGCTGAAAAAATTACTAAAAGTCTCTATTTTGACAATCCTGATAAGTGGTATCTAAAAGAAATACCTAAGATAGCACATTTTTATTGGGGTGGCACAAAAATGTCCTTTATGAGGTATTTAACAATTAAAACTTTTAAAGAAAATAATCCGGATTGGTCCATTTATCTTTACCGAGGCAAAGAATATAAAAAGTCTGCAAGTTGGCAAAAATTTGATAATCATCATCAGTCAGACTCTTTCTCTTATACTTCTGAAGAAAATTATTATCAAAAACTTAAACAAGAGATAGCACTAAGAATCATCGAGGTAGATTTTTCGCGCACACCACTTGGCTCTGACGCCTCCGAGGTACATAAGTCTGATTATATACGGTGGTATGCTTTAGTCTCCAAGGGTGGCTTATGGAGCGATATGGACATTATCTATCACAAATCAATCACCGATATTAAAATTAATAAGGTAGAAAATATGAATACAGAAGTTTGTATGTGTTATGACCCTAGACATAAAGAACTTGCCGAAATGTATAATCAGGCTACAAATACTACCATAAAGACACAATTAGATTCCATTCCAATTGGGTTTATGATGTCTGGCAAAGGAAGTCGTATATTTAAAAAAATTGGGATAACCTCAAGAAATATGATAGAAAAAATGAAAGGCCAAGACATGTCCTATCAGGCGATAGGAACCTATGCAGTAAAATCTATATTCCCTACGCTCGAAAGTATGTTAGAAGTCAGTCCAAATAAAGTTAAAAATATTGATTATAATGAAGTTTACTCTATAGACTTTCAAAATTTGGAACAACTCTATGAAAATAATAATTTTGAATCGTTAAAAGATCAAACCATTGGATTTCACTGGTACGGCGGTCATCCCCTCAGTCAGAAATATAATAATTTGTACAATGAAAACACTTGGGCAAATTATGATAATACTTTTAGTGCAGCAATTAAAGGATTATCATAGAATGTTTGAAAGAAAGAGAACAGTGGTAACAGTATCTGGTATACGTCCAGATTTTATAAGAATGTCGCAGGTGTTCAAAAAATTAGATGATGCAAAGTGGTGTGATCACATCCTAATTCATACAGGGCAACATTATGATAAGTTACTTTCTGATGTATTTTTTGAAGATTTAGAAATAAGAAAGCCAGATTATAATTTAGCCATTGGAGGTTCAGGGAAAAGACACTACCACCAGCAGGCCGAATTAGGTGTCAAAATTATGGATTTGCTTGATAGAGAGCAGATAGATCCAGATGTTGTTTTATTTCTTGGCGACAGTAATTCAGTATTAGCTTCAGTCCCGCTGAGGAAAGAGGGAATTAAAATAGGTCATATTGAAGCAGGGATGAGAAGTTATGATGAAAGAATGCTAGAAGAGATTAATAGAAAAGTGTGTGATCACGTTTCTAATTTTCTTTTTGTTTATCACGAAAACTATAAACAGAAAGCATTGAAAGAAGGTATACCGACCGAAAAGATATTTGTTGTTGGTAACACTGTGGTAGAACCTTTGAAAAAAATCGCTGATTTATCTTATAAAGGAAGAGACAGTCACATATTATTAGATATTCACAGACCGGAGAATTTCAAATACCCAGATAGACTAGAGAAAATACTAAAATTTGCGAATATGTGTTCTGATAAAACTAAAATACCTGTTAAGATGTTGAACTTTGGCAGAACTACAAAAGCAATTAAAGCGTATGATTTGAGTCTTGGAAACATTGAGATGATAGATTTAATGGGATACAAAGATTTTGTTCGATATATGCAGGACTCATTATTTATCATAAGTGATAGCGGTACCGCTCAAGAGGAGCCAGCCATTTTACAGAAGCCAGTAATTGTACCAAGAGATTTTACAGAGCGTCCTGAATCAGTTGAAAATAATAACAGTATTATGCTTGACTTGGATGACATTAAGGGTTATAATAGTATTATAGAGTGGTGTTTGAGTAACAAAAAGATGTCTTCTGATTGGCTAGGAGACGGAAATACTAGCGATACCATAGTTAAGTGTTTGGAAAGAGTTTTATAATGAAAGATGTTTTGATAGTAGGTGGTTGTGGGTATATAGGAGGATTTTTAACAGATTATCTTTCTGAGAATGGTTACACTGTAACTGTATACGACAACTTATTATTTGAAACAAGATTTCTGAAAAAATGTGAATTTATTTATGGTGATGTAAGAGACTACGATAAATTAAAGTCATTTATTCATAAATATGATGTGGTTATATGGTTGGCGGGTCTTGTTGGAGATGGCGCCTGTGCCGTGAATCCTGAACTAACAAAACAAATAAATGTTGATACGGTCAAATGGCTAGTGGATAATTTTGAAGGGAAAATAGTGTTCCCCTCGACTTGTTCAGTTTATGGTATGAACAATGCTCTAATATCAGAAAGCGCAAAACCAAACCCTCTTTCATTGTATGCGGCTACAAAACTTGAAGCAGAAAAATATGTTCTTTCTAATGCCGACGATGCTTTAGTGTTTAGGCTTGGTACTTTATTTGGCTTAGGAGACCGACACTCCCGAATGAGATTAGATTTAGTGTCCAACATATTATCGATGAAGGCCGCATCGGGTAAGCCATTAACAGTATTTGGTGGAGAACAGTGGAGACCGCTTTTACACGTTAGGGATGTATCTACAGCTATTTTACACGGACTTGATAATAACGTTTGCGGCTTATATAACTTGTCTTATAAAAATTATATTATTTCTGATTTAGCAAAAGAAGTAGTGAAACAGGCGCCCCATTCAAAAGTAACATATACAGATATGAAATTTGAAGATTTGAGAAATTATAGGGTTACAAATGACAAATTTTTATCAACTGGTTGGGAACCAAAATATGATTTAAAGTTTGGTGTAAGCCAAATAATTAATTTGATTAAAGAGGGAAGAATAAAAAATGTCTCTGATTTAGTCTATTCAAACGCAGCGTTTATGAGAGAGTTAAGTGAATTCTAATACTAAAATTATTGATGGTTCTGTATTTGCTGATGATCGAGGCAAGCTTCGTTTTATTAACGATTTTAATTTTTCTGATGTTAAAAGATTTTACCAAGTAGAAAATCATCGCCAAGGGTTTATTCGTGCTTGGCATGCCCATCGGAATGAAGGCAAATATGTGTATGTGGCTAGCGGATCCGCACTCGTTGGAGTAACATCATTGGGGAATCTTAATACAGAAGCAAGAAAGTTTACACTCACCTCAGAAAAACCACAAGTTCTATGGATTCCCCCTAACCACGCAAACGGTTTTATGAATCTTGAGGATAACACAATTGTAATATTTTTTTCAACATCAACCTTAGAAGATAGTAAGGGTGATGACATTAGGTTTCCTTGGGACAAGTGGAATATATGGAGAGAGGAATACAGATAATGGTAACTAATAAAAAAACAAGCATAATCCTTGCAACGTGCGACCGTCCTGCATTAGCTTTACAAGCAGTCAGCACTTTGTATAATACTACGAGTCATTTAAATGTAGAACTAATTTTAGTCGCTGATGGAGCCATAGAAACAGTTGATAAGATAAATGAATTCTTAAAAGATAAGACAAGTGAAAATTGGACATATATTTGTGATTACTCCCCTACAAGAAGGGGCGCCCTATGGAGTTGGAATCACGGCTTATCACAAGCATCGGGAGATATGTTTTTTCCATCTGGGGATGATCAGTATTTTCATCCAAACTGGTTGGACATAGCTTTAGAGTGGCACGAAAAATATCTTAATGGGTACGGTATGGTTACTTTAAATGATAAAATATGGGACGGCAACGTACTAGGAGTGGCGCCATTCTACGACAGACAATTCTGTATTGACCACTTAGGCGGTGTTTGCACATATCCAGCATATAATTATTTTTATGTTGATAACGAATTAAATGAACGAGCCAAGTTAGCAGGGAGGTATATTTGGTGTCCGGATTCTATTGTTGAACATATCCACCCTGCTCGGGGCAAACGACCACGAGATTTTCTTGATAATGAAAGAGATGCACATAATTTTGGCGCTGTTGATAGAGCCATTTTTGAAAAAAGAAAAGCCTTGGGATTTCCAAACGATTTTGATCCTGTAATTTAACAAGAGAATAAGATTAATGAGTTTTGAAAAAGTAGAAAAATTTGAAAACGAAATAGCGAAGTTTTTTGGAGCCCCTTTCGCAGTGGCTGTAGATTGTTGCACTCACGGCCTTGAATTAAGTTTAAGGTACAATCAAGCAAAAGAAATTATAGTACCCGTTCGAACATATTTATCTGTTCCAATGTTATCTGATAAACTTGGTATACACAGAAGATGGTCTAAAGATGAATGGTCAGAATATTACTACCTAACTGATAATATCATTGACGCAGCCGTGTTGTGGAAATCTAATAGTTATATCCCTAAAACATTTATGTGTGTAAGTTTTCAGTTTAAAAAACACCTTAGTTTAGGACGGGGTGGGGTTATTTTATTAGATGACGCAGTTGCGAGAGAACAGCTTAAAAAAATGTCTTATGATGGAAGATCTCCTGATGTTCCTTGGGCAGAACAAAATATTAAAACTATTGGATATCATTATTATATGACTCCCGAAACCGCAGATCTAGGCCTAAAAAAATTACCTGCCGCAATAAAAAAGGCTCCAAAAAAGTGGGTTTATACTGATTGGGCAGACTTAACAAAGATGGATGTTTTTAAAAACAATATATAGTAAGGAAATTATAATGAAAACAATTGCAATTTTTGGTGGTTCTGGTGGTGTTGCCTCACAACTAACACCTTTTTTAAATAAAAAATATAACATTTTATCATTATCCTCGAAGGATGTTGATGTTACCGACTATAATTCTGTTAGACAATTTTTTGAAAAAAATGATGTTGACATTGTTTTGAATTTTTCCGGTAAAAAATACGATGTCTTTCTGAGTCGGATCTCGGAGCAGGATGTGCCGCATATAAAGGATATGCTAGACGTTAATATTACAGGCAATATTAATATATTGGCAGGCTGTTTACCAAAAATGAGAGAAAAGAAATGGGGTCGCGTTATTTTAATCTCGTCTGTGTTTAGCGAAATGAACGTTCCGAAAAATTCCATCTATTGTTCTTCCAAAAGTTTTACAGACCGTTTAGCACAAATTGCAAACAAAGAAAACATAAGAAAAGGAATTACTTGCAATTCTATACAGCTAGGCTATTGGGACGGTGGGATGTGCTATCGGGTACCAGTTGAAATTCAAGAAAAAGCCAAATCAAAAATAGGTTTACAGAGATGGGGTTCTATAGAGGAGCTAGCCAATACAATTGAATTTATTATTAATAATGAATATGTTTGCGGAACAAACTTAAAGATCTCCGGAGGATTATAATTGCTCAATCACGGTGTTACAATAAGTGGCTTTGGGGTCAGTATACCTGAAACAGTGCATTCAAATCAATCTATTCAGAATAATGCGCCAACTTCAGTGCAATGGATAGAAGAGAAGCTTGGCATTTATGAAAGAAGAATTTCTACAGGTGAGACAGTATCGGATTTAGGCGCCCAAGCAGCGCGCCATGCTATGAAGAATGCAAATCTAATTGAACAAGATATTGATATGATTATAGTAGCCACTTCTAGTCCTGAGAGAATTTCTCCTTCAACAGCCTGCACAATTCATAGAAAATTAAATTTTAAAAAAAATATCCCTTGTTTTGACATCAACGCCGTATGTTCGGGTTTTGTTTTTGCTATGCACATATGTGCTCCGATGATTAGTAGTAAGATGTACAAAAATATACTTATAATTGGATCTGAAGTATATTCAAAAATAACGGATTGGAGTGATAAAAATTGTGTATTCTTTGGTGACGGCGCCGGCGCATTGATTCTCAGTACTTCGGTGAAGGGATGGACGTACAGTGAAATACACAGTAATGGTTCCGGTACAGGCTCCACAGGCTTTAGTTGCTCCCTGAATGAAACCTATAATACAAATCCTAAAGAGGTGTGGGATGCAGCAATAACCTTCCTACCTGACTCTATAAGAAGTGTATTAAAGGCAACTAATTTGAATGCATCTGATATAAATATGTTTTTTCCACATCAAGCTAGCATAAATATGTTGAAAGCGATTAGTACCGATGTTGGCTTAGACCATTCGAAAATTAAGAAAGTTATGAATAAGTATGGTAATATTGCAGGGGCTTCAATACCAATAGCTCTTAGTGATGCATTCGAGAATAAAGAAATAAAGGTAGGAGACAAGATTCTTTTGACCGCTGTTGGTTCTGGTTGGTCTTGGGGCTCTATGGTTATAAATTATGAATAATATATACAAAAAAATTGGTAAAGATGTTATAATAAGTCCTTTAGCTGTTATCACTAGGCCTCATTTGGTTTCTTTGGGGGATCATATTGCAATTGATATGTGGACTTATATTTCTACATCATTGACAATGGGTGATTATATCCATATTGCCCCAAGCGTTACTATTCTTGGAGGCGCCGACGCACACCTAAAAATGGGAAATTTTACAAATATAGGCTCCGGAGGAAGAATAATTTGCGCCGGCGATGACTTTAAGCAAGGTCTTATTTCCCCAGTAGTTCCAATTGAATACAGGACTGTAATCAACAAACCAATAATCTTCGAAGATTTTGCAACATTAGGTGTCAATTGTAGTGTATTACCGGGCGTTACTCTGAAGGAAGGGTCTATCGTCGGCGCAAATTCTGTGGTGTTAAAGGATACGGAACCTTGGACTATCTATGCCGGTACACCTGCAAGGCCGATAGCTAAAAGGGACAATAAACGAATACTTAAAAGTGCAAAGGAATTGGGTTATTAAGAATGAGCAAATATTTTAAAGACAAACACGCGATGTCAATCCCTTGGGTTGAATCTCCTTTTTTTTACGAATTATTAAGTAATTCTAAATTATCTGATGAGGAGAAGGAGCAATGTATCTTCTATCATGAGAAAGGGTACCTTATAATAGATTTAGATTTAGAAGACTCGTTCATAGAAGAAATAAATTCTGATGTATCCTTGATTTTAGAAAGCAGAGAGTTTACTGACCAAAAGATATATGAGTACACTGATCATAGTCGATTATTTGAGCTTTGGAAGAAAAGTGCCGCTGTTAAAAGGCTTGCAACCAATGAGAAAATGATGAAAGTTTTAAAGTTGTTGTATGATAAGAATCCGTTTCCGTTTGGCACTATTAATTTTACCAATCCCACTTCACAACCTCTTCATAGCGATACAATCCATTTTAATACATACCCAGCAAAATGGATGGTTGGTACTTGGGTTGCTTTAGAAGATTGTGATTCTACCAATGGTACTTTGAGAATTGTGCCGGGAAGTCATAAGTGGGAAGAGTATGATTATAATCATATGAAGATTCCACACCCAGACACCAGAGAAAATGGAGAACAACTTTCTTACAGAGAATACGATGCATTTATCGAGGATTTGATATTGGCCAAACAAGCCAAAGTAATTTCTCCCACAGTGAAGAAGGGCCAAGCAGTTATTTGGCCCTCTAATCTCCTACACGGTGGCACGCCTGTAAACGATAGTTCAATTAGCAGGAAGGCTCAGGCGATACACTACTTCTTTGAAGGGTGTAAAAACTATTACACACCAATGTTCTCTGAGCCTATGGCTGGTATATACGCAAAAAAATGGTGTGATGAAAGCAATAATATACTAACTTTTTCTAAGAGTGAAAAATGAACATACTAGTGTTAGGCTCCACAGGATTTATAGGAAAGAACTTAGTCACGCGCTTACGCAAAGATGGGCATTGTGTAAACACTGCGGAAAGATCTACGGGTGTAGATCTTAGAGATTATGGACAGACTCTTACATTATTACAAGAAGTGGGTCCTGATATCATTTATAATCTTGCATCCCACGGTGGCAGTGTACATTATGTAAGAGAGAATGCAGCCGAAGTATATCACGACAACGTGCAGATGGCTTTGAATTTATATAAATCAGTTTTGAAAACAAATTCTAAAATAAAAATAATTCAACCATTTTCAAATTGCTCATATCCGGGCCATAGTGAGATTCAAAAAGAAGAGGAATGGCTTAATGGTGATGTACACTCATCAGTTTTTTCTTTTGGAAATTCTAAGAGGTCAATCTTCTATTTATCAGAATGTTACAGAGTACAGCACAATATAAGGTCCGTCAATATATTGTTTCCTAATACTTATGGACCCGGCGATTCTAATGACCCAAACCATACTCACGCCCTGAATGGTATGATAATAAGAATGTTGGAGGCTAAAAGAAAACAAGACAAACATTTTGTTGTATGGGGCACCGGCACCCCAATTAGAGAATGGGCTTATATTGATGATTTTATCACAATATTGATTAAATGTTTGGATATTGACGGGCTAGAATATCCCATAAATATGGGCCAGAGTAGAGGTTACTCAATTAAAGAAACAGCTAATCTCATTAAAGAGGCGTGCAATTTTCAGGGTGATATAATATTTGACACAAACTATAAAGACGGCGCCCCAATTAAAATAATGGATGGTACAAATTTTGATAAAGTATTTAAAAATTTCAAATTTTTTGATCATTTAGAAGGCATAAGAAAGACAGTAAAATTTTATGAGGATTTAAAATGAAAAAAGTATTGATCACGGGTGGTGCAGGATATATTGGCACGACTTTAATTCCAATGTTGTTAGAAAGAGAATATGAGGTAACTGTCTTGGACAACCTTATCTTTAACAATGGCGATCGCCTCGTCCCTTTTATGAAAGATGATAATTTTAGTTTTGTAAAAGGCGACATCCGAGATCTTAGACTTTTAAAAGAAGCAATAAAAGATAAGGATGCTATAATTCACTTGGCAGCATATGTGGGTTTTCCAATTTGCCGACTAAAAGGTGAAAAGGAATCATATGATGTTAATACTAAGGCTACAAAAGATTTGGTTGATATGTTAGAAGAAGATCAATATCTATTATTTGGCTCTACTGGTTCAAACTATGGTGAAGTGATAGGCATATGTACTGAAGAGACCCCATTAAACCCTCTTTCGATATATGGCAAGACCAAAACAGAAGCTGAAAGAGTTGTTATGAGTAGAAAAAACTCAACCGCCTTTAGATTTGCAACCGCATTTGGGATATCACCTAGAATGAGGTTAGACTTACTTATTAACGATTTAACTCACAAAGCAATGACAGAGGGATATGCTGTAATATACGAGTCGCACTTTCTTAGAACGTTTATACATGTAAGAGACTTGGCAAGATCTTTTATTTTTGCCATAAATAATCAGAAAGATATGCGTTCAAATGTTTATAATGTCGGGTCGAACACTATGAATTACACTAAGAGAGAAGTATGTGAATTTATAAATGAACAAGTTCCCGAAGCTTATTTCCATCACGCAGATATTAAAGAAGATGAGGACAAAAGAAATTATCAGGTATCGTATGACAAAATCAATTCTCTTGGGTTTGATGTAGAGGTAGATCTAGAAACAGGTATCAAGGAAATAAAAAAATGCGTGCCCCTGCTAGAGAGCAACCTCAGATATAGGAATGTGTGATGACATTTTCAGAATATTATCAATATTATTTAACTTTGCATCAAAATAAATGGTGCAGACGCTTGCACGTCTTAGGACAATGTGTTACATTAATTTATATAATAACAGTGTTTGTTACTAAACTTTGGCTATTATTGGTTTTTGCACCATTTGTAGTATATCCGTTTGCTTGGTCGGGTCATTATTTCTTTGAAAAAAACAAACCGGCCGCTTTTTCTAGACCTTTATGGGCTAAAGCTTGTGATTGGGTTATGCTAAAAGACATTTTGTTTGGGAGGATAGAATGGTAAAAGTATTGATATTAGGCAGCACCGGTATGCTAGGAAATGCAGTAGCAAAATATTTTTTAAGTCTGCCAAATTTTAAAACTTATATAACCCATCGTTCAAAATTAAAATTAAATAGTGATAGTCTACACTTTGATGCACTTACCGACGACCTAGAGAATTTACCAGATGTGGATTATATTATAAACTGTATTGGAGTTATAAAACCATTTATGGTTAATAAATTATCTGACTCGATCTATTTGAACTCAATCTTTCCCAGAAAATTAGCCAACCATTGTCAAGAAACACACACAAGATTAATACACATAACTACAGATTGTGTATTCTCAGGACAAGAAGGGAGTTATTCCGAAGACAGCTTGCACGATGCCTTAGATGAATATGGAAAATCAAAATCTCTCGGGGAACCAGACAATTGTATGGTTTTGAGAACTAGCATTATAGGCAAAGAAATTCACAAAGATGCAAGCCTCATAGCTTGGGCAGTCTCTCAAAAGGGAAATAATGTAAACGGCTACACTAATCATCTTTGGAATGGAATTACAACTATACAATACGCAAAATGTTGCGAATCAATCATCAACAAAAATCTTTATCAGATTGGTATAAGACACATATTTTCCAATTTTATTACAAAATATGATTTACTTCAGCTAATCTCTAAGACTCTAGACTTAGATCTGAAAGTATCTAAGTTTGAAACAGTTCAAAAGTGTGATAGAACTTTAAGCACGACATTTGGACTAAATAAAGAACTAAATATTCCACCACTAAGCACACAAATAGAGGAGCTAAATAATGGATGACAAGGACACAGTGAAAGACATGTATATGTCTGCACAAGCAATGGGGGCACTTATGATGGCTCTACAAAAATCTTTACTGGAACAATCTAATATTGTACCGGTCTTAAAGAATTTTAAATTTAGGCTATCAGATGACGGACTGGTGATTTTAAACCCTCCGCTTGTTAAATTACAGGAAGATTCTGAGGAAAACGAGGAGGATTGAGTTGCCACGGTATACTTATAGGTGCGATGTCTGTGGCAATTCTTTCGAAGTATCTCATTCGATTTCTGAAAAATTAACTGATTGTGAGTGCGGCGAAGAGGGTTCTTTAAAGAGAATCCCCTCTTTGCCTTTTCGTGCTTCTGTTAAACCAAATAAACAGAAAGCAGGCCAGCTAGTTAAAGAATACATTGAAGATACTAAAAAAGAAATAAAACAAACAAAGAAAAAAATGATTGAGGAAACAGAATGACGATTAACACACTATTGATGATTTCTATTATTGTCTCTGTTCTTCTAAATATGTTTTTAGTTTGGTATTGTCGAAACTTGATGATTAGTCTTTATGATGTTTCTACTAATATGCAGGCACTTGTTGAAGAGGTATTGCTTTTTGATAGCCACCTTAACAGTGTCCACGAAATGGAAACATTCTATGGAGATGAAACTTTAGGCAATTTGTTGAGGCACTCAAGGGGCCTTGTTGATACTTTAGAAGACTTCGCAGAAATATATACCCTGTTCGACCAAGAGGCAGAAGAACAGTTAACCGAGGAGGTGCCTGATGATGCCGATGCCTAAACCAAGAAAGAGAAGAGCCAAGGGTAAACAATATTTTACCAAAGAGCATGAAAATGCAATAATCAAATATGTGGCATCAACAGACATTAGGGAGAGATCCTACCTGTATAACGAGTTTATCGGCCCTGTATTTAGTGAGATGGTTGACAAGATAGTTTATACTTACAAGTTTACCACTCTGCCAAACATTGCCGATCTACAAAATGAGTGTAAGGTGTGGCTTGTCACAATCTTACCAAAGTATAACCCAGAGAAAGCGAAAGCATTCTCTTACTTCTCAGTCATTACCAAGAACTGGTTTATTCACAAAGTTAAAAAGCAAAGTAAGAAAAGAAGAACAGAACTTGAAATCGTTGAGCAGTTGCCCAAAGAAATGGAAATGAAGTATCTTTCTACTGCCAACCCTTATCCCAACCGTCGCGAACACGAAGAGTTTTTCAACTTCCTTAAGAACGAGATTGATACTTGGGAACACGACAAAATGAAAGTAAACGAAGAAAAAGTCCTAAATGCCGTCCGTATTCTATTTGATAGTGCCGAAGACATAGAAATTTTTAACAAGAAAGCTATTTATTTATATATGAGAGAGATAACTGGTTTAAACACCAAGCAAGTTGTCAACAACCTTAATAAAATGCGCGTTAAATATGCAGTCTTCCGCAAAAAATGGAATAAGGGCGAGTTATGAAAGATTTAGATCACTATCTTGAGACAGCGATCAATAACATACAAGATGACCGAGAAGTCACCAAAGAACTCTTAGACGATGTGATGCGATACCTCTCCAAAGACGAGGAGAGGCACACGCAGGTGGGCTCCGTAGCGGCTAAGTATGTGGAGACCCTGCAACGCTCCAACGAGCAGCTAGTGAAGATCTCAGGCCTTATTCATAAACAACAGGCTGGTGATACTGGTTTGTCCGATACAGATCGTGCAGATATCTTTGATATGTTGCAGCAGGAGGAGGTCGATGTCTAGTGTAAATACTCCTATTTTACCAGATGATATTCAAGGTGTTCTTTTAGACTCTCTTAATAATATTAAAATTAAAGAAAATTCTACTGTTTTGAATTCGTCTATGATTATTGATAATCCTTTAGCAGTTTACACTAAATTGGTTGGTGATACACATACGCTAAATAGGTTTGCTGGTATAACCGAATATAAAGCCTTAGTTTTGATAAATATGAAGCAGACTCTTGGTCAACTTAGTTATTTTAATTTTGTTAGACAATTTATACCATCGGCTTTGGGCGGCTCAAGCGCCGCCGAGAGTAACGCATATATTTGTATGATCCCTGAGTTAAACGCGGCCCTAACAAATCCTTTTAAATTTATTGCAAGTAGAGAGGAATTCTTCCGTCGCGCTGTGCGATTTCCAATTTTTGAAATAGATTCAACAGAGATGAACCCAACAGACAAAACTAACCTCTCTAACGCACAAGCTGGTTCTATTGTAAATGTACGTTTTGATAATTCTGATTTTTCTACTGGGTTTGTTACAAAGCTTGTAGCCGCTGGTAATCTAGATAAATATTTGTACAACGTAACTGAATATGATTCTGCCCCGTCTGCTTATTTTAATGGTGATTTGGTTGATTCAGAAGGCAGGACAAACAAAGCACCCCTTGCAGCAGAACTAAGAGAGGGGTTCTCGACGGCAGATATTGAGAGTCATGTCACTGGACTTGTTTCTGGCGGACGTTTAACCTCTGATTATTCTCCCATCTCTGGCCCTCGTATTGCACCTGTCCCCGGCGCCTCAACTGACCATAGAGGAATTGACATAGGATCACCTGAAGGCACCCCTATCAGGGCACCAATCACAGGAGTTGTAACTTTTGTCGGCGCTTCAGGCCGGGCAGGAAATATGGTTAAGATTGAAAGTTTGGATGGACAATACCAAGAACGTTATATGCACCTTTTAATGGAAGGTCCAAATATTATCAAGGGGCAAACAATTTACGAGGGTGATACAGTTGGGTTTGTTGGGAATACAGGTGGCTCTAGTGCTTCCCACCTTCATTTTGATGTTAAAAGAAGTGGAACATATATGGATCCATTCGAATATCTAAGGATAGTACAGTAGGCTAATATGGGACGCAAAACAAGAAACAAAAATATAAGTTACTCAAGATATACTACACAAGAATATCTTGATTCAACATATGAAGAGGAAACCGAAAAATTTGATATGTATTCGGAAGTTCGAACAAATGTAGAAGAATCTTTCAAGACGGATTCTCCGATTCAAAGCGAACCTTCACGGTACGAAACAGAAAATATTAATGAAAAAACAGGTGATACAATTAGCCCATTTGTGGATACCCTAGAGAAAGATAATACCATTGGAAATTATAATAACAAATTAAGAGAAAAAGTACCGACATATAAAACTAGTCCAAGCGAAAAGATTATAGCCGAGGGAGATAATAACACTTTTATAATTTTCGGCCGCGATCGAAAAGACAAACTCAGCACTGGCTACGGAGGTCGAGGCCACACCCGAGCCGGCGCAATAGATATAGTTGCTGGCCTTCAAGGTTGGGATCCGGCAGAGGGTGGAGAGTTGACTGCCGATAACCGTTGGATAAAGGGTGTTGCCGATAAAAACTTTGGAACACAGGGAAACCCCGGTGACGCAGCCAGAATTTATATTTCTCAGAGGGCAGATATAGATGATTATTTCGACATCTGTGATGGTAGTGTGGGCCGTTCATATTCTGATTCGGCAATTGCAATGAAAGCTGATGAGATTAGAATTCTTTCAAGAAAGGGTATCAAACTTGTTACTCAAAAAAACCCACCGGGTAGAAATTCTCTAGACGGCCGGGTCAATGTTATATACGGTATTGATCTCATCGCAGGAAATAGGGATGTAAAAACCGGTTTAGAAGGGTTATCCAAAGGTAATCCAGAATTCGGTTCGAAACGAACACTTGCTTATTTACAACCAATTCCTAAAGGTGACAACCTAGAAGAGTATTTGAAAAAGTTACATACAAATGTTCAATTATTAAATTCGTGTGTTTCTGGACTGTTACTTACAATGCCTAGATTAACCAGCGCGGCATTGACCCCGAAAACCGTCATTGGTCCATTGTCGGCGGGTTCTATTGCATCACCCGGTCCGTCAGACATTTTAAATGTTACATCATATGAAATTCTAGCACAAAAACAATTTGCTAAATTAAACAAAGCTCGTTTAGATATGTTAGCATATGAGATAGACTATTTACACGAAGCGGGTGCGATCTATATTAATAGTCGTCATAATAGGACAAATTAATGAGTACAAAGATTACAAACCTTTATGGTAGAACAGCATTTGAAGAGTTCGGTCGGGAAAGTGATCAAGAGAATCAACCTCTTTTTCGGTTTGGTAGATTTCCGGGTGACACTAGTGCTGTAACCGATATCGCTCTCTCACTGTCGCCCGAACCACCTCCAGCAGCGAGGTCAACAGGTTATAACCCAGACTCTCCAGCTACACCGGAGGCTATTCTTAATAGATCACAATTAGATCCTGAAAAATTTAAGTTTTTGATATGTGATCCATCAAAGCCCGGTGAGGAACAAGATCCGTGCCCTCTTTGTCGCGAAAACCCATATGCCTATGTTCCAGATTACAGAATGATGGGAGATGGAGACACGTTTTTCAACGGAAAAAATTGTACTCAAAGTATTGTTTTGACCCACGCCGCCCCCGGCCCTGTTGGCCCCGGACCATCCGTCTCTGAATTAAAAAGCTCTTCGTTCCAAAAAGCAGAAAAAGAAAGAGCAGTTAGACTTATGTTGGATTATTTCAACAAGGCTAGTGAAATAACAGTATTCAAATATGTTGAGAAGCCTGACAGTAAAATAATTAACCAAGGCATCGGAGCTATGGCAACTGCCAGCGCCCTCGGTGGTGTTACATCTGCTGGCTTTGGAGCCGCAGTTACAGTTGGTATCATAGGTGGAGTTGTTGGAGTTATCGGTATTGCTGCACTTGGTATGGCAGCACAGGCTTTGAAGCCAGACCCAGTACCGGGTTACGACATTGAATCGGAAGAAATAGATTTAATTGATGCCTTAATTGAGCTTTCAACGTTTGATTATCACGTTCCAGTTCAGAAAAAAGCACAAACAAGAGTGCTTGTTTCGGTACCAGTAGAAATTTTTGAAAGAATCCCAGAAAGGGTAACATTTGAACCCCAGCCTGAAGAAATCCAAACTAGGTTAGAGGTAACTTTCCAAGGAAATGATTTTGTCCCTACTCTAAAAAGAATGGAAAAAGCTTTTAATGTTTATCATGGTGAAAGTAAAAGATGGGCTACATACGAGGGAGGCAGATTTGTAACAGCAAAATCTAACGACGCAGCAAGTATTTCAAACCCAGACTACTCATCACCTAAAACATCTGCCACAAATGACAATGAATTTAAAAGAGTATATTTAAATCTGGAAAAAGAATCGGACAATATAGGTAGATTTAGAAAAGCTATAACCAACTGGATTACAAATAGCTCAATAGGAATGTCTTTTAGTCCGTTAAAGCCAAATCGTGTTCCTGAGAAAATAACTTTTAAATTTAAAAAAGTTGCAGAAGATCGCGATAAAATAGTATTGAGACAAATCATTTTCAATAAACCGGGTTGTGAAGAAATAAGAGTCACAAAAACAGGTAAGCATAAAAATCTTTGGCGCCGTCTGATGAAAGAAGACAAAGAGATCTTTGAAGACACCAGAACTTTATATTATATTGGTTCAGGCCCTGAAGTTGATGCCGATTTAACTGCAAGAGAACCAACTCCTTGGATTAAAGTTGTAACTGATTATACCTATCCTGCGCTTGAGGTTGTTTACGGCTCGAACGGCAACTCTATGTACAGGCAAGACGATATAGCCCAGTGCTTCTCGAAAGGCACTAGTGTAGATAAAGATTTTGATAGTCTAATGGCCGGTATAGAAAATGTAGTTTTATCTGCACCGGACAAATTATTGGGCAAATTTGCGGATCCTCAATCTTGTGGAACAAGACAAACTAGTTTTGACGAACTCAAGCAGATATATGTCTCAGGCACAGTGGATGCTAATGATCTTCTTAGTGCAAACTTTGAAAGAGCCAAAGAGAGGATAGAAAAATCAGATCCTTATCTTTATGTTGTTTTAGAGGAAATCGTTCAAGGATTCGGTGGTGCTTGGAATGGCCCTCGCGCAGAATATCGGACCGGCGTTAAAAGAATGCAGCACCAAACAAATAAGGTTGGAAAAGCAAAAATAAGAAAATATGTAAGAGCCCAGATAAACAAATCTGAAAAAGATGAAGAGAAACTTCTCTGGCGCCGCATAAATGATAGGATTGGTTGGTGTGGCTGGCTTGCTATCATTAAGAGCGCAGCAGACTGTGTTGCTCAAGGGATGGGTCAAGAAAGTTCTACAAAAGCTTTA
>TARA_R110002012_G_scaffold279098_1_pt1 | contig 23292 bp, 24 predicted proteins | sample TARA_R110002012 | Tara Oceans TARA_R110002012 (sample SAMEA4396515) | marine metagenome | biome: Westerlies Biome; feature: [DCM] deep chlorophyll maximum layer (ENVO:01000326); material: water (ENVO:00002006), including particulate matter (ENVO:01000060) such as... | depth 40 m | reverse complement strand
TTTGTTAAGAGCGAATTTAACACAAATTCCGTTTAAAAACAATTATTGTCGTCTAAATACGTGATTATTTATAGATTATAATTTATAAACCATAAATTTTATTAAATATGAAACCTTTATAGACAACTTTGCCTCTTAGTAAACATTTAGACGATAAATAAAAAATGATATGATTGTAATTAGAAATAGATAACGCGCCATATTCCAGCTTAATAACATCAATCGCACCTGAAAGAAAACTAGAAATTATTAAAATCAAAAAAGCCTCAAAAGAAAAAATCTCTTGAGGCTTAGTTTACTAGTGGTCCCACCTGGGCTCGAACCAGGGACCACCTGATTATGAGTCAGGTGATTTTATATTTCTTTTAGTATCATATGATTTCATATAACTGAATATCAAATAAATAGAATATTTTGTTTTTCATCTATTTTCTTTAAATGTACCTTTAAGCCATTATTTGTTGTACTTATGTTGTACTAAAACTTTATAGATGGCATCTCTCAAAACTGTTTTACGAAAAACCCGATTGAAAAATGATAAATATCCCATAGCCTTAAGAGTCACTAAAGATAGGAAGTCTAAATTTTTTAAAACTCCTTTTGAGGCCACAATCAATGAGTGGGATTCAAAAAAAGGCCGGTTTAATAGCCGACTTACAAATTACTTAAAGGCCAATAGGCTGCTCGGAAAAATTGAAGATAGAGCCTTAGAGGCTATATCTGATTTAGAAATGGATGCAGACCTTTATACCCTTCAAGATTTTGAAAATAAGTTCAGATTAGAATCCAATCCTATTGCACGCAAAGTTTTCCCATTTTGGGATGAAATCATTCAAGAAATGAAAAGTGCAGGAAAAATTGGCAATGCCTCTGTTAATAAAGACACTAAGAATTCCCTATTGATGTTTAGCAAGAAAAGTGATTTATTATTTAAAAGCATTTCTGTTGAATTCTTAGATAAATATGAAGTGTTTCTTAGATCTCGAGGTGGCACAGACGGTGGAATTGGGGTGAAAATGCGCGCTTTGAGAGCTATATTCAACCTAGCTATTAGAAGAGGTTTAGCTACTGAAAAAGAATATCCTTTTAGAGAATATAAAATCTCAAAGCTTAAAGGCAAAGGAATTAAGAAAGCACTAAATATTGAGGAAGTGCATAAAATTCAAAGCCTGGACTTAAAGGATTATCCGACTTTGATAAATAGTAGAAATTACTTCATATTCAGCTTTTATACCCGAGGAATGAATTTTGCCGATATGATGAAGCTTAAATGGTCTGATCTCACGGATGAAAGAATTCACTATCAACGATCTAAAACAAAAGGTAACTTTATTATTAAAATCCTCCCTCCGGTGCAGGAGGTGCTAAACTATTACAAAAGCAATCCATATTATGTTTTCCCTATTATTTTAAAAAAAAATATGACTCCTAATCAAATTGATAACCGTAAAAGAAAAGTATTAAAGCGCTATAATAAAGATCTGCGTGAACTAGGAAAAATTGCGGGAGTGAATAAAACCATTACAAGTTACGTTGCACGTCATAGTTTTGCTAATTGCTTAAAGCAAAAAGGAGTGGCTACAGATGTTATTAGCGAATCTATGGGACATCAAGACATTAAAACTACTAAAGCTTATTTAAAAGAAATAAATGCTTCCGTACTTGATGAAGCAAATGCATTGCTTCTTTAAATTAAAATATTTGATAGACTAATTGCATTTTATTAAGGTAAAATAATCCTTTGATTTTCATCACATAATATTTATTCAAATACCTTTCTAGTCGAATGTGGTAATTCTACTATTTAGATAATTTCAATGTTGATGCAATAATATAAGTGACAATAAATGTAATCGGAATTACCCAAACAAATGAAACTTGATCAAAAATCCATAGATATTGAACCCCAAAAAGTCCTATTATATAGGTATAACCTAATAATTCTCTTAATTTAAAATTTTTATAAAGTTTTATAAAAGCATCATCAAGAATAAGGATAATTAAAAAAGTATTTACAAAGAATAGAGACCTAATCAGCCAATCATCATCTGTGCTAAACAGTAAATCATCTAAAAAAGATAAAAATATAGATGTCAAAAACAAAATCGCAAAGACTAGCCTTCTACCTAAATTTATATAGTATTGTGGTGACTTTTTAGATTCGTTTTTTGATATATAAGTAAGATTTAAATTATGTACGTTTTGAAATGGGATGCAAAAAGTATTTCCTGGTATTTTTATTAGATCATATTTTCTTCTATTTTTTACCTCGACTTGATCTTTACTTCTCTTTTCTTCCTCACTGTTAGTTAAAAATTTATAACGACTAGTATCTTTCAAAAAAATCACATCCAATTGGTTGGTTGATCTATCAATAAAATAATCTACAACAGTTCCTGAGTACATTTTCACACCATCATTTCCATTGTCAACCATTATATCAGCTAAGGTGAACCAGTGCTTTTTTACAAATTTTTTATCTAGGTGTGGCGCTTTGCCCCTCATAAAATAATACCAGTAGTTATTAAATCTTAAAAATTTTATAGATCGGTCTAATCCAAAATAAATAATAAGCCACTTGAAGAGTACTGCCGCACTAAAGCTAATGATATATAAAAACCCAATAATTTTAAATATATCAATGTAAACCTTGAAGAACATTTCTTCTGTAGGGAGCTTGTTATCACCTACAGAGTTAAATACGTCTTGAATATCTGTGTATTTTATTTGAGGAATAATATCATTCTGGTAGTCAATGTTAAATTTTGCAAAAAGAAGAAGGATTGCACAAATAACAAGTATGATACCACTTGTAAGAATTGACCAAACAATACGCTCTAATAGGTTACCCTGAGAAAATTGTTTATTGAATTCTCCTGAAAAATATATTCTTCTAAAGATTAATCCAGGAATGATAAAAATTGAAATATAAAATACAGTACTAAAAGCTAAATTAAGCTCCATAACAAAGCCTTAGTCTATACTTAATGTAACTTCTTTGCGGTTTTCCCCTAGAGATATTTTCTGTTCTTTAACTGAATTTTTTCTCATTTCAGCTATAGCTTTAAATAACTCTTCTCTGTCTTTTGGGTTTGAAAGGAGCACATTAGCTTCAGGATCAATAATAGGATTGTGAGATATGAAATTTCGCTCAACACTGTTTTTTATAATCTTAAGAATATGACTGATTCTCATAGTCCCTTTTTTCGGATCGAAAATAAATTTACTGTGATTCATATTTCAAAGATTTATGTTAAACAAAAGTAGTGTGGTATATACTAACCAAAAAAAAATAATGTACAAATATGTCGTTATTTATTGGTTTACATTACCAAAAAAACGCATTTTAACGAAAGATAAGGTATTTTAACTAGTTACAAGATTAATTCTAACTAATCAAAACTAATTATAAAAATATTATTAAACGACTTCATTTTTTTTATGAAAGTCGTTTCCTGCTGTAAAATACTTTTTGCTCATCATTCAAACTTTTAAAAGTCTTTGTTCTTGAGCCAATCTCTCCTCGTTATATTTCATAATTTCATTATGTGAAATATTAGATATTATCCCATCCGTCAAAGTTTCCCTTGAAAAAATTCCGATGAAATATTTTTGTTTCAGCACAATACAGCCTGTAAATCTCCCAGAACATATATTTTGAACTTTATTCAAGTATACGATCTACTTGCTATCTATATGATTCTTATGTAGTCATACATTTATGGTTTTACAATCTCATAAATATAAATGATTGAAAAATTTAAGTGGAGTGCATCTTAGTAGTTTAAAAGCAAAAGATCTTGAGAAGGACTAAAAAAAGAAATTATATTTACTGTAAATCAATTAATTATGCCAAGTGAAATATTTAAAACCCTATTAAATTCTGAAATTGAAAAATTTAAAATGTATTTTTCAAATACTGCTCAAGATCTTTTCTATGATGAAGTTAAAGGCAAACTTTTTCACACCGGTGAGTTTGGATTATACCGAGAAAAAGTAGTCGTCCCTTTTTTAAAAATGATAATACCTCAGAGACTTTCAGTTAACACGGGATTTTTAATTACACCGAAAAATAATGTTAGCACTCAATGTGACATTGTGATTTATGATCGGAATTCAACACCTTTAATTCAGGATGATAGTAATCAAACATTTTATCCTATTGAAACTGTTATAGGTATTGGAGAAATAAAATCAACTCTAAGTAAATCTGATTTTAAAAAAGCAATTAATAAATTAGCAAAAAATAAAAGACTTAGGGAGGATATTGTAGCTGATGAAATTAGCACTATTAAAAGCACTAACCCAGGTAAAATTAATCTAGATTACTATAATTATGATCATATTTTTAGCTTTCTAATTTGTGAAAAATTAGATTTTGAACTAGAAAAATTGAATTTTGATGATCTTTATGATGTTGAAATTAATAAGAATTTTAGACATAATATGATTTTAAGTATTAAGGATGGATTATTTCTATATTTTGATGAAAAAATCACATCATATCCTATATCAGCTAATTTAGAACTAGATAGGAATTACCTACATAAGCCAACAGATGATAATCCTAATGAACACTTCTTAGCTTTTTCACATTACTTTTTCATGAGCACAGAATCAGCTTCAATATTTTATCCAGAAATAGTTAATTATTTACATTAAAAAGCATCTCTGATGGTTTACAAAAGAGAAAAAATAATTTATTTAAAACTATAAAATTAATTATGTCCAAAAAATTCTCGCTACTTGTTTCCGGATCAATCCTTTTTATAATCTTCACACTCTATTTAAACTGGCAAATGCTTGAATCTGTCAATGTTGAAAATAGAGGGTCTTATGGTGATTTATTTGGCTTCTCAAATACTCTGTTCTCTGGTTTAGCTTTCGTTGGAGTTATTGCTGCAATTATCCTTCAAAGTGAAGAATTAAAATTACAGCGGAATGAACTTCAAGAAACTAGAACTGAATTCGAACAACAAAATGCCACTCTAAAAAAACAATCATTTGAAAATACATTTTATCAACTAATTTTAAACTCTAATAATATGTTGCACAATATTAATGCTGTAACATTTAATCAAACTGGTAAATACTTATTGACTCTACATCTTAGAAATTTTGTAAAAAAATTAAAAAATGAAATAAGAGAAAAGTATGACTCTCCTCCGACTATAAATCTTACTGAAGCAATAACGGTTTTTAATAATTCAGATGAATTCAAAAAGAACACATATAAAAATTGGCGTTCGATATCTCCTTGGGTAAAAACTGTTTGTAGAATACAAGAATTTATAAATCAATCCGATTTAATTTCTTATGAAGAAAAAAAACTATTTATTTCTATTTATTGGAATCAGTTATCTGATAATCAAATAAAAATGCTATTTATTTTATTAAAATTTGATGTGATAAAAAATAAGAAAATAATAGAAATTTTAAACACTTCTCCTTTAAGGAATCTTGGTTTAAATATTATAATGAATAGTAATCCTTTAATTTACTTTTAAACTATAATCAACTGATCATTAAACGTCTGAGAACTGTTCCTATTATCAATATTTACCTAGCCTATACAGTACATTAAATATTTAAACGCATCACTAAATTTTTAAAATGTGTAGGCGGCTTAGAAAGCGGTAACTTTTCTGAAGCTTTATCTTTCTAAAGAATATTTGCGACGGTAGCGATGCGCTTCATTTTAATTTTAACCAGTCGTAAGCTTCTGCGTACCGTTCCAGTGCTCGGTCATAAAGCCCCTCATAAATCGGAATTCCCTATCGTATTTAATATTTGCCTGATTTCGTGACATTAAATTTACACGCAATCCAGTACTTACGCCGTCCTATTTTTCAATCTCCAATTAACGATATAATGATAGAGTAACGTTTAACCCTCTAATTCCACCCTACCCTTTTAAAATCGATGAATAATCGAGCCCTAAAATATAAAATAATTGATACTTGAAAATCTGCTTATGAGCTTTAATTAAAGTGTATCTCAATAAACCTCTTGAACCTCTAAATTGTAAGCAATAGGTGCTTCCCCCTCAAATTTGCCAATAGGGTCACGCATCATGAAGGTTGCTTTAAATTTTGTTCCCAGATAGTTGCATTTGATTTTTACGTGTAAAGCAGAATAGTCATAATGATCATACCGTAGCATCGTTGTAAAACCTAACCAAACATCTTCTTTGTAATGGCTTTGGCATAACTTATGGAAATCTAATAACGAAAGCATTTTATCTTGCTTTAACTGCCTGATTAATTCTTGAGTTGCAAACTCTAAAGTTTCAATTACTTTCCGTTTTTCTTTTTTTGTTAAACCAAAGCTCATAATTAGCTAACTCCATTTATAAAGGTTTTTATAAAGTCTTTGATTTTCTCCGTAACGCGGTTACTTATAGATTCTCGCTGTAAAACACTGGGTTGCTTTTCTAAAGCTTCAATAACTTCATCTTCGGTTGCCATTCTACCTGTAAAAAGAAAATCATTTATAATGTCTTCAACTTTCTGCTGATTTAGATCCTCCTTTTTGCTTAGTTCCTGGAGGGCTTTTCTCGTTTCATCCTTCCAGTAGGCATTAAACTCATCTTCAACATCATCACCTTCCTCAATTTTAGGAAGATTATTCTGAATAAATTTCTCTATTAAATCGCGCTTACTTCTAAGCTCGGTTTCTCCAGAGATTAAATCTATAATTTGTTTTTTCTGTTTCGCTTGTTCTTTAGGCTTGGCATCTTTCAGTTTTGCCAGAAGCTTTAAAATATAGGCCACATTGATTTCGTCCCGATGTATGAGCTCTAACTCAAAATCAATTTCTTCTAAAATTGAAACAGATTCTTTTTGTTGGTTGGTCTTGATTTTGTCATAGAGATCTAGGTACTTGCTCGTGTAATCCGCAAATTCCTGCTCCTTCATATAGGTGTCTTCAAATGTAAATTCAACAAAAGAAGACAGTATATTTTTTAAACGCATTATTTCCCTAAATGCTTTAGCAAAGGCTAATTCATCATCTTCGGTTTCAAGGTCATTTACACTGTCTACCGTGGGTGCAATTGCCATCAATTCTTTATAAGCTGCGTTGAATTTTTTTACCTGATCCTCATAAGGATCAATTGTAATTGTTTCTTTGGCATTTTTGTCTGAAAACAAAGCAATAGCATCATCTGTATTTTGTTTTAGATTTCTAAACGCTAATATATTGCCCTGAGATTTCTTTTCGTTTAAAATTCTATTGGTTCGGGAGAATGCTTGTATTAGACCGTGATAGTTTAAGTTTTTATCTACATAAAGCGTGTTTAAAGATTTGCTATCAAAACCGGTCAAAAACATATTTACAACAACAAGAATGTCTATCTGTTTATTCTTGACACGTTTTGAGATGTCCTTTTTATAGTTTAGAAAAGTGTTGCCGTCTTTAGCCGAATGTTTTGAGCCAAACTGCTTGTTGTAATCTGCAATGCATTCATCTAATTTATCTTTATGAGGAATTTTACCATAGGCGGCCGAAGGTTCTGCTGCCATCATCACCTCAGGAAAATCTTCTTCCGGTATTTCGCCGTTTGCTGAAGCATCTTCAGGATTGGCAGCGTAAGAGAATATGGTAGCAATGTTTAAACGATGCGCTCCGGCCTCTTTCTTCGCCTTTAAGAGATCATAATACTTAATTAGGATATCTACGCTGCTAACACATAAAATAGCGGTAAACGTTCTGTGGTGCGTTTTACGGTTATGGTTGGCTAAGATATAATTAGTAATAGTGTTAATATAATCGTCGCTCTCATAAACCTCCTGTTTATCAATATCTTCAACTTTAATATCATCAACGCCCTCTTTAGATTTAAAAACATTGTAATATTCTATAGAAAATTTTAAAACGTTCTCATCTCTTATCGCATCTGTTATAACATAGCGGTGTAAGCAATCGTGAAATAAGTTTGCAGTAGTTTGCTTTATGCCTTTTTTGCTAAGTGCGTTCTTAACAAATATGGGAGTTCCTGTAAAACCGAATAATTGATGATTCGTAAAAAAGCTTACTATACGCCTATGTGTATCTCCAAATTGAGAACGATGGCACTCGTCAAAAATGAAGACGATTTTCTCGTCTTTTAATTTTTCAATCTGACTTCTAAACTTTGCCTTTTTAATAGCTCCATTTAGTTTTTGAATGGTGGTAACCAGCAATGGCCTGTTTTGATCTAAAAATTGCTTGATAAGCATTTTTGTATTTTCAGTACCATCAATACTATCTTTATCAAAAGCCCTGAATTCCCGTACGGTTTGATCATCTAGATCTTGCCGGTCAACAACAAACACTACTTTTTTAATTTTAGGATTGTTGGTGAGAATTTGACTCGCTTTAAAAGAAGTTAGCGTTTTTCCTGAACCGGTAGTATGCCAGATATATCCATTTTTTGTGCTGTTTTTGACTCGATCTATAATTGCTTCTACCGCATAAAACTGATACGGTCTAAGCACCATCAAAATCTTATCGCTTTCGTGCAAAACAATATATTTGGTTATCATTTTTGCAATGTGGCAAGGCTCTAAGAAAATACTCGCAAATTTATCTAGCTGTGTTATTTTCTTATTTTTTTCATCGCCCCAAAAGGAAGTAAACTTAAAACTTTGCTTCTGGCTATTTGCATAGTATTTGGTGTCCACCCCATTACTAATCACAAAAACCTGTACATAGTTAAAAAGGGCATTGTTTGAAGCAAATGATTCTTTCTGGTAACGCTGCACCTGATTAAAGGCTTCTTTAAGCTCAATACCACGACGTTTTAGCTCTATTTGTACCACTGGCAAGCCATTTATAAGAATAGTAACATCATAGCGGTTTTCTCGCTTACCATTTATAGTAACTTGATTGGTAACCTGAAATTCATTTTGACACCAAAAATCCTGATTGATAAATTCTATAAATGATTTTTCCCCGTTGTCCTTCTGCAGTACATATTTATCACGAAGGGTCTTTGCCTTATCAAAGATATTTCCTTTCGAGAGATGTATTAAAATGCGCTCAAACTCAGTTGTAGAAAAGGTGGTTTTGTTGTGTTTTTCTAATTGGGTTTTTAGATTGCTTAGTAAGTCTTCTTCTGTTTTTAGCGTAACCGGTTTATGACCTAATCCTGTTAATTGTGTTACTAAATTATTTTCTAAAACTTGTTCTGGTTGTGTGGTCAAAAATTTTCCTTTTAATTAATCGATAAGCTTCCCGAATACAAAGCTAGTTGTAATTCCAATGTAGTGGTTTGTAGTGGTTAATGAGTTTTGCTCTTTCCATTGTAATTCGAAGTTGAGTTTTGGTTTCTTATCTTTATCCTGAATACTAAAAGGAATACCTAATTTCCAATTGACTTCATCATAAGTGCCAAAACTTTTTTCTATTGAAGGACTAAAACCAATATGCCCAAAACCATTTATTTTATGGAACACTGCAATTTCTGCTTTAGCGGTTGATGTTAAAAATTCATTATAATTGTCTAAAATATGAATATCAGTAGATTTATTAAGTATTTGAGCATTATTCGCACCATCTTCAAATTCCTGAAATGCTTTACTCTTCAAATCACTGGCAATTATTGTATTGTTGTTAGAAAAAATTAACCTTGGTAAAATAAAATAGGAGAAACCTGAAGAATATTCTCTAAAATAAGAAAAGCCTAAATCTACATTATATCCTTTAAATTTTTCTTCATTAAATGGCTCTATAGCTTGGTTTGTTATTTTATAGATTTTATCTCCTAGAGGAAAGTTTACATTTAAAGTAAACCACTTATCACTAACAAAACGGTACAACTTGTACTCTTCAATATATTTTATCTCTTCTCTAGCAATTTTTTCATAGACATCATTAGATTTTTCTTTTAGTATATCGGTTAGATTTTCATCGTAAATCGTTGAAAATTGGGAAATTTCATTTAGCAACTGTTTTTTGAGAGGTATCGAATCTTTATTATAAGCTATTACCTTAGAATTATATTTTTCAAAAAGATCTTTTCGATGGTTTTCTACTGCCTTCTTTCTATCTAAAAGAACTTTTATAGTTTTGTCCTTTGATTTTTCCTCAATATTATCAAAATTTATGACCCCTTTAAAGATATGTGTGAATTTCAGGTTTAAGTCCACATTATCTTCTTGAAAATCGTCAGCATTAGATAGCGTTGCAAATCCATTCTCTGCTTTCATTTCAAAGCCTACACTTACAATATTAGACAATTTAGTGGTTGTATTTCCTCCTCTAAGATCTATATTGGCTCCGATGGAAATAGAAGTTTTATCAGATTCAAAGGTTGCATAAAAAGTCTCTAATGAAAGATCTGATTTGTTTCCGAAGTTAGTGCCAACCTTTTCAGCAAAAAGAATATTAAGCATCTTATTGTTGAAAATTGCATTAGGATTATCCTTTTTTAGCTTCTCTATATCATTTTCATAAGTTTTAATAGGGTTTTCAATAGAACCTAGGTTGGTATAATTGGAATTCGCTTTTTGCCCAAACAAATTAAAATTTGTCAAAAATAATCCAATAAAAAAGAAGTAGAAGTGTTTCATAATTTTGATTATTAATTAGTTATATTAAAACTAATCAAAAACCATAATTCTTACTCTACCCAGAAGAAGGTATTTTTAAAATTGTCTAATAGCGTAATTCAACTTAAAAATACTATTTCCAAACCGGCTCATGCTGCCAATCTGGTTTCATTCCTAATGCATCGGGGTCTACATTGTCATATTTTTCAAATAGATCATTCAGTTTATTCTTAAAATCATTATCTGGCTGTATAATATTAAGCATGTATTTCATTAGGGTCATATGAACATACAGCTTCTGAAACTCGTGCTGCTTTGGTACGTTTATCTTTTCTTTAATCCAAGGATGAGGAGGGTTTGATAATAGTTTTACCGTTCCTGGTAAATTGCGATTCCATAACCTGCTATGATGTGCACAATAATTGCGTATTTGAGCTATAGATTGTAACCAGCTCGGTAAATACGTGTGGTTAACAGCACCTAATTCTTCTGCTATGGTATCTTTTGCTTTTACTGTATGTTTTAGGTTGCCATAAAGCTTTGATAAGGCTCCAAAGCTAGTTTGCTCTAAGGACTTCCAAGCGGGTGGAAAGCGTTTATCATCCTTGTGCTTCTTTAGATGGTTTTTAATCGTAGGATCTTTACTGCGGCTTATTTCATCCTCGAGGTTTGCCAAAGTTTTAACCAACGCCCGACTATCTGTAAACAGTTCCATATTTTGAAACCACCAAGGATTTATCTCGTGAGACACGTGATAAATCAATTTGGTACGGACACTGATTTCTATTTTCTCTATAACTTCAAATAACAAAAGTCTCAGCTCTGCATCAAAGTTGTAGAGTTTTACAACATCTTCAAAAATGCTATTGGGTTTAAAGAGATGCTTCTCTTTATCGGCTTGCATCACATACCAATACTCGCCAAGCCTGTAATAACTTATGTGGGCAAGATACTTGTTAGCTTTTTTGAGATTATCAAATTGCAAACCCCGCTCCTGAAGCTGTGCTATTTGCTGTTCTATTGTAAAGGCTTTCTTGGTAAACATTCAGGAAAGATACTAGAAGAAATTAAAACAAGGAAACCCTATAAAGCAAAAGACACACCCTGGGACGCTGATCTTACGGGTAGCGTGGTGTGTACTGTTGCTGCAAAAGTAATACAATTTGTCATTTTACCAGCACATATTAACATTTAATGTTAATAACTCGTAAGTGAATAAAAATAAAAATGTTGCAAAGCTACTTGTTTAGTCTAGAAAGAGGCTCTTCACATAGTAAAGCCATCTCTTCTAATTTATCAGATAATTCATTTACCAAAGTTGCCCTTTCTAAATCATTAAATATTTTAACCCTGTTTTCTGAAGTGTTTAATCTCAGTATTTCTTTATAAAATGGCCAAACTTTACTTTCCCTATGCCCGCTTTGAAAAAGCTCAACATCAACAAATAACGATTTAACGCTTTCCCTGTTAAATTTATCTTTAGATGCTACTATACCATAAATAGAATTACTCCAAGGTATCTTTGAATTACCTTCCAGTTTCACATATGCGTGTTCTGGCCAATTTTTATGGGATATATACATTCCTGCCCAGGCTATATTGAGGTCATCTTTTCTATAAATTTTAAAATCATCAGATAGTGAATTGGTAAGTTTTAAGCAAATTTCATCAATTAACTTTTCTGCATATCGCAATTCTACCTTCCAAATATTATCGCCAATTACACTTGCAGCTTGATAGTTTGCAATTATTATATTTTCAACTTCATTCTCCATTTTAACATCAGATAATTGATTGGTTAGTTTCTTTATAAGTATTCCGTACTGATTTATTGATTCCCTAAGAATAGGTAACCTTGTTGCTTCCTTTTGACATTGCTCTAACCATTCTAAAATTTCTACTTTATAGCTCAGTGCAAAAAAATCTGTATCGAGCAATTTATCAATGCAGCTTTCAGGAGAGGGTGGATCACCCTTGAGGGTTAGGTAATACACTTTATTTTTTTCAGCTCTATTGTAATTGCAGTATCGAGCTATTTGAACCTCTTGATCTGAAGCGTAAATTTTGTTTTCAATACATACACTATTCCCCGCTGCATCTTCAATGAAGATATCAATACGGCCACCTGAGAGATCATTAATATTTACTCCTCCTATATAGTGCTCCAACTTGACCATTGTAGAACTTATATCGAGGTGAGAGACATCTAACTGTTCTAAAAAAAGCTCTAAAAAGATTGTCCCCAATCCGTGAGAGCCATTAGGATTTAACAGCTCGCCTAAAAAGGCTGAATGCGTCTCATTCTCCCGGCTTTCCATTTTCAAGATGGAGAAGACATTAAAATTCTCTCCTCTTAGTTGAGCTAACTCCTTTTGATGGCTAATAATTCGTGATGTTTCACTTAAAAGCCTTTGATATGTTGATAAATCTACTCCCATAATTACACAAACATCTGCTGCAAAAGCCCTTTTTTAAAGATGGTAGTGTTCTCTATTTGAGTTGTTACCGTTTCAACCTTATTATCTAATGCACTGAGAAAATCAGCGATTTTAGTTTGTTCTCGAATTGAGGGCAATTTAATTTCTATTGACTTTATATCTTTTCCACTAACAGCAGAAAACGTTGAGCCTTGCTCCAAACGAGTCCAACGCTTTTCATAGCCTAAAAGAAAGTGATATATAAATTCAATACTACTTATTGTTTTGTTTTTTATGGAGCAAACACCTCTACCTATACAGGCTTTGTGATTAGATTTTGCAACTGCACCGACAGGAGCTCTAACTGTCAAAATCAAATCACCTATATCACATAATTTAGTTGGTTTACTTGTAAAGTTTCTTGGAGTCGTTTTTCTATTAGATATATCTGCATTACCTTGAATTAAATAATAACCAATCCCTTCACTATTATAAGAGCTTGATTCAGGTGATTGCCCCATATTTATTGTTGCAACTTCACCCAATCTCCTCTCCTCCCACTCAGGATAATCATTACCATTATCATCCTTAAACCGTATCTCCTGACTAAAAATCTTCTGCATCACTCCTTTCTTGTACTGCTCTAGTAAAGCCTTCCTTTTAGTAAGTTGATTAATTTTAGTATCTACAGCGGTAAGGAAAGAAGCTATTTTTTGTTGTTCTTCAATTTTATTAGGGAAATATAATTGCACAGAAGATAATGTACTTTGTCCTACATTATATCTCGTGCTCCCACCTGATTTAGATGTAATTTCTTTTCTTGCAGAAGATGATTTTAATAATAAATGCATAAAATAAGGATCATATTCCCCTATTTTTTTGCCGCGAATTATAAATCCCCCAAATGTTGCATTTTGACTTTTATCTAAATAAACATTTGACTGCCCTACTTCTTCTCTAGTTTCAGAACTTCTTTGAAATAAGATGTCGCCATATTCGACAATATTCTTTTTGAAAATATCTTCCGAAACACTAACTGATCCAATGATCCTTTCATTTGTAATAAAGTCATTTTGTATTATATCCAAAACATTAATGAATTTATATCCCTTTCCGTAGTGCTCCTTTGACGCATTTATTCCATTCTTAAAATGGAGCAGATTATCTAATTTGTTTAATTTCCATTCCTCCTCAAAATCTGAAAACCTCAATGTTGGTGCTGATTTTTCCATATTAAAAAGGAGTTTCAATATTGAGTTGCTTACAAAAGTCCGCAATTTGAGAATTGGTCTTTGCCAGCTCGCTATCTAAGTCTTGTATTTCTTTAGCGACTGTATTTATATCTATAGGTTCTTCTTCCTCAAAAGTATCCACGTAACGTGGTATATTCAGGTTATAATCGTTCTCAGCGATTTCTTTTAAAGTTGCTTTGTAACTGTATTTGTCTTTTACTAAACGCTCCTTATAAGTGTCTACAATAGCATCTATATGTTGCGGTAGGAGTTTGTTGTCTTTACCTTGTTTTTCAAAATGATTACTGGCATCTATAAACAAAATATCTTCATCAACTTCTCTACATTTTTTAATCACCAAAATACAGGTAGGTATCCCCGTTCCAAAAAAGATGTTAGCCGGTAAGCCTATAACGGCATCTATATAGTTTCTATCTTCAATTAAATAGCGTCGTATATGCGCTTCAGAACTCCCACGAAACAACACCCCGTGAGGTAAAACGGTTGCCATTATCCCGTTTTCATCAAGATGATGCACCATATGCTGTACAAAGGCAAAATCTGCTTTAGTTTTAGGAGCTAATTTACCATACTGGCTAAAGCGGTCATCGGTACTAAAAATACTCTTGGCACTCCACTTTGCAGAAAAGGGGGGATTAGCCACAATAGCCTCTGCTCTTAATTCCTCGTGCTGGGGTTCTTCTAAAGTATCTTCCTGCTTAATATCAAACTTACTGTAATGCACGTCGTGAAGAATCATATTCATTCGCGCCAGGTTATAGGTGGTACGGTTAAGCTCTTGCCCATAAAAGAAACCCACATCGTCTACCTCTTTGGCTACCCGTAACAGCAACGAACCACTACCACAGGTTGGGTCATAAACAGATTTGATACGGCTTTTACGTGAAGTAACAATTTTTGCTAATATGGTAGATACTTCTTGCGGTGTATAAAACTCGCCAGCTTTTTTACCGGCCCCTGCAGCAAACTTGCCAATTAAAAACTCGTAGGCATCCCCTAACAAATCACTTTCAGAGTCTTTTAAGTTAAAATCAATCTGATTTAAATGAGTAAGGATTTTTGCGATTATTTCGTTTTGAGACTTGACCGTTCGACCTAACTTAGAAGATGTTAAATCTAAATCCTCAAAGAGGCGTACAAAATCATCTTCAGAGTCAGTACCCATTGTACTTTGCTCAATATTAGTAAGTATACGCTCTAGGTCTTCAATAATAAAAAACTGTTTGGCCTCGTCATTCTCATTAGTTTCTATTTCAGTAAGGTTATGCCCCTTTTGTGCAATAGAAGTAAATAACTCCGTAGGTTTTAGAAAATAGCCCAAGTTTTTAACACAAGCCTTCTTTACCGCCTCTATATACAATTTGCCAGTGTCGGTATTTTCGTCAAGTTCTTCATAGGTAAAATCATCTGGAGCTAAAATTTCATCCGCATAGATGTGTAATTTTTCAGATAGGTATTTAAAGAAAATAAAGCCTAAGATGTAGTTTCTGTAATCGTCCGCATCCATTTTACCCCGTAGCAGGTTGGCAATAGCCCATAATTTTTTTTCGAGTTGCTTTTTTTGATCTTCAGACATGAATTTGAATTAGTAATAATCGTAGCGTTCAAAAATAAGAAACTTACGCACGGCAATTTGATAGAATCCTATAAACCGGATTGTATTTTGAAAAGGAGATCCTGGAAAACGATTTAAAAGGAATATATAAATTATATATTTTACTCAGAATGAGGAATTCTGTAATGATAATCAGGTAGTTGTGGTTATATTCGTTAAAACGAAATAATACTAAATTTTAAACCTATGGAAACAATCAAAGCAATTAAGCCCGGGCCAAAACCAAAAAAAGAAGATGGAAGTCCTGATAAAAGAAGACGGGTTAACCCTGAAACTAAACCGAAGCATCCAGGCCTAAAACCTCATAAGCATAAGCCAGGGGATTAATAGTTGCCATTTTAGCTTTGCAGAGTCAGTAATGGCACTGTTTTTTAATTGGATTGTTAGAGGAAAATCCTTAAAAATTAATTAAGTGTAGTCTTCTTTGAAGAGTCCTCCTCAGCTAAAATTTGCATCATCCGATACTTAATCTCTGTGGCCATCATTTTTTTTGAAGAAAAATTAGCCTCATTTTCAATTAGTCTAGCCATAGTTCTGAGCAGTATGGGTGTTTTAAAAACATCCATAATAGCTTTTTTAAAGCCTTCAAAATTAGAATTATCATCAAAATCATTAAGCAATTCGATATTTTCTAAATTCATAAAGAACGATGTGTCAATTTTTTTCTTAGCCATAATCATAAATATTTGATTTTATGAAAATTATAAAGAAATTGAAATTATTTCTAGCGAAATTTTTAATTATTACCTGCATAGTCCTCTACCACATCAATAAAAGTTAAGTTTAAATCCTCTTTAAACTCTGCCTCGTAACTAACAAGGTCATTTATCTCAAGTATTTTCCCATACCAAACCCCATCAGCAGAACTATACTCAATAGAGCCTTTGTAATTTTTATAGGTAAGATAGTTTTTCAAAGAACTACTCAATTTTGATATACTTATAGTTCTTTACCACAAACTCATTATCTTCTGTCAATTCAATTGCTTTTCCATTTTCAAAATAGATCTTATTTTTATCTAAAGTCCCGGTGGTACTCTTGGATTTCTTGAGTCCATTTTTCCATTGCCTTGCTTCAATCTGGTAAAGGTTATTTTTAAGGTGCGTTATAATCATCGTATCTGGATTTTTCAACGGAATTTCTCTCACATAAGTACCTTCCAAGGTTGATGCTTGATCTGAGCAAGATAAAGTTGCTAATCCTATTAGAAGTAATGCCAAGCTTATCATTTTATTGATTTTCATAATTTTTTAATTAGTTAGATTAAATTAAAGTCCAATATCTCCATCGAGCATCATACCTAGCATTTTCAAGGTACCGTCGTGTCTAAGTTTACACTTGCTACATAATCTATAATCTGCCTGAGCGTATTGGTATAAATGCTGTCTGTCATTCATATTTACATCGAAAGGCTTTAGGCAGATACTACAACCAAACACCCTATAAACCGCATGATAACGAGCTGAGAAAAACTCGTGAAAGGCATACGAGCCTTTATGCTTATTGATAAAATCTTCTTCAGAAAGAATAAATCCTTCTATTCCGTTTACTGTTTTTGCCGCAAAATATGCAGTGATAATTGCTTCTGCATCTGGGCTTACATCGGGATTGATAACTATTTCTTTTTGTTTCATAATTACGCATAAAAAAAGCGTGGAACTGCAACTTGTCGGTATTAGAGGTATCGCCAGACACCCACCCACCAAACAAGAGCAGCCCACGCAGAACGTGGGCGCCTTGCTTTGAAATGGTGGGTATAAAAACTGGCGATTTTCTAATACCAAATCAAAAGCTAAACGCTTTATATTTTATTATTTATTAAATTTCTATCTTATAATTGAATTTACTGTTTGACACAAATCTAAGAATTAATAATGCTAATTGATATTTTTTATAGCTTAATGCATTCGTCAGAAAAGGATATTAAAACCTATTACCGTAATCTAACATTGTAATATTCTTATTTTGTGATAATGTGATTTTACAGTATTGCAATAATGCCATAAAATTATAATGTTGTTAACTGGTATTTTTATCTAATTCTTCAGCCATTCTTTGTAAGCCTCTGCAGAATCTGTGTTTTCATTTAAAAATTTATTTATACTAGTTATTTCACTTTTTAGCTCATTTCTTTCCTTAACAACAGATTGGTATTGAGTTTTATCAATAGCCATATAAACGCATAGAATTGCTGTTGAAAGAAAAAATACATTTAAGACTATCAGATAAAGCAATGACTTTGCACTAACTTTTTTATTTGTTTTAGTTTGAGCGTGTAATGCTTCGAAGTCCTCTTTAAGCTGTTCTCGGTTCGATTCTTTTATTGCTTCAAGCTCAGTCCTGTCAAAATCAACTTTTAAATACTCTAATTTTGAAATGGCAGTAGTTAAAGCCTGATTACGTTCAGTCATAACTTTCTCAAATTGATTCATTTGCTGAATGAGTATTTCTACTAAGTCAGATACTTTTGGTTGTGTTTTTTTAGCCATAACTATCTATTTATTGAAGTTCCTTTTCTTTTTCTATTTCTTTTTGAGTTTTCATCGGGAATTTCCCCGGCATCGAAAGCAAGTTGTGAAAGTACAGAGCTCAAAGCCGATGTGTTTAAACTGTTTGCTTGAACTAACTGATCTTTCTCAAGTGCTTTTTCAGCCGAAGGTATTTCATTAGCAAACAATTTGTTGAGACCTAAGTTCCGGTCTACCTCACTGGCTTTTAAATTGGTTCCTGTTTCCTGATGTATAAATCTAAATCCCTGAATTTTTCCCTGTTTATTGATTGTAGGTAAGACTTGTATTCCAAATTTTGCCATTTCATTTTGATATACTTTTAGGTTTTTTGGCTTCTTTTTCAAAACAAGGGTGTGAGCCTTGCGTATAATATTTTTCACTTCTTTATTGGCATTTTTCCGTTCCTGCTCCTTAGCTTCCTTTAAGTCCTTAGCTGAATTCAACCCCTGTGCTAATGCAATTCTATGAGCAGCTGCTTGCGCTTTCTTACTGATAAAACTGTCATTTATCAATGTGCCATCTTGTTTGACGCGATTAAGAAGGATATGCACGTGCTTATGCTCTTTTTCAGTATGCACAAATGCAATGAATTGAGAAGCACCTGGATCTAGTTCCAATTCCTTTAGAAAACCGGCTGTAAGCTCCTTTAACTGATCAGAAGTCATTCTGCTACCATCTTCTATCGTTGGGGATAATACAATGCTAATCGTATTGTTTGAGCACCTCAAATTTTGTTTTTGAATAATTGACATATCAGAGTACAGCTCTTTTGGAGTTATTCCTGAAAGGCCGTTACGTAAAAGCTCATATCCCTTAAGGTCATTAATTACGTAGTTAAATAGCGCGGTTCCTCCAGGACACGATTTAGCTTTGCTTATCATTTGAATTTCTTTAGATGTTGGCGGATCAGTTTTGCAGTTTCGATTGACGTTTCTTTTACTCCAGTAACATCGCCTAGTTTGAATAGATTACTTATTCTTCTGAAGTTGTCACCATATTTATTGAGCTGTTGATACACTTCAATTTCTTCCGGGGTTAGTTTATAGCTTAATGGATAATCAAGAGCTGTATTTCTTAAATATTCAGATACAGAGCATCCAATTCTATTGGCTTTATTTTTTATTATGTGGTGTTCTAAAAGAGAAACTCTGAACTCAATTTTTCTAGTTTTTTTCATCAATTCCGTTTTTAAAATTTTGCGACCTTCGGGAGAAAAACGAGACGTTCAAGGGCTGCCAAATTGGAAATTTGTCAGGACGTTGACACCTCTCGATATATTTTCACTTTAAATAGCTATCGGCTAAGTGAAATGAGATAATCGTTCACGTCTTTATGATTTTTGAATTTTAGGCTTTCATTTATAAATTCCTTTTTGCAATTTACCTGAATGAGCTTTGTAGCCTTGACTCCTGAAATATCTAAATCAAAGAAGGTCTTTACCGTATCATAACTAGGTAAGAACTCAAGAGTATTTTTTACCAGAGCTGTGGAGTTTGTTACAATAAAATTCTCTTTTTTTGATTCAGGATAAAGTTTTAAATAGCTAAGGAAGTCTATGGCTCCCTCAAAAAGATTGAGTGTACCTGAACCATTGTTAATTGTGGTTATTGCTTTAGCGCCTATGCACCCTTTAAAATATTTATTGCGAATTTCATATCCACCTTTATCATTTAATATGGCAATAGCATAATATGGCTTTATGGCATTATGCTTTTGCGATACTATTGCATTATCAGATTGTGATTTGGCAGTATTCATATAATAGTGCAATTCTTTACAGTATTTTTTTGCCAGTGAAACATCAATTTTCCGGCTGTGTAAATAGCTAATTAATGCAGGCTTCTTGATATTATTTATATTCACTATTTCATAGTTCTTAGCTGCTTTACGCTTTGATTGTTCGGGCTGTTGAAAAGAAAAAGATTCACTTTCTTCTTTAAGAAAACCCAAAGCTTCAGAAACAGTACAATTTTTGAGGAGTACAACAAGATCAATAACGTTTCCTCCACACCCTTCTCCGTGGTCATACCACCGGTTTAATACTTTGGAAACTTTAAAAGAGGCTTTTGTTTCAGATCGGAATGGAGAAAGGTACCAGGCTTCTTTTTCTAAGTTTCTTTGTGGGAATAAACCTAACCTTGAAAGAACACTTTCAATGGAGATATTTCTAGCTGTTTTGCAGTCAAATCTTTCTTTTTTCATTAGCATATTTTTTTTGGTGATTTTTGATGATATGATGAGAGATTCTTCTTAGACCAATGATAATAAGGTTTAAGGCTCTCATCAAACGCTCATCAATTCATCACTTTTTAAAGACTATCCTCATCAAAATCAATTTTGATGAGCGTTTGATGAGGATTTGATGAGGGTTTATTTATTTGATTACTAGAATATTGTATTAGTCCGTCATCAATTCATCAAAATTTGAGGCTATAAAGTCTTTCGAAATTGTGAAATACCTTCCTACAGCATCTGCTTGAACAATATCTCCATCCGTTAAAAGCACAAATTTTTGATATTTTAAAGAGTTTGATTGACTCTCTAACTTCCATTCGGTTTTTAGTATTCTGCGAATGTGTGTTAGATCTGTTTTAACCCGGGTTCGGTTCAATGCAGCTAATACATCAACCGGGCATAAATCCAATTGATTCAACTCAAATTTTTCCATCGTACTTAATAAAATGCTAGCAATTTCTTTCTCGACCCTGTTTTTATTATTCTGTACGAGTCGTCTTAAAGCATTGGTCTTTATCTGCTCAGCAGTAAACCACATTCTTGTCTTATTTTGAGTAGAAAGCTTCCGGGTTTTTAAGAAATACATAAAAGCCGGTATCTCTGAAATAAGGTCGCGCAAGAAGGAGGTGTTTTCTTCTTGAATTTCAGGTATTTTTCGAACCCAGAACCTTGTTTCCCTAGCATCAATCTTTATAAAACTATCTTCATTATTACTACATAAAATGAACTTGCCAAAAAACTCGACCTCTCGTTTGTCTTGACCCTTGGCTTCTAATTTATTGACATTCGCAGTACTCAGATATTTTATTCTTTCGGTGAGCTCTTCTTTATTAAAAAGCACTTCGTCAACTGCAATCAAAAGTTTATTTGCCCAGTCGGCATTGAATTGGCTTCCAAAACTGTCATTTGTAAGAAATGTAGCGTTGTTCTCGAAGATCTCTTTGATCCACTTTAAAAAAGTACTCTTTCCAGTTGACCTCTTTCTGGAGACTAAACAAAGAATAGGTAGTGTTTGAATTGGTTTGGTATAAAGAAGTTGTAAATAGTCTAGGCCCAACTCAAAATGCTCTTTGAAGATATGTTTTACAAATTTCAATGAGTTTTCAACGCTTCCTTCTTTAGGAGAATTGCTTAGTTCGTGATAGGTATTATAGAATTTGAGATATTCTTTTTTAAAATTTATATGATTCGGAATACAAGTAAAGCCATCATACTTATGGATTTTACTTAAATAGCTTTTTCCGTGATCATCACGTATGGTATGAATATTCCAGGAAACTAGAATTTCGTTTATATGCCCTGAAATTGTAGGTGCTTCAACGAGTTTGAAATAGGAAGTTCCTACCCGTATATACGGTATATTTTTCATTGTAGTGAATTGATTAATAACCGTATATTTGCATTATACGGTTTATATTAGGATGTAAATTGTGAAAGAATTCAAGCGTAGAGTGACAGCTCTACGCTTTTTTATTTCTAAGTAGTTGTTTACTAAACTCCTCTTCCAGAAGTTCATCAGAAAGGTCAGGTTTACCTAGTAGCCATCTATCGATATCCTCTTTGTTAAAAAACTTTTGACGTATGTTCTTGTTTGATCCTGTAGGAATAAGATCGAGGCTTGTTAACTTGTAGATTTTACTTTTAGATAGTCCGGTGTAACGGGAAAGATCATCTACGTTGAATACTGTTTTATTAAGGTATAACTGATCCCTAATATCTAACAATATTTCTTTTAAATGGATTACAGATTCACTCATTTGTAATAGATTAATGGGTTAATAAATGAGCATTGGCCAAATACTTCTCCGGCAAACATATGCCACTAAATACCAACTAATCAATACAATAAACCGAGTTACCGTTTATTTATTCTATAATTATTCTATTCCTATCAACCTTTTTAACCTCAGAATTGCCTTTTCTGATTTATCACTATTTATATCTCCCTTCCAAGCACTGAAACTAGATTTTAGCGTTTTAGAATTTATAGGATTTTCATTCATCGTAAAAGAGTCTTCGAGCATATGGAAGAAGTTCTTTTTCTCTTCAGTTGCAAATGAGGTTATTCCATTTGGAGAGATAATATGAAATATAGTAAAGAGATCCCGGTAGTTTGCTGATTGTTTACTCAACGTATTTAGTTTGAAATTGATTTTATGAGAGACTTCCCTCCCTAAAACCAACCGTTGAAAATCTGATATTTCATCTTCATATAATTGCAAGCCTGTATAATCAATTTTAGTCAGGTTTAATTTTCTAAATTCAAAACCATTTGATTGAATCTGTTTTATTGCTTTACCTCTATAAAAGCCAGCTATTAAAACTAATAACGAAAATACCAGAAAGAGATATAGAAAAAACAACATTATTTTGAAAGCAGTTCCTGATAGTAGAAAACTAAAATCTACAAATAAAACTGTTACAAAAGCTATTGGTGCTAAACTAAGTACAATGAAAAAAATAAATCGTTTTTCACTTGTTTGTACCCACAGCGAAAAAAAATCTTCTTTAGTTTTATTCAATTGATAAAATCCGTTTCCTAGTGTTTCGATTAATCTTTCCATTGCTATTAACTTTTAATATGAATAAAAGTAACCAAAAGAAAACTATCGTGTTGTACAGATGTTGTATTGACCCTAAAACAAAAAAGCCTCACGATCTCTCGTAAGGCTTGTCTTTACTAATGTGGTCCCACCTGGGCTCGAACCAGGGACCACCTGATTATGAGTC
>TARA_R110002012_G_scaffold75735_1_pt1 | contig 23299 bp, 31 predicted proteins | sample TARA_R110002012 | Tara Oceans TARA_R110002012 (sample SAMEA4396515) | marine metagenome | biome: Westerlies Biome; feature: [DCM] deep chlorophyll maximum layer (ENVO:01000326); material: water (ENVO:00002006), including particulate matter (ENVO:01000060) such as... | depth 40 m | reverse complement strand
AGATTGGCTCAACAAAGAGGAAGAGAGCTTGCTGCAGGTCAGCAGTTCTCTAGCTTAGGCACTACAGTACCAGCACAAAGACTAAGAGAACTACAAGCTTTAGAATCTACAGGTGCTGCTCAACAACAACAAACTCAACAAGGTTTAGATATTGCTCAACAAGAATTTGAAATTGGAAGAACTTTTCCTGAGAGAACACTTCAAGATTATTCTGCTATTCTCAGAGGATTTACTCAACCTCTTCCTGCTACTACATTCAGAACACAAAATACTTTTTCGCCGAGAGCAAGTTTTGGACAACAGGCTGCAGGTGTAGCAGGTCTAGGATTACAAGCAGCTAATGTATTCAAACCTCAAGGTGGTTATAATTTCTTTGGGGCAAAAGAAGGTGGGCTTGTTGGTCTAGCTAATGGGGGCAAGGTAGCTAGATATCAGAAAGGTAGTCTTATTGATAGTGGACGCATTAGTAATATTTTACAAGAAGCTGGGTATACTCCTGAAGAATTTAAAAAATTGAGTAAAGATCAACAAAACAATGTTATACAATCTATAAATTCATCTCGTTGGCTAAACAGAAAGGCTGCAGGTTTAACTCAGATTCCTGCAGCAGCAGCAGATGTAGCTACTATGCCAATTAGGATGGGAATAGATGCAGCAGATGTTGTAACTCGTAAGCTTGGTTTGAGAGATGCGGCTGAAAAACCTTGGATAACATCAGCACAGCCATTTTATGATATGTATAGAAGAACAGCTTCAAGAAATCAACCTGTAACAGGAGAAGAGTTGGATGTTAATATAGATGAGACAGTTAATGTTACAACTGCTCCTCCTCCTGCTGCTGCTGCAGACAAAGACCCATATGGAATGAAAGCATATATGGCAGCTTTAGCAAAGCATAAAAAAGGACAAAGCGATGCTTTAGATAGGCAAACAGAAGGAGCGCAAAGTAGAAAGATGGGGGCTTTTGCAAAGTCATTGCTTGATTATGCTGGTGCAGATACAACCTTAAATGAATTTCAAAAGTTAAGTAAAGGTTTTGGAGGTTTGGGAGGAGAATTAGAAGAGATAGACACTGCTATAGAAGCGGCTAAAGTTGCTAAATCTAGTCTTGATCTAGAGGAAGAGAAGCAAATTTCTGATCTAAAACTTAAACTTAAAGCTATTGAAATTAGTGCTGCAAAGGCAGGTATAACTGCTAAAGATATAAGTTATATGAAAGAATTAGCTGATAGTCCAGATCAAGGATGGGCGGTAGTAAACAATCCAAATGTTCCTGAAGCCTATAGATCAGTTTTAGAAGCTATGCTTTTAGCTAAAGCAAAAGTTACACCAGCAACGCCGGGCCAAGGCACACAAAGAAAAGTAAAAGCTAAAGAAAAACTTGTGAAGTAACAAAGGAAAATAAAAAAAGAATGGCTTCTTATGAAAGCATAAAGAACGATCAAGATAAAATTGATCGTATGTATCATTCTCTTCAAAGTTTAGGAGTGGATGTAGCATATGATAATGAAGAAGTATTAGATCGGTTCTTAACAGAAACAAGATACTTCAATGCTAATATATTTTCTACTGGTAGGATAGCTAATCAAGTATCTGAGTTTGATGATATAGATAAAAACTTATTTGCTCAATCTCTACAAGAAATAGAAAATATGCCTAACTTTGGTGAGGGTTCTGCACCTAAAGGCGCGGCAGTTGCTGACTACCTTTTAGCTGGTGCTTCTGATCCTACTAATTTAGTATCTGCCGTAGCTTCTGCATTTACATTAGGAGGTGCTGGTGCAGCAAACTTAGCAGCAAAGGAAGCAGCAAAGCAAGGCTTCAAAAAATATATGAAGGCTAAACTTAATGCTGTTGCCAGTAAACCTGTAATGAAAAGTCTGGCTGTAGAGGGTTCTGTAGCTGGTGCAGGAGGAGCATTTCAGAATTATAAACGACAAGAAGTAGAGCAGGATATAGGTCTAAGAAAAGAATTAGATGCTTCTGATATGGTACTTCAAGGCATACTGGAAGGCACACTAAGTCCTATGGCAGGTATTTCTGCTAATCTTTTAGGATCATCTGCTGCTGGAGGATATAGAGCTTTACCTGATAAGCTTAAATTATTCAATGCTATTCCTTCACTGAATAATGCTACTGCTTGGCTAGAGCGCAACATGATGCCTACTGCTGGCTTAACAAATACTCAAATAAGATTAACTGAAAGAGAAGCAGGACAAGCCTCATCCTTTAAAGACAGGGCAATCTCAATCCAAGATGATTTTCAAAAGCTAATGCAAGAGAAAGATGCACAAGGAAATCCTTTGTTTAGGGCTGAAGAAATATCGGATGAATCAGGTCTTCTTAACAGAGCATTACAAAGGGATACTCAAGCTTTAGATGAGATAGCTACACGCAGTCCTGAACTAAGAGGAAAGTATGATGAGTTCTTTACTTTGGTTGATGAATCTTTTGTTAGAGGGGGAGACTCTGCAGTAAGTAAAGCAACTAAAGCTATCTTTGCTTCTGATCCTAACTATGTCAGAAATGTTCCTGAAGCTTTTGTTCTTCAAAAGAGAGCTATGAAATTTGATAAGTTCTTAGAAGACAACCCTTCAATTATCCCAGATTTAAGAAAGGAAATGTTGGCTAACCCCGGTAATAAACGGTGGAATCAATATACTAATCAGTACGTTTCTAATGGAAATGAATTAGGATCAGAAGATGAGATAGTAAAGATTGTAAAAGAAGCAGCTAAAAATATTTATACTCCTACAAGAAGACTAAGAAAAGAAACAGGAGTTTTTGAAAAGCGTTTAGCTGAATCTGCAGATGAGCAAACTGTTTTTCTGGAGCAGTTTAATCTACTTAAAGCTACATTTAAAGGCAAGAAAACTGAGAAGCAGATAAGGAAGTTGGCAGAGGCAGAGACAAAGAAGATAATATCTGACAACTTTTCGCCTACCGTTAAAAAACTACTAGGTTACAATAGTAATCCTGCCCTTCGTATATCTGAAACTATTAATGGTTTGGTTGATACAGTAGCCAGAGCAAACACTGCTAAAGATTTAGCTGGTGACGCTTTAAGAAGGAATATAGCTGTCCAAGGAAAAGATATGGACTCAGCTACAGCAAGAAAGCTATTAGGTGGAGATGTTATACCTTTTGTACAATCATCAAGAGGTCAGTTTGGCAGGGATAAGACAACTGGTCTGGAAGAAGCGGCACTTGATTTACCTGCCCACGCTGTAGATGATGACCTAAAAAATATATTTATTTTGAAGGATGAAGGTAGAAAGATAAATGAAATATTTAATAAAGATTTCTTTGGTTCTCAACTAGCAGAGAAGAATGGTATAGTAGGTACTGCCATGAGAGCTTTACTTGGTACTCAAGCTTTTGCTAAAGCAGGTAAAACTATCTACAGTCCTATAGCTTTGATAAGAAATTTTGTTGGTGCTGGTGGTTATGTTGCAGCAAGTGGTAACTATAATGGTCTTTTAAAAGCACACAGGCAGCTTACCAATAAACGTAATTGGGATGAGGTAGCAAATGAGTTTAAAGAATTAGGTTTACAAGGTTCTAATATTGACCTGAATCAAACACTAAGAAGATTTGGTGACATAACAGATACGGTCGATGACGGTACTTTCTTACAGAAATTATTTACTAGTGGTGGTCTTTCTTTAGCAGGAAAACCGGGACGGGCTTTATCTAAAGTAGCCAGAGAAAAATACCAAGCAACTGATGATTATTTTAAAACACTAGCTTACATGAATGAAAAGGATAAGGCTACTGAAGTATTTAATGCCTTCTCTCCTGATCAACAACAAGCTAAGTTATCAGAGTTTAGGGACAAATATAATCTGTCTCCCGAAGGAGCTACGAAAGAAGCTTTCTTAAAGGAACAGGCAGCTTCTAAGACTGCTAATATGGTTCCTGTATACGGACGTATTCCTGCTATCTTAGAAAAGTCAAGAGCATTTCCTATTGTAGGTTCCTTTACTGCTTATCCTGCAGAGAGATTACGTAACACCTATCAAATACTTCGTACTGCTACAGATGAAATGAAAGAAGGATTTGAAACAGGCAACACTGTTCTTCGTAATCAAGGTATTAAACGATTAGGCCAATGGTATGCTACTCAAGGTGCGGCTTATACTGCAGCCTATGGTTTATCCCAACTAAATGGAGACAGTGAAACACTAGATAAAATGCGTAGTGGTTTACCTGATTGGCTGAAAGATTCTCCGTTGATGATAACAGGTAAAACTAAAGACGGTATGAATAAGTATGTTAACTTAGGTTACCTACATCCTGATCAAGCTATGCTAGAAGCTGTAGTACCTATGATGCAAAAAGCATCAAGGGGTGAGGATGTATCTAAAGATTTAGATGATGCTTTAATAAGAGCAGGTACTAAACTATTTGGCCCTTACGTTACACCTTCCTTGGCTTTCCAAGCTGCATCTTCTTTAGGCAATGTAGTTAAAGGATCAATAGGTCAAATGGAAGGAAAAGACTATGATGCTTCGCGTGATCTATTTAATATAGCTAAAGTATTGGAACCGGGGTATACTAAAATAGTAAGAGACATGGCTCAAAGTGCTAATGCTTTTGAAAAGTTTGGTGAGCTAGGCTCTGATGCAGAACGTATGGCATATCCTCAAAGATTTGGTACATCTAGACCTGAAGCACAAGACTTCTTAGAAGTATTAACAATGAATGGTCTAGGATTTCCCGGTTTAAAAGAAGAAGTTTTTGATCCTAAGAAAATACTAGGGTTTACCTTAAATACTTTAAACTCAAATGCGAAAGCAAACTATAATTCTTTTGCTAAAGATTTAAGAGATAAGTTATCTGATCCAAGAGCAAGATTTACATTCGAGGATATTCTAGAAGATTATGATGCTATACTCCAAGAGCAATTTGCAGCACAAGCAGCAAGCCATAAACTATTTAAAGATATGGAAGGTTTAATAGGCCAAGGAAAACTAAGAGAGCATTTAAAATCTTTAGGATTATCTAGTGTTGTCCCATCCAATAAAAAACTTTCGTCTATTCTAAATGGTATAGCTAATCCTGTTAGCAAGGCAAGACCTAGACAGTTTTGGAGAGACTTATCAAAAGACTTGAGAGATAAAACAGGATTTGATTATAGCCAAGGTTTGTTTGATTTAAGGCAACGGATGATTAATTTAGAAAATAATTATAAGGGTGCTAACTTAAAGATAGACCCACCCGAAATTGAAATTCAAAAGTAAAAGGTAATAGCTCTATGGAAATGAATGCTGAATTTTTATTTCAGGTAGGGGCAGTAGTAGCTTCTCTAGCTGGAGCATGGGGGCTGGTCAGAGCGCAGGTAACCACCTTAAAGTCTACTCAAGAGGAAATGAAAATCTATATGGATGAGTTGAACAGAGAACTTGACAAGGCAGAGAATAATGTTTCTGTTATGAAAAGTCAGATTACAATCTTAGCGGATATCCTTAGTCCTTCTAATCTTGCTACAGAAAACAGAAGGAAGGGAGAGACTTCAACAAGACTAAGTAAACTAGAAGAAGATATGGTAATCATCCAGCACATGCATAATGGAAAGCACCCCTCTATTGAAGGAGATATTTAAATATGCAAACAGACAGAGCCATCGTAACTTTAACAAGCGAAGCTAAAACATATCTGCGAAGTGTAGCAGAAGAAGGTAAGCATATTTCTTTAGGAGTTAAGAGTGGTGGATGTTCTGGATTTGAATATGTATGGAGCAATGCAGAAGATTATCCTGATGTCCACTGGTCAGACCCAATAGATGATATCTTGGTTGTTGACCCACTAGCAGAATTATATATTGGTGGATCAGAGATAGACTACATCAAAGAATTAGGTGGTAGTTACCTGACAATTCGTAACCCCATGCAGTCTAGTTCCTGTGGTTGTGGTTCTAGCTTCGGTGTATAATTTCTGTGTTAGATTTTATTACTGAACTGCAAGTAAAATTCTTTGAACACAGAGGACATCTGATTATCATAGGGGTACTTCTTCTAGTGATAGCTGGTTCCACATGGTACAGCAGATAATAAAATAATAACTCAGGTCTAAAATAGAAAAATCCTCTGGGTGAAACTCTCGGAGCCACACAGAGGATCGTCATTATTTCTGGTAGGTTGCCCTATAGAACTAAGAGAAGGCTACTCAGCGGCTCTCCTAGCGAGACGATTTTCTCTAAATAGGGGCAGTTTCCTCTAATTCTTCTGATTCCTCCTCAATATCGTCTTCTTGCTCATCTTGGAACCATTTACACTCAAGAAATATTTTAGATGCTCTTTCCTCTCCTAGAATTTCTAGGTTAGTAACTATATCGTGTTCCAATTCAGCGATAGATTTAATTACTTCTTCATCTTTAACTGACCTGACCTTAGATAAAACTTCCAAAGCTTTGATGGCGCTGTTGGTGTGACCATTATTCTTGGCGTAGGTATATTGGTTTTCTATTTCAGAGATAACATCTATCTTGGTTTCTAATTCTTTTTCTAGTTCTTCTATTCTTTCCTTGATGTCTTCTCGTTGAACAAGTCTGTGTCCTTGTGTGTGAGCAGACACGGCAGAGTATCCTGCTGACTTTGCAGACTCTGTAGCATTACGTAACATGACGTATGCTTGACAGAACTTTTCTTGTTTTAAATTTAATTCTGCCATCATTCTACCCGCAAAACTTTTCCCATGCTACATTATGTACCAGTATCTGTCTTGCTGTTGCTTCACTAAGCTTGTCTTGATCTGATATACTTATAGGTTTAGTCCAGCTACATTTAAGCGTCCCGCCGCCAACGCTTACGCAACCGCTTAATAACACTAGCAGAAGAAAGCATACTAATTTCGGTTTCAATTTTATTCCTTTCATTTACTTTATCTAGGGCATCTTCTAGACCTGCCTTTCTGGCAGCATCGCTCCCAGCTTTGTAAGCAAAGATCAAAGGAAGAACTCTAGTAAAGAATCCAAATAGAGATGAGAAGAGGGATAGCATTTCATTCTCCTTTTAAAGGGGTAAGGACAGGGACACTGTATATAAATGCCCCTGCCTTGTAGGTAATCTACTTGCCTGTTTCTTTTGCCTTCCCTACTGTCAGGCTCAAGAACTCTAGCACTTTATATATCTTACCCAGAACGGAATCGGGTGCAGGAGTTTTAGTACCTGCAACCAATAGACTAGCAACAGTAACAATGCCTGTCACGGTTGTTATAATAAGTTCACTGTTAGACATAATCATTTCTAGCATTTAGAATACTCCTTTATGCTGCTTTATCTAAGATTAAATCCAAGTAATGTACTTTTTCATTTTGCTTGGATGACTTGTATACTTCAGAGACTAATGTATTCTCTCCATAAATATTAATACTCATTTCTACTTCAGTATTATCAAATAGTCTTTCACAATCTTGTGCCATAGCCAAGAGTTCTCCAGTAGTCCAGAACTCAACCCCATTAGTTTCAACTCTCATGTACTTAGGCTTACCATCCTGAACCTTCTCTTCCTTTTCTTCCTCTGTGATTTCTCTGTCTACATTACAATCAAAACCAAACAAATGAAAGTTACGGAAACCATAGATATGCATCATGCCTATGGACCGCATAGCAGCACAAGTTCCTCCGTTAACAAATACTGCTTTGTTACTTATATTTAATTTAGCATCTATCTCTAATCCTTCCCCTTCCTGACCCTTGACTTGCTTTGCTACAGCCTGAGAGAAAGCATGCCAACCATAGATGTTATTTGTTTTAGATTGAAGTAGTTTAGTAACACTAGGATCAGTCATGGAAGCAATAAGGAATTTTGTTTTATCATCTACAGTATCAAACAAAGATGACCGTAGTATGCCGTGAGTGCTTGTACCCGTTACTGGTCGAGGATCAAGTATAACACAAGCCCAAGGCTGTATGCAAGCTTCTAAAAGTTTAGGATAGCTATGCTTTACACAAATAACTCTACCATTTGTTTCTTCTTGTACCCTTCTTACTTCATCAAAGTCAGTCGATGGTCCTCCAGAAACAATGATGGCATGTTCTTGGTTAATGTTACACTTTTTTACTATCTCCCAGTTAGATATAAGGTCCGCATTCTTATTAATATTATCCCATATATATTCTTTAGGTACTGAATCTTTAGGCTGCACAATGATGGGCATCTTAGTTAAGTCAGTAGGAATTTGAGGCAGGTTATCATCGTTAAGAAGAACAGCAAGATGAGTTCTTCCTCCACCCTTAACTCTGTCTTGGGATGGTAGCACGGTTATTCTTTTATCTTTGAGAGATTCAACAAGTCGGTTGGTCCCTAGATATTCATCATCTAGAATGTTTCCGTTCTCATCCTTAGAAAAGAAATCATCAAAGACAATACAAGGTATATGCTTTAGGTTCTCGTAGTCTGAACGTACAGTTTCTTCACTGTGACCACCATCAATGAAAGCAAACGAAGCCTTCTTTATTTTCTTCTCTGCTTTCTTTAGAGTTACTTTAGAGTCACCCTTAAATAGATTAAAGGTGAATGTCTTATCTTGTTCTTTCATCTTTCTTTTGAAGTCAGACAGGCGCTTCCTTACTGCCTTTGCTTTGTTGTGTGCCTTAGAGTTTAGCTCTACTATATCTAGTTCTTCTGTCGCTTCCTCAAACAAATCAAAGCCTACATATCTTACCTTGTCACTCTTCTCGAAAGCAGCAAGAGACATTTCAATAGCACGACCACCATTCCATGTACCTACTTCTACAATACAATCGGTAGCATAGGTACGAACAAGTTCTGCCAACTGTCTATACCGAGGAAGACCAATGTCAGGAGCAACCGTATCATCAGATAGCGCACTCTTTAGATTACCTTTAAAGTGTTTCATGTATTGAGACACAGGAGAATTAGCAAAGGCAGGTAGACCTTTAACATCAGGAGTAAGGTTATGTACTTTCATACCATGAGCTATGTAAATCTTTAGTAGACGCTCAAAGATAAAACCATCATGCCATTCTCTGTAAGACACAACCTCACCAATATCGTAGCACCCTCGCAGGTCTGCTAACAGATAATGAGGTGATTGATAGTCAAGATTAAAAGCTACAAAAGAAGTCTCACTATAATCTACATCCTTCCTTCCTAGATGTACTAGCTCTGCTTTCTCTGGTAGAAAAGAAAGAACCCTTTCTTCACTTAAAGGTTTGGTTGTTTCTGTATCTGCGTCTAACCAGATTAGCCAACCACCTTTTATTTCTTTCTCGCTTATCTCTAAGGATAGATCAGTCATGGCATAAACTTTATGGCACCATTTGATAGCATCCATACGCCAATTGTAATCTACTTGACCACCCTCTGTACCATCGTGTGTCTTCATATTCTCTCTGTAAGAGATCATGTCTTCGACATCATTAAGGTTTCTGTATTCAATTACCTTTGACTGAGGAAACTGTTCAACCAATTCATCTGGACAATCATGGTAATAAGCTATAAGTTTTAGATCATCTTTCCAAAACTTAGCTGCAGATTCTAGCATGTTCTTAGCATAGCTTATATAGCCAGAAGAACTAAATGAAGTTACAAATCTTATCATTTTATTGTGTCATCTCCTCGTAGAGTTCTGTCCATTCCTTAGCGTACTGTTCATCTATCTTTCTCTTAGGTTCCCATGCTCTGAATAGAGGACCACCAGTAGTAAAGTGAACACACTTAGGTTCAATATCAGGAGAAGAATGATCATCAAGCCAGTTCCATTCCTCATTTATACTTCCTATATCTTCACTGTCACACCAATGAAATCCATGTAACCATGTGCCTGATTTAATATTAACATCTGATATAGTTAGTTCTGTCTTTAGCCAAGGATGAGAACAGTTCCATAGCATAAAGCTAGACCAGTTCTTTCTTGGATATACTTGTTGTACCTTACCATCCATCTTTGTTTTAGCTTCAGGATAATGCTCATGCTTCACACAACTAACAACCTTTTTAGTAGTCTTGAAAATATCAAAAACTTCTAGAATGTCTGATCTAACAAACATATCACAGTCCATGAAGATGGCATGTCCTTGATGTAAGTTAAGGAAAGGAACAAGGAATCTAGAAAAACTAAACTCAGTAGAGAATGGTTTCTGGTCGAAGATATCTACATGCTTACCATCGCTAAGAGTTTTTCCTCTTCGATACAAACCAGAAAGTCTTACACTGTCCTGTACTAAAGGTACAATATTGACAGGACCAGAGGCATGTTTCTGTATACTATATTTTAAAACATTATAATAAAGTTCTTCTCTTTTATCAAAGCCAATATAGACAGTAGGCATACGAGCGATATTATTATTATCCATTATTTTTTTATTATCTCCTTTCACCATAAAAAGATAGAGGGCAGCACCCCAACCGCCCCCTATCACAGCCTAACGCACTTCCGACTAACGACTGAATCATACACTACTAATTAAGTAATGTCAAGCATTTATTTACACACCACAACTTCCACCGTGACCAGTGATATCACAGATGTCGTGTGTCTCTAGGCTTTCTTCAAACTCTTCACCTAACTTAGTTACTGCTTCATCATAAGGTACACTCGTTAGAGGTTGACCACCTCTACAAGAATCAGGATAAACAGTGAAGCCTCTTAGCCTGTGAGCATAAGACGCAAGAGTATTAGCGAAGTCATCTACAGTATCAGGATTGTTAAGCTTGCTACCCCATGAAGGCAGGTTAATGGTAGAAGATATGGACATATCCACATAATCCTGAACGTCTGCTTGAAACTTCATGCGACGTTTGTAGTCTTCAGCTAAGTCAAGTGCAGACTCAATCTTATCTGGAACAGCACCATAGAGATCAATCAGTTCTTGTGCTGCACTGTCTACAACGTACTGATAGTGCCAACGTGTACCACCTTTAAGGTACCTACGCTTGTAAGCAACAGCGAAGATAGGCTCTACACCAGTAGATGTACCAGCAAGGATACCTATGCTTCCTGTAGGCGCTATAGCTCTATTGGCTACTGGTTTGCTAATGTTCATTTTATCTGCAGTCTCTTTAGATACCTTATTGCTTTCTCCTTCGTAAACTCCTAACCACTTATGAAGTTCTTCTGTCACCTCATACTTAGAACCTTTCTTGATTAACCATTCATGCATACCCATCAAGCCAAGACCAAGACGCCTGTTCTTTTCTCTTACAGAATAAACTTTATCGTAAGGCAGCTTGGCTTTTAAAGTACCACAGATAAGAAACTTTGTAGCCAAGTGTACAATATCTTTGAACTCGCTAAGACTATCAATCCTACCCAAGTTAATGCTACCAAGGTTACAAACGTCCGAATCGTCAGATGATGTAACTTCTGTGCAAGCATTGCGAAGGGTTTCGTTTTCTTTGTCAAAGAAGTTGAAGCTAAATCCCGGCTCTGCTGTGGATAAAGCCTGCTGTACATTAGTCCGAAAGACATCTCCTACATCTCCTGTGTTCCAGTAATTTAATAACCATTCAGTATCGTAGTTAACACTGACATTAGTCATGTCGAGTGGTGCAGGAAAGTTAAAGTCTTGTTCCTTTATCTGACCTAGACTGTACTCTGTATTTCCTATCTTCATATCATACCAGTTCTTGCTGGATAGAAACTTAGGTATGTCTGGATGTTTCCAGTTTAAGCTGGCATAGATAGCTGACCTGCGGCTACCCCCTTGCATAACCCTGCGGCCAATTTCGTTTAACATCTGCATCTTAGGTATAGGGCCGGAAGCAAGACCACCAGTACCAGAAAGAACTCTACCTTCCTCTCTGTATACAGAGTAGTCTGTGCCAATACCACCACCTGTCATCAGGCACGACTCTGCTTTCCAAGAAAGGTTAGCCCAATCTTCTCTGGTATCTTCCTCTGCCTTTAATAGATAGCAGTTGTTAAAGAATTTATTTTGTCTTCCAGCATAATAAAGATATCGACCACCGGGAATAAATTTAAGATCGGTTATGTATTCTTTGAGTTGATCTTGTTCGTCATTGGTTAGTTGTACACCACATACATCATCTACTAAAGTTGATGCAAGGCTTGCCCATGTTTCACAACCTTGATGAGCATACTTGTGTTTGAAAATATCTTCTGAAAATTTAGACCTGAACATGGGGTTTTCGTTAGATCGGAATGTAGGCATTTAATCTAGTCTCCTTCTATTATATGATCGTGAGCGTATAGCATAAGCAGTGTGTAATGTAGCATCTTTAATATGTCCTGTCTATTCCTTCCTCCTTTCTTTCCGTATCTCTTCCAATATTTTAATACGTTACCCATAAGAAATCCTTCTGCATAACCGTTATCAAATATTATTTCTGAGGCTTGGTGTTTTCCTTTTGCGTAATGTTGTGCGTAGGTTTCTTGAATGTATTGATGCATCTCATCTAGATAAGATTCTTCATCAAACTTATAGGTAGGTGTCGTCATCTTAGTTCCTTTACTTAAAAGATATGACAGTGTTAATTCTCTTCCTTACATAATCTATTTCCTTGGACTCAATAACTTTATAAGCAAAAGATTTAGCGTAGTTAATATCTATTCCAGCTAAATCACAGACAGTTCCAAAGTCTTCTGCAGTAACACCAACAGAAGCAGCGAACCACGCTTTAGCATTGTCTCTTGCTGTCCTAGCTTCAGAAGACTCTCGTTGTTCTTCTGGCTTGGTAGCGTCTAAGATTGCTTGGAGAATGACAGTAAGGAAAAGAACTTGTTCTGGTGCAGACTTTTTTGTTTCTATTAACTGTTCCATCTCAATAATAAATTCATTGCTATTCTCTTTGATATTCACCATACAACCATTCTTCTGGAATACCATCCTTCAAATCACAAAACAAAAAGTCATTCTTGGTACACCAATCAGCGTAAGAAGTCTTTGATCCTTTGTATATTTTATTCTTAGAGTTAGTGAAGACAAACCTAACATCTGCATCAGGATTACTCTCTCTTAGAAAGAGGTGTTTCTTCCTGTCTTCTCTGGTGAATCTTCCTTTAACTTCCAGAATAATACCCGTATCATCAAGAACAAAATCAGGTAGATATTTCTTGTGTTCAATCCACATATAAGGGATATAGTGTGGCTCAAAGTCAAAGCCTACATCCTTACTATCTAAATACTCTGCTGCAGTTTTCTCTGCACCTGATCTAAATCTATAGTTCAGGGACATTGGGTGTCCTATCTACTTGAGTAAGATACTTAACATTAGTAGCATACTGGAAAGCTCTTAGCCCTGTACCATTGTTCGCATCGTGCCAGCAATCGAACTTATAAGAACAGTACACGCAGCCAGTGTCCAGCTTACGATTGCCAGAAGCACCATCAGGAACATCATCGTAGCAACGATCAGGAGGCTGACCATTAGTGATAGCTTGTCGAAGATCGTCAATACGAGATTCTGCATTTATCATATCCATGTGGTGTACAGGACAATATGTTATCTCTCCTGTTGATTTATCTATGACTACAAATCCTGCTTCCTTAGTGTCATTAGCTTGAGCATAAGCAGATAGCTGAGAGATATAACCAAAGGGATCGTCTTGAAAAATCTTTCCACTCTGGAATTTCTTAAAAGAAAAACTAGATGCACTCTTGAAATCAACAAGCACATCATCCACTCGACCATCCTGATGACCTACTACATTGTTAACAACCAATTCCTTTTGTCTGTCCGTTACAGTGTGACCTGCAGTTTTGGAAAGAAAGACAAGAAGGCATTCCAAGATATCTCCGTAAAGAAACTTTATGTAGTCCGAACCAGACAGATCATTCTCTTTGTTGTGTGGATTATTATATTTATCATTAAGAGAATACCATATCTTTCTGTCTGGTTGTCCTATCATAGATAATCTTAGATTCTTTCTTGGCTTCCTTTCCTCACTAATAGCAGAGACAATGCAATCAGTTATATCTGCCGCTAGTTCCTTTAAATCTTCCGCAGATATTTTAGCCTTCCTATCAGTAAAGATACTGTAGATATCTTCTACTAAAGTATCTATTGTTTTCTCTGGTTGCGTTGCCTTTGCCATAGCTATACCTACGCAGCTAATGCTGTAGGAACAGGCTCACTTAAAAGACGGTAGCGAGTATAAGGTTTACCCTCTGGTGTCTTAGCAGATACAGCTTCAATCGTGTAACCTTTCTTGCGTAGCTTAGAAATTGCAGCAGTTAAATTCTCTGCCCATCCATTCTCAATAGCAGTCTTTCTAGTAACACGCATACGCTTACGCAAGGCACTTAGTAATCTACTCTGTCCGTTTCGCATTCTTATATATCCTTTCTTTAAGTTGCAGTATCCTTAGAGCCGACAGTCCCTCTCCACTCCTGTCAGACAGTTCCGTTGCCCCATAACTTTATGGCAACCCCGTGTACACCTCCTTACTTAAAAGGGTACTGCTTCTTCTTGTTGCTGGGAAGTAGACGAAGACTTGACTACATAGCCATCGTCAATAGTATCAAAGTCGTTGGTGTTTCCATAAGGAATAAGATCAACAACCTGTACAGCCATGAGGTCTGCACCTATACCAGACTTACCTGCGTAATTCCAATTATAAGTAGCGAACTTAACATTAACCTTACTACCATTACCAATAAGCTGATCATTCCAGCTATTGTTAGCAGAATCTTTAACGGTAGGAGCAGGACGCTCGTCACCGTTCTTCTTGTATAGCTTACGCTTGATGGTGACAAAATCAAAACCACCCTTATTCTTAACAGTTAAACCAAGACCTTCTATTATACTCTTGGTATCATCATCCAACTCAAGATCGATTGAGTATACTGGTTCGTAAGTCGTATTAGGAGCGAGAACGCTTGCCCAATGTGCTTTACCAGAAACGATGTGGACATCATTAGCCATGTGTTAGTAACCTTTCTTTTTTTGTAGGCTGCACTATGCAACCCTTCTCTAGTTTGCGAATTATGCACTATTCTGTATGCTAAGTCAAGCACTCTTTGATATATTTTTTATGTTTTCTTTTGATTGATTGATAACATCTTGAAACATAAAGTCATCTATATTTTTTAAGGAAGATATCTTTAGGTTGTAGCAGTCGCTCTTGACTACATAACCGTTCGACTTATCTATGGTTCCTCTCTTCATAAATATACTATCCTCAAGGTACTGATCTTTATCGTAATAACCTAGTATCCAACCAACAGAAAAATCATTTTTAATTCTACAGAATATGTAGTAGTCACATTGTTGCTTAGTATTCCAGTTAGATATAGAACAATCATAGTCTAGCTTTGGTTTGACTGATGTTCTTTTAGTTTTAACATCAACCTTCTTACCATCAGAAAGAACTATGTCATAGTTATAAGTAGATTCAATTGGACGATTAAGATATTTAGATACTATCAGTTCCCCCATAGCACCATAAATATTTCCTGCACCCTTCGTAAAAGAACCTTTGAGTACTCCCATACCCTTAGACATTTTAGCAGCTTCAGTAGCTATGTCTTCAGTGATCTCCAGTTCTTTTATTAGTGTGTCTGCGCCCATGTCTTTCCTATTTTGTACTCGCTTCCTAGTGGGCATAGTACTTTCAAATCCTTTTCTGTTTGTTTCATTGCTTTCTTTGTAAGTTCTCCAAATAATTCAGCATGTGGATTATATACCTCATGTTGGTACTCATCGTGTATTGAGGCAACAAGAGATGCTTTCACCTTCCTTTCCTTATAGAGTTTGTTAATATTAATTAACCATTGCTTACATATAACTGCACCTGCTCCTTGAATTAATAGGTTAACAGCAGCGTGTCTGTTCCTTATCATCAGGTGCCTTCCATCTAAGCCAACAAGATAACCTCGCTGACTAGCCCTGTCAACTCTCTCTCTGAATATCTTCAGGGATGGTGTGTTAGAAAGAAAAGAATCAATTAACTCCTGTCCTTTACTTGCATTACCACCAACTACCTGACCTATCTTAGCTGCACCAGCACCGTAGATGAATGCGTATATGAATGTCTTAGCTTGGTCGCGTGTGTCTAACCCAGCAGCTTTTTGATTTGCTGTATGTATGTCACCATCTACTACTTCAGTAGTAAACTTCTTGTCACTTAGGTAGTGGGCTAAGGCCCTGAGTTCAAGAGAAGAAGCATCGCAACCAACAAGAACATTAGCACTACTGGAAACTGTCCAGCAATCCCTGCACTCCTGACCATAAGGAGAGTAGACTGCAGGAACTTGAGCCATGTTTGGTGAATGATGCGCCATCCTCCCAGATATAGCGCGTAAAGTAAGTACTTGTCCATGAACTTTCCCATCTTCCTTAGTTGCTTCTAGCCAAGACTTAACTTGGGCTACTCGTTTCTTTAACATAAGATACTCTGCAATCATCTGTGCTTCAGGGATATCTACCTTCTTTAAGACACTCTCATCTACAATAGCGTGACCCTTCTCCGTAAACTTATCGGGTTCCCATCCACATTTCTTTAGCCTTTCAACAATCTGATGACGCGAGGCAAGGTTGAAGGTTTGGTAGTCAATGGATGTATGTACTCCTGATACGGTGGTATAGTCTTGTATGTGTCTGAGTCCAACGGTAGACAGGCTACCATCCTTCTTGTAGCGAGGAGTAACTTCTTTAACAGCGATAGGCATAGGTATAAATCTATCCCGCACTTCCTGTTCGAGGGCATCTGACTTGTCTTGTAACCTCGCAATGAGGCTAGTTGCTTTCTGTATATCAAGAGTAAATCCATTCCTTTCTTGCTGATCAACTAAAGCTCTTATCTTATATTCTAGTTCTACAGAATCTCTGCTTATATTTTTAATATCTTGTTGAAGAGTAATCCAAACACGTTCAGTTAAGTCTACATCACGCTTGCAATACTCTATCATCTCATCCGATACACCAGAAGAGAAGTCATTGAACTCTATCTTAGCAAAGTTTAATCTCTCACCCCAAGCGTTCAAGGAATGTCCCTTGTCTCTTGATGGGTTGGTTAGCTGGGATAGGATAAGAGTATCTTCTAATTGAGATAGAGTTATCTTTGTACCTAGTAATTTATTAAGAACTGGTGCATCAAAAGATATACCATTGTGCATTATAAACTTATCTACTTTACTACAGAATAGAGGGAAGTCAGTGTAGCACTCCTGTTCTTTCCAAGAGTATACCCTACCTGTCTTTCTGTCTTTAGCTACGATACAATGTACAACGGTAGCATCTAAACTATCTGTCTCAATATCTAATACAACTATCATTTACCTTCCAATAAAGATACTAATTCTAAGTCACACACAGGACAAAAGCCTACTTCAATATCTTCTAAGTATAGTACAGCATCACAGTTCGTACATTGTTGGTACTCCTTATCGTCAAAGCCATCGTCATGTTGGTACTCGTAGTCAGGGTTTAACCATGAAGGATGTATACTATACTTCGACATTCTTTTCAAGCTCCTTATAAAATTTACCTACCTTTATTATCTCATCTGCTGTGGAGTAGCTTTTTATTTGATTAACTTTCTTACAAACCCATATCACATTTCCTATTTCATATCCTTTATCATTATCAATTCTATCAAGAGTTGCAGAATTAAATTTGCCGCCAGTATCTTTGTTTACTTTAAATTCAATACCTAATACAGGACATGTTCTATTTTTAGGAAAAATTTCTTTCAAATATTCTTCAGTTATGTTAAAAGGTTTTTTTAATTTATTTTTATTTCTGTGTCTAGCACTTATAAATGATACATAAAAAAAGTAATCACCATAATTACGATAATTATTTATTTTATTTTTAAAGTTTTTTTCCTTAACTTCTGGACGTTGGTAATATTCTTTAAGATATTTTCTTCTTAGTTCCTTAACTTCTGGACGTTGGTAATATTCTTTATCATGTTTTCTTTTTCGTTCCTTAACTTCTGGACGTTGGTTGTATTCTTTAAGATATTTTCTTCTTCGTTCCTTAACTTCTGGACGTTGGCAGTATTCTTTCATATATTCTTTTTGATCAAAAGTCATAGAACAATATCTCCTTCACCGTCATCACCATCAGGGTTGTCACCAAGACTCTGGACTTCCTGTAACCGTCCAGTAGCCTTGTTAAAGAACAAGTGACAAGCCACACCTGTCTCTCCGCTGTAACGGTTCTTCAAGACGCGGATCGTAGTAGTGTTAGAGATGTTCTCGTCATCAGATTGTTGGTCCCTTTCCATAGCTACCACTGCATCTGACAGTTGAGCTATGCTCTGGCTACCCCTGAGATGAGCCAAGCTTACCTCCTTACCTTGCTCATGTCCAGTGTCTCCACTGGTGCGTCGGAGATGAGACACAAGCAACAGAGCTACGTTACATTCCTCTGTGATGCTGCGAAGCTTAGTCATAAGGTTGTCGATGTTCCTTCGTTCATCCTCTCCTTCTAACCCAGACACTAGGATAGATAGATGGTCAAGGAATATCCACTTACAATCCAATGCCTTGATCATGTACCTGATGCGACTAAGGATTTCATCTGTACGCATAGAACCAAAGTGATCGAAGGCATAGAATCTGCGCGTACCTACAGTAGCATCTTGCCACGCTACTAGGTCTTCGCGAGAGAACTCATCCCTGATCTCCCTGATGTACAGTCTAGCGTTAGCTTCGACTGACATGAGATGGAAGATAGTATTACGCACGTTCTCTTCCAAGGAGATAACACCTATGTTCTCTGTCGTATTGTTCAAGACGTAGTGCATCATCTCTCGCATGACACTGGACTTACCCGTGCCTGTACCTGCAGTGAATGTTACTAGCTCACCTGTACGCATTCCGTATAGCTTATCGTTAAGCCCAGCAAAGGGATAGAGGCAGGTCTTGTAGTGTCCTTCCTCGTAGAGAGCATCCCCCATATCAGCAAGGTTAAGGATACCTGCTGGTGTGTACTGCTTTGCATTCCACCAAGCGATAGAGAAGTCTTCACGCTTGCCTTTCATAAGATACTCGTTAGCATCCTTGAAGGTAGACAGGTTAACGATCTTACACTTGTTAGGTTCAAACAGAGACGCTACCTTCTGCGCTGCCTTCTTACCTGCATCGTCGGAATCAAAGCACAAGACAATGTTATCGAAGGTATTGAGGTACTCAAGGTTAGACTTGCAGTTCTTATATGCTGATTGAGCGCCAGAGTTAACAGAAACGACAGGCCATTTTGAGCCTAGCATTTCGTAGGCAGACATAGCATCCAGTTCCCCTTCGCAAACGGTGACATACTTACCACCGCCAGAGAACAAGGTCTGTCCAAAGAGAACAGCTTTGTTAAGGGTTCCTTCTGGTTGAGAGTACATAACCTTGGTGTCACATACCCTTACCTTGGTAGATATGTGATTGTTATTCTTATCGTAGTAAGGGTAATGATGTTTGATAATCTTATTAGAGTTATCTAATTCTACTGTAACATTATACTTCTTACAGGTATTGTGTGCTATCTTCCTGTCAGCTATCGCTGAAGATATAGAGTTATTTAAATTAGTCATAGGCTTCACCGTGTTCTTTGTTTGTTGAAGCTGCATTTCTTTAAAGTCTCCTTCGGTTATGCGGCTTGAGTTACGATGGTAGGTAGCGCAAGAGAAGCACCAAGAATGTCCATCAGAATAGAGAGTGTATGCATCACTTGATGAACAGTCAGGACACGGCCCTTGCTCGACTGCCTTGGTTAGGTCATGCTCTTCATGTTGACTGTACATCTAGTACCTCGTTGGTATTGTAGCTTTTTCCTTCTCTGCATCCAGTGTGTTACATATGTTTTTTAATCTCCAAAACTCTCGTAAAATAGTTTGGAGATCAGAAACAAACATGTCTCCACTATTACTATCCATTGATTCATAGGCATCTGATACACTATCAGTATAGTCTTGAACTATTTCTTCTAGTGTACGTTCCTTAGTCTTCCATTTATATTTAGGTATGTCAATCATATTAATTATCCTTGTTGTCTACAGGCGATTTCATTTTAATACGATTACTATCCACACCAAACAAAGTGAAGGAAGCCTTCTCTCCGTTATCTGTAAATACTGTGATAGTAGTGTAGTGGGTTTCTGTAGTAGGCAAGTAGCTATTTTCTACATCTATGTTAGTAACGCTGTGGATATTTGTGGTGTAGCTAGACATGATCTGATTCCTTTATCAGTTTAAATTCAACGAATTGTTTTGGAGCAACAGTGACTCGCAACTTATGTGGATGTATATATTTAGTCTTAAACTTTAAGTGATTCATAAGAGTACGAATATAACCTAGTGTATCTATCATCTCTTGAAAAGTACCTTTATCAAATGGATTAAGACACTGATCCACTCTACTTTTTCTGGTACTTTTAATTATCTTGTACATCTTTTGATTCTCCTATGTAATCGTACATGATTTTCTTTGTAGGTTTTCCTTTCTTTCTTGTATATCTTTTCTTAGACACAACTACCTTGTGACCTAGAGCGTGTCTCCACTTCCAGTTAGGGTCACGTTTCTTAACTACTTTGCTCATCTTGATTATCCAATAGCTCATTAACAAATGCCATGTCACCTGACATGATCTCATCTGTTTCTTCTGCTGCTAATTTCTTAGCTTCTTTCCTGTTATAACCTTCTTGCATATAGGTTGTCAACAGTTCTCTGAAAATAATTTTCCTGTCTTTTTCCCATAGGTTTTTCATTACTCTACCACCTTTTCCCTATGTATATTCCATAAAGACAGAGACAAAGAATCATCTATAGCATCTGTCTTTTTAATCTCAAAGCTTTGTACACCATCCTCATTTGTATAGATAGCTAAGTACAAACCATTCAAAGATATTTCATTGTATATCATTGTTCCTTTTCCTTGTTGGTTAAAGCAGCCCAAGAGGTAGGATACAATACATTAATTATCTTATCCCAAAGGGAAGCTAAGTATTGTATCTCCTGTTGTGCGTGAGGATCACTCCTCAAATTATAAGCTCTGGCGAAAGCATAAAGAGAACCAGTAACATAGTAGCTGGTGTACATGCTTTGAGGCAGTACCATCCTTGCTTGTTCTGGACACACACCTAATCTTAGTAGGTGATTGTATGTCCACTCACTAGTCTTCAATGCTTTCTGATACTCGTTCATGTAAGCACCCTTACTGATGTCAACAGTCTCATTGCTGCTACCTTGCTTTGCATTCGATGCTCTTCGACGCCATTCCTTTGGCTCATAAAATTCTGGTGAACTGTCAACATATCTGCGTGATACCTCATTGTAAGAGAACCCTACCATATGTTTGAACCTTTGTCTAGCTACAAATAAAGGTACGTTCTCACGCAGCGTTATAGTACAATGTGTGAATGGTGTGAAGTGATTATGTTGTGCTAGGTAGTTAATTAATTTTACATCTGATTCTTTTAATTCTTGTATACCTATCGCAGGTATATCTTTGTTCCAATCAGATTCCTTATCGAAAGATACTCTGGCTGAATTAACTACAGTCAGGTCAGTACCAGAAGAATCTATTAACTCTGCTTCCATATCCTTACCTTTCATTTTAATAATTAGCTATTCCGTGGTAGTGATCAATTAATATCTCAACCTCTTGTTCTCTTGCTTCATTTAGAAAGTAGTTTAAATAATATTCATAGACTATATCTTCCAAGGTTTCTCTTGACCAACTCTTATTAAATTTTGTACCTATTGGGAGGTGACTTTTTAATGATTCAATCGGCCAGTCCTCCATCCAATATGACACTGCATCTTGAATTAATTCTTCATCAATGTAGTCATACATAATCTTTCTCTTTCTTCTACATTAATACAAAGCATACAATTAGAATAACACCTAGAAGACATACTATAATCTCAGTCTTAGTTATCATAATACATTATCTCCTTAGTTATGTTGGCGCACCCGGCAGGACTCGAACCTGCAACCTATAGATTAGAAGTCTATTGCTCTGTCCAGTTGAGCTACGGGAGCTAGTCATCTTCCCTGTAACCTAATGATTTGTTTAATAGTTTATGAGAGATATGTTCTAACTCTTGCTCTCTGTCTGCCAACTTATCTTCAAGGTACATTACTTCCTGCTTCAATTGTTTTACTTTCTTGTACTCATTATATAGTTGAGTGTTAAGAAACTTTATTTCATTCTTAGCTAACTGTACTTGATAACTCTCATCAGTTACTTTATTTGTATCTTCTGCTTCAAGATTACCATTATTAAATGCAGTGTCTCCATCTAATATGTTCTGTAATGCTACTCTTAATTTAATAGCATCGATGTATGGTACTTCAGCAGGTAGTATATCTTTCTTTATAAATTCTTCTAGGTCATCTCTTATCATTAGAAATCATCTCCAAATCCAGAGTCAGGATAGACATCATCCATACTTTCCATAGTAGAATTACATTTCTTTTTATCGTTTGATCTCTCTTCTATTAATTGTTGTAGTTCTGCGGCAAAGAAATCAAACTCATACATAAGTTGTTCCGCATTAAAGAGCATAACTTCTTCGGAGTAAGTTGAGTTGTCTCTGCTATTGGATTTGCCTATATATTCTCCGATAAGATCACTCAAAAGTACCCAACATAATCGTTTGTTCCCATACTCCGCATCAAGGTAAAAGGATACATATAAACCTTCGTCATGTGTTTCTAATTGTACTCCTACATCATCTAAAACAAATTTACTTTTGATCATCATGTGCCTTGTTCCTTTTCTTTCTCAAATAAAAGAGGTGGACCTAGTATATAAAAAACTAAATCCACCTCAAGCCAACAACTAATGGACCATATTTAACCGGGCAATAGTGTCAGGATATTGTTCAGTATCCCACTCCTCTACACCATTTAGGAAGTCATTGATCTGATCAACTGGTATTGCCTCAATGAATGGAGCATGAGACACAGTGAGCAGATAAGACTCCATGTAGCCGGGTATATCAGAATGATTTCTATATTTGTAAACCATTGTCGTAGTCCTTCCTTGTTTGGTTGTTAAGCTGCCTCAAGGAAGTCAGCAAACACCTTACCACCAAGCCACTTACTGACCTGTTCCTGACGCTTGAGTAGTGTACCATCATCTCCGGTACGAGTCAAGCCAAACCTTGTATTCTCTCCACCGTGACTACCATAGTTGGTCATCGAAGATACAACAGAGAACACGTTGTTGCCTCGCTCTTGTACCTCATCGATGTACTGGGAAAACAAACGAAAAGCCAAACCATTTTTACGTTTGGGATCGTCAGTCGTACCTGTTGTTAGCTTACGGAACAGGTCCATTACCTTCTTGCTGTCATAGATATGGGAGTCAGCCCACTTCTGGTACAGCAATACAGTATTCTTGTGCCTCTCCAAGGACATTTCAAA
>TARA_R110002012_G_scaffold279451_5_pt1 | contig 23308 bp, 17 predicted proteins | sample TARA_R110002012 | Tara Oceans TARA_R110002012 (sample SAMEA4396515) | marine metagenome | biome: Westerlies Biome; feature: [DCM] deep chlorophyll maximum layer (ENVO:01000326); material: water (ENVO:00002006), including particulate matter (ENVO:01000060) such as... | depth 40 m | reverse complement strand
CCTGTTTATCTTTCCGGCGTTGAGCGAAGACCCGCCGATGAACAAACCCTTAAAAACAAAGAGATTGCTATCAGCTACGCCGCTTTCCGGGCAATGAATGAATATTATTTTTCCGACGAGCCCATGTTTCGGGATTTCATGGAGGAATTGGGGTTTGATCCAGATAACGAGTCGCTTGATGCTAGCACGCCAGAGGGAATAGGCAACCTGGCTGCCAAAGCAGTGATCGATGCACGAAAAGGCGACGGTGCCAACCAATATGCGGAGGAAGAGGGATCCGGTGGGCAGCCCTATTTCGACTACACAGGCTATGCGCCGGTGAACCCGGTTGATAAGAATGTGGATCCGAATCGCTGGCAACCCAAATATTTTTCCGACGGCAAAGGAGGGAAGTATGCGCCTGGCTGCCTCACACCCTTTTGGGACAAAGTAAAGCCAGTGGCGCTGAAGTCAGGAGATCAGTTTCGCCCGGGACCACCACCTATGGTAGGATCCGAACAACTGGAAAAAGAGGTGTGGGAGGTGATTGAGATGCAGGCCAACCTTACCGACGAGCAAAAGGCTCTTGTGGAATTTATGCGGGACGGTCCGCAGTCGGTGCAACAAGCAGGCCATTGGCTGAAGTTTGCTCAGGACGTTTCTGTGCGGGACAACCACACCCTTGACCAGGATGTGAAGATGTACTTCTACAATCAGGTTGTAGCCATGGACGCCTTTATTGCTTCATGGGATTCAAAGATGTTCTACGATTATGCAAGACCCTATGCGTTGGTGCATCAGTACTACGATGACCAAAAGATCAAAGCCTGGGGCGGTGAGGGAAAAGGGATGATTGAAATGACAGGCAATCAATGGCGGCCTTATTCTCCTGAAACCTTTCTTTGTCCGCCGTTTCCCAGTTATGTATCGGGCCACAGCACCATCAGTGGGGGATGTGCTGAAGCGTTGAAGCTATGGACAGGGAGCGACGAATTTGGCTCCGAGTCGGTTTTGGTGGCGGGTGCCATGACAGAACCCGACAACCTGGGTGATACCGTAACTTTGCGATTCCCAACATTCACCCAAACGGCTGAAATGGCTGGCATTTCAAGGGTGCTCGGCGGCTATCATATCCAATCCGACAATATTGAAGGGTTAAAGCTGGGTCGTGAGGTGGCGAGGGAGGCCTGGAAGTTCTATAAGATGCATGTGGGAGAGGAGTAAAAAGTTTTTGTTATAGCGCCCTGCTTTTGCCGACGCACCCCTCGAAGCCTTAGTGTTGTTCCGCTTCTCCAGAGCATCTATATTACAGCAATGAAAAGAGCTTGGGTAGTTTCTATTTGCTTGTTGGTTTGTTTCGGAGCAAACGCTCAAAACGCAGTCGCCATAGACAGCCTGCTTTTGGCGTACAGGCAAAACCCCGGCAACGGGCAAGCCATGGAGGAAATAGTCAATTATTATCGGACGGAGAACCTCGACTCTTTGCAGTTCTATTCTCATCAGCTGACGGCGTTGGCCGGAGAGAACAAAGAGTTGGTGAACGAAGTGTTGCTGACTCGTGTCAACGCCTATATGCTTTTCAACCGCTACGACAGTGCTGACAGCCTGCTTCAGCAGGTTAAATTGGATGAAAGTGCCTCTCCACGGATGCGGGTTGGATACATTATGGCTACGGGCCGCATATTATTCTTCAATCAGCAGTACGACAAGGCTTTGGAGAACTTCTACATTGCCCGCCAGCAAATAAAAGACAATGACCTGACCGAGCTTTTGCCCGAGGCATACGCCGATATAGCGTCTGTATTAAGGCAGAACAATGATCTTGAAAACTGCGCCCGGTATTATGCACTTGCTTTAGCAGGAGCAACAGCTGCTAATGATGCTGAGCTGCAGGTAAGAGTTTGCTACGCCCTCTGTAGGATTTATAACGGGGGCATTTCTGTCGACCTCGACTCGTCAGTATACTACGGTGAGTTGGGCATGGAAATAGCCCGTAAAGCTGGTTACAACTACGGGTATGCCACCATGGTGGACATTGTCACTGCGCCCATCATCCGGCAGGGCCAATACCGCAAAGGCATACAAATGGCCAAAGAAGCTCGCAGGTATATTGAGAAATACAACTTTCCGCAGCGTTCTCTCTATTATCAAATACTCAACGAGGGCTTTGCCTACGAAAAACTAGGTGTTTACGACTCTGCTATGCTTCGCATGACTGAGGGAGCAACACTTCGCCCAACTGGTATCGATCATCACCGGCTTAAGTACCTGATTCACAAATCGAAGGGAGAGTTTAATCAGGCATTACAGGCGTATGAGCTGTACAAGACCAAGTATGACTCTATAGTCAGCGGAAGGAACTCTGCGAGCCTGTCGTCCCTACAAGCGAGATTGGAAGCCAATATCAAAGAGCAGGAGGTTGCGAGGCTGACACAAACTGCTGAAGTGCAAGCCCTCCAGCTATCTCAGCAAAGGTATTTTTTGGGGGGGCTGGCTATTTTAATCATACTGTTGACAGGAGGCGCTGTGTTGATTTACAGGCAACGCCAAATAAAGCAGCAGCAGGCGCTGACTAATATGGAGCTGGAGGAAACCAGAAAGCGACTGACCCTGGAGCAGCAATACAGGGCCTCAGAGCTCAAAGCGCTGCGTTCGCAAATGAACCCCCACTTCATATTCAATGCCCTCAATTCCATTCAGGAATATATCATGATGAATGAGAAAAAACTTGCAGGAAAGTTCCTCGGGAAATTTGCTGACCTGATGCGCATTTACCTTCATCACAGCCAGATCAGGCAAATCACTGTTGCTGAGGAAATCGAGGCATTGAATCTCTATCTGGAGCTTGAAAAGCTGCGTTTCGAGGATACACTTTCCTACCGGATACAAGTTGACGAGCATCTCGATCCGGGACTTATTACAATTCCCACTTTTCTCATTCAGCCCTACGTGGAAAACGCCATCAAGCATGGCTTGCTTCACAAAAACACTGATCGTGAGTTGTCTGTCTCTTTTCACTACCATCCCGATCATCAGCTATTGGAATGTGAAATTGTGGACAATGGAATTGGCAGGAAAAAATCGGGGGAGATTAATATTCTTAGGAATCCCGATCATCAATCGTTTGGTATGAGTGCAACCAAAAACCGGCTGGAATTGCTGAACTTCAACAATAAAAATCGGCCGATAGGAGAGACGGTGCATGATCTTCATAACAAGAACGGCGAAGCAATCGGAACAAAAGTGGTGCTAAGTATTCCCATATTGGAATTCGCCAGTTAGGAAGTTGAAAATCGGCATTGGGAAACTTGATCAGAGTGAAACTGAAATACCCCATAGTTTTAGGAAAAAAAGTGTATGCGGGCAGTAATTATCGATGATGAGCAGAAAGCCAGAAATCTCTTGCGGATTTTGCTGGAAGAAAATTGCCCTCAGATCAACGAAATAGAAGACGCCGACAGTCTGCCAAAAGGAGTAAGCCTCATCAATCAGTTCAAGCCTGATATTGTTTTTCTGGACATAGAAATGCCAGGGTACTCAGGTATTCAATTGCTGGATTTTTTCACCCGGGAGCAAATCACTTTTGAGATTATTTTCACTACAGCCTATAGTGAGCATGCCATCAAAGCTTTTGAACTTAACGCCATCAGCTACTTGCTGAAGCCGCTCCGGGACGAGCAGGTTGAAGGAGCGGTAAAAAAAGCCATTACCCAAATTGGTAAATCGAGAGTGAGTGAGAGGCTGGAAGAGCTTAAAAATACCTTCAAGGCTTCCAGTGTTCGTAAAGTGGGGCTTCCTGTGTCCAATGGTGTCATCTTTGTTGAATTCGACGACATAGTCATGCTGGAAGCAGACAGAATGTATACCAAAGTTTCTACCCAAAGTAGCGGAGACATCCTGGTTAGCAAGCCGATGAAGTTTTTCATTGACGTGTTAAAAGAAGCCGCAGAGTTTTATCGACCGCACCGCTCTTACCTCATTAATCTGAAGCATATCAAACAATACGTGAATCAGGATGGTGGCTACATCATCATGGATAATCAAAAGACCGTCGGCATCTCCAAGGACAAGAAAGACGAGTTTTTCGAGGTAATACAGGGAAGCTGATTGCCTCTCTTTTTGTACTTACCTCTCCTGCCTGCCATTCCTTAATCTTTCCATTCTCCGGCTTCGGAAATTCAAACCAGCCCTTTGGAAGTTCGCTTGAAAATCCACTCCGGAACGAAAGCATCTTTGTTTAGTCACCGACATCTAAACAAAGAATATGGAACGGAAAACAACAATTGCAAAAGCCTCAGTAATTCTGCTCTTCTTCCTGGTCTTTTCTGCCGCCCGGGCACAGGAAAGTCAAAACACGATTTTGAATGGTTTTGAATCCGGCAACTACACGGTTTATAAGCTGGGTGAAAAAGGGAAGTTTGAGAAAGTTGGGAAGCCATGGCCGGTAGTTATCACCAAACAGGGCGGCAACGTAAGTGAGGTGCTGGTAAAACGGTCGGGCATTCTCGATGAGCCCTTTACTCCGGATGTGCCTGGCTATCCTGCCTACTTTGCCTTCAAAGACCTCAGGCTTTCGTTTCTCAATGACTATGGCGTTTACTACGAGTGGAATGGCAAGCAGGAAGCTACCACCAAATATGTGCTGGTAAAAGAAGGGGGCAATTTTAACCTGGATCCAGGAGCCATCAACAAGCTGGTAGCTGCCTACGCCACAGCCACCTTTAAAAACCAAACCAGCGCCAGGGACAATGTGAAAGCCGAGAAAGCTGAGCTGGCGGAAGCAGAGCGCAAAGCAAATTCGCTGGAAGAAAAAGTTGTTGCCAAAATTGACATTCAACTTACATCGCAACCTGCAAAAGTGGCCCACTTTAGTGAAGCCATCAAATACGGTGTCGTTGCAACGCTGAAGGATGGCTCAACGCTCAAGACACCCAACCTGGGAGGAAAAATACCCTGGGAAGACTTCGAGCTGGCGCACAAAGGCTGCAGTAATACCATCGACGAGGTACGGGTGGATGTGGACGCTTCATCACTAACCGACGATGTTGTTTTGCTCCAGATTACTTCCGTCTACCATCCGTCGTTAAAAGCGTCACTGGCCATCAATACGACCAATGATGTGAGCGTTCAGGTGAGCCAAAATGGTTTCTGGGGCAACGAACGTCATCAGCATATGACCGTTTTTCAGGGAGTCGATGGGCAGCATGCCGGCAATGGCGACGACCTGGTGATCAAAGTGCAGGCAGTACGGCACAAGAAAACAGGTGCCAGCCTCAACAAGATCGAAATCTACAATACCACCAAGGCCAAAACCGTCGCCCACTATAAGCTAACACCTGATACGCCGCTCATAGTAAACGCCAAAGGAGGTCAGGGAATGAACGGCAGCAAAGGTCGCCAAAGTGAAACCGCTGGCGGTAATGGTGGCAATGGCGGCAGCGGAGGCAGTGTTACCATCATCAAAGATCCCTCAGTGGCATCATTTAACATCACTATCAACAATCAGGGGGGGAAGGGTGGCAATGGAGGCCCGCCTTACTACAACACCGGCATTAAAGGCAACGATGGAAACCCAGGTGCAGACGGTTACACCGACACAAAAATCGCATCAGTAAATCTGAATTTTTAATAACCAATAAATAAGAACCAACATGAAAAAGTTAATTCTATCAATGGCACTGCTGGGCGTCTTTGTCCTTTTCAGTGCACAAGAAGCGCACTCCCAACTGGCTGGTGCACTGGCAGGTAAAGTGGGCAAAGGGAAGGGCGGCAAAGGCGGCGGAGGTGGATCATTTACGGCATTCAACGATGAAACCGATGCCATGGGCGTCACGGGTGAGTACTTCGGTTTGAGTGATGGCAAGGCTTATGGCCTTCGGTTTGTGAAAGAAGAAGGCGGCAAAATGGTGAATAAGCTTCACTACTTCGAGAAGAAAGGTGATGAACCACAGTTGAAGCTCGATTTGAAAGAAAACTACTATACCAAGCACCAGGTGAAGCTGTTTTACTTCTGGATCTCAGCAAGTGCCTCCGGTTATGTTGAGCTGGTGGAAGTCGACCCGGGCGTGATAGCACAGATCAAGTCTGACCGCAGCTATAACGACGGGCCTGTTGGCCTCGACGCCACCCGCACAGTGGTGGATGTTTACGCCAAAGACAAAGCCAGTTTTGATACCTGGGATGTGGAAACCGCCCAGGCCAAATTGGACATGCTGATTGGTAGCCTGAAGGCTGAAGAGAGCGAGAAAATCAAGAAGAACCTGATGAAGTTTGAGTCTTATGGTGGCTATGTAGGCAAAATAGCGTTCGCCAAGGGAACCAACTACCTGCGCAACCAGAGAGAAAATGAGCCGGTAGAAAAGGTCGCCAACTTTATCACCAAAGCGGAACTTGGTTCAACGGTGGCTTATAAGCCTTATTTTGAAATGCCACTGGAAGTGTCGCACCCAGGTGCCTGGTTCAACATTACTTACGAAATGCTTGGTGAAACTACCGATAGAGAAGTGCTGAGAAAGACCAGTTCAGTGTTCTCTGAGAACATTCCACAGATAGACAAAGACAAGGGAATCTTTTACTTCTTGTTTCCAAGGGTCACCGTCGACAATTCTTCAAATTCTGCTGACTACGCCTTCCTCGAACTTTTGAGAAAAAATCAGGAGAAACTGAAAGTGGGAGATGTTTACGACCTCAAAGTCACTATTTGGGCTTATAAAGACGGAGCAAATATTGACCCGGTAGCGTCAGGCACTATTCAGCTTGAATACACCAAAGAAGCTACAGGCACCAAGAAGCTATTGTTTGATCCGGTAGATGGTTGGGTGTCCAAGCTTGAGAAAGTATTAGACTAATTGGCGTTTAACACGGGAAAGTTAAAACCAACTGGCAAGTGCTGGTTGGTTTTTTTGTTTTATACCATTCTGGTGGAAAATATTCATTGAAGTCACTGAAATGGCAATTTCCCAGAATGGAAGGTAGGTGTTGAAATGCCGGATAATGCTTAACTTATCCTACGTTTTAGTAAGAGATGAAAATAGTTAACACACAACTGTCCGACCTGAACCTGATTTACCACCTGTTCGACGAATCAATCAGGTATCAGGAAGCAAAAGGTTATCCGGTCTGGCGCAACTACGACAAGGGAGCGATCATCAGAGACATTGAGCAAGGCAATCAGTACAAGGTGGTTGCCGGAGCCGATCTACTTATTGTGTTTAGTGTGGCCTATTCTGACAAGCTCATTTGGAGAGCCATGGATCAGGGTGATGCTGTGTATCTGCACCGTATTGTGGTGAACCCTGTTTTTAAAGGACAAAGGCTCTTTGGCCACATTGGGGATTGGGCGAAGAGCCATGCCAGGCACAAAGGTCTTAGCGCTGTAAGAATGGACACCTGGGCAAACAACCCTACCATTGTCAACTACTATCAGGGATTCGGCTTCACCTTCGTCGAGAACTATATTACGCCCGATAGTGAGGAGTTGCCTGTCCATAACCGGAAGCTCGGGCTGAGCTTATTGGAGCATAGGTTGTAGCGTTTTGGTTAAGATATTTCTCGTAATTATCGTATCTTCCCTTTGGAACCAACCGGTTACAATTATTTCCAGTTTACTCATAACTTATCCACCATGAAAAGTACTTCAATTAGAGTTTTCGGACTTTCAGTCCTTTTTGTTTTTGCTGCACTTGTTTATGCCCAGGCGCAGCCAAAAAGCCCCAAAATGACCGCCAATGGAAAGGTTGGCGATGCAAACATTACCATAGAGTACAGCAGCCCTTCTGCAAATGGCAGAGAGATTTGGGGTGGACTTGTGCCCTACGGCAAGGTTTGGCGAGCAGGAGCCAATAATGCTACCACCTTTGAAACCGACAAAGACATCATGGTAGGTGGTAACAAACTTGCCAAAGGCAAGTACAGCATCTACATCATTCCGAACGAAAAAGATTGGCAAGTGATATTCAACAAAGAAGTGGGGCAATGGGGTATTAACAGAGACGGCACCAGTACCAGAAAGCCAGAGAGTGATGTTTTTATAGTAAAGACTACACCGACGGCAGCCGATATGCAGGAGTCGCTTTCTTATGCGGTGGCCGGAGATAGCTTTACCATCGCATGGGAGAAACTGAAAGCGTCAGTACCGTTAAAATAGGCTGCGTTTTCTACTCATACAGAATACCCGCTGGCTTGTGGATTTTGAATCTTCACCAGCGGGTATTTTTTTGAGGTTTGCTTTGCTGCTCCCGCATCTGCCTTGTTGCTTAGGAAAGACTGATGAATCAGGTAATAAAATACTGTTGATCCCCTTACTCATTAGATCAGTTTTCGGAGGGGTCAAATAGCTTATTGGCAAGCACTTGTTTCTTGCTTTCCAGCGGAATTGTGATTGTAACAGAAGTACCTTCATTGGGCGCTGACTCAACTTCTATCGAACCGTGTAATATATCAAGCTGTGCTTTTACGAGGTAAAGGCCTATCCCACGCCCCGCCACGTGTGTGTGAAATCGCTTGTAGAGCTTAAATAGCTGTTTTTTGTAAAGCTCAGCGTCAAATCCCAGCCCATTGTCGGTAATTTGTATGACTGCACTGGCGTCTACTTCCCAACTTTTTGCTTTTACCACCAGGCTTCTGTCCCACGACTGGTACTTGATAGCGTTGCTAAGCAGATTATGAAAAATGCTTTGAATCATAGACTGAACAGTGAATATCTCTGGCAGCGTCGAAAAATCGCTTTCAATTGTCTCATTCCCTGTGAGGCTTTCTTTCAACGACCGAATACTCTCCTGCCACTCCTTTTTCAGATCGACAGGCTCACGGTAATGACTGGGTGTTGTTCTTAGGTCCAGGAGCTGCCCTAAGTCTTTAATGATTTGATCCAGGTCTTCTGCCGTGGTGCCCATTAGGCCGATCAGCTCCTTTGAACTTGTGTCATTCTGCTGTCTGCTTGCTAAATCGGACAAGCCGAGCAACCGGGCCACTGGCCCACGAATATGGTGAGAGACGGTATACGAAAACTGCACCAGCTCATTGTTATATTTAACAAGCTCCTGGTTCGTTTTCACAAGCTCGTTTGTTTTTTCTTCCACTAGCTGTTCGAGACCCCGGTTAAGCTCGCTGATCCTTTCGTTGTTAGCGGCCAGCTCTTCCGACTGCACCTGAATGCGCTGGTTTTTTTCCACAATAGTGAAGTGCAATGCCTTGATTCTTCTATAGAAACGATAGTAGGCAACGGCCACAAAGCTAAGCAATGCGAGGCCGGCGAGTCCCACGATCAGAAGCAGAAACTGCTGATCCAGCTTCGATTTCTGTAGGGCAATCTGATTGTCAGCCAACAGCTTTTCTTGTTGCAATGCCTGGATATCCCTATCTCGCTGATCGATCTGATGCATTTTTTCAAGGTTGGCGAACTTCCTGCTTATATCAGATTTGTGCAGCGAATCCTTTAACTGACTGGCTTTCATGGAGTAGGCCAGAGAGGCTTCGAATTGCCCCTGAGCCGCCAGCAGATCCCGCCGGGTGTTGAAACACATAATCAATATCTCATTGGCTTCTGTCAAACCGCAATAGTATTCGGCCTTGTTGAGAAAGTGATCCGATTCTTTGAATTTTTTTAGCTTAAAATAAGCATCTGCCATGCCCCAATTAACTTGTGCGAGACTGTAGTCTGACTGGGCTTCATCCGCCAGCTCAAGACTCCTGCCATAATACACAAGGGCTTCTTCATACATCTTTTGCTTCACCCTGAGATAGCCCAAATACATCATGGCATCGCTGCTGCCCCTTTTGGCGTCAACTGCCTGAAAAACATTGAAAGCTGAGTCCAGATTGTTTTGTGCCTCGTCAAACCTGCCTAATTCTGTTAGCGTAGCGCCCTTAAGTAGAAAAGCCGTGCCGATTTCTGCTTTCAGTTGGGTGTCAGTTTGCAGAGCTATGACTTCATCGGCCAGCACAACGGCTTGAGGGAAATCACCCAACCGATAGTGAATCCATCCCATGGTGGTGATAATGCTGCGAACTTCTGCATTGAACCCACGCAGCTTGCAGAGTTCAAGGGCAGGATACAAATGATCAAGGGCCAGTTCGTATTCAGCTCTATGGGCAAATTCAAGACTGACGTCCATTTGCAGGGTGACATATTTGCGGATGAGTGACTTTTCCAAAAAATAGCTACTAGCGGAATCCATGAGTACCATTGCGTCGTCCACGTTGCTCTTTTTAAACAAGATCAACCCTTTGATATGGAGGATGTCGTAACGGCTTTCTTCATACTCATTGGCACTGGCTGCAATCTTTTCCGCATCTGAAAGGATGCTGTCTGCGGCACCTGCATTATTGTTCCTGATGTTGTTATTCGCCTTTAGCAGAAGGGCTTCAATCAGCAATGCTTTTTTAGGCAGTCTCCTGCGTATGGCAATGGCGCTGTCGAGGTATGTTTGCTGCTGGTCAATTTTGTGCTGTTGCCCGTAGGCAGCACTCATATTACGGTAAATTTTCGAAAGGGTGGCAGGATCTGACTCATCGCTAAAAAAGAAAAGGGCTTTATTGAAGAAATACAAAGCTGAATCAGTGGCAACTTCTTCCAGCGACAGATTGCCAAGCTGGAGAAACGAATAGCCTGTATTTTTCCTGTCTCCGATCTGCTCCGACAGCCGAAGGCCCTTGTGTAAGTGAACATGGGCGGGAGCAAGAAAGCCGGAGAGGTATTCATTAACACCTTTGTACGTATAGGCTACGGCTTCTCCCTTACGATAGGCAATCTTCTTGCTTAACTCAATCGCCTGCCGATTATATTGTTGTACCTTCTCATTATCGACAGTGATGAACTCGTAGGTGAGCTGATTAAGGATGTCAACTTTCACTTCATTTTTTGACCTCGTCAATACCTGCTCAAGGCTATCGGTCGTGGATAGCTGGCTTAGGCTTATGCTGCTGATGCACAAGGAAAGGCACAACAAAATGAAACATCTAAAAGGAGGCATTGATTGAACTAAGGTCGGATAGATCGAAGTCTCTTCTGATCAAAAGTCATAGCTTACCCGTGTCAGAAGATCACTTTATAATACAAGTTTTTAATGATATATCATAAACCAGACGGCTTCGAAAATGTTCTTGAATGAGCCAACGGTTAGGAGATAGTAGGTGCAAAATAACATAAATGAACAGTCATAGTCAAAAACATTTAGAAGGTATTAAACTGATTTTCAGCACTTTTAGTTGATTGAAAAAACTAAAGAGGAGGGAGGGAAGAAGGCCAAATTTGTGGATTGGGTTTGTTGTGCCCGGCAACACCAATCCATCTGGTAGCAGCAATCTACAGATCCACATTTGACCATTATTTTTTACAAATTTCCCCTTGCTTAGGTATCAGGTTCTGGTTCGAATGGGGTTCGGCTAACTTCCATAATGCGTGGGCATTGGGTTACTGGTGAAAACAATGTGAAGTCTCCCTATTTATAGCTATATTCCTGATGTATGCCGGATAGTGAATACCCTACCCTGAGCTGGTGACGCTCAGCACAAACATCGGAACAGCTATGATCGATTTTTTGAGCTTTTGCAACAGGCTTTCCCCACTCGATAAAGAAGCGTCCGACGATTTGCTGGAGAAACTAACGAGCCGGACAATTGAAAAAAATGACTTCATTTTGAAACGGGGAGAGGTATGCCGTCACCTGTGCTTTGTCGACGAAGGACTAACCAAAACATTCTTCACCAGCGAAGACAAAGAATTCGTCATGCGCTTCTTCGCCGAGTATTCCATGCTTACCGTGCTCGACAGCTTTGTGTCCGAAATGCCATCGAATTATGGAATGCTGGCATTGGAAAAAACGAGGATTACCTGTATCAGCAAGCCTGACCTGGAGCAGCTTTGTGCCAAACACCACTGTGTGGAGACTTTTTTCAGGAGACTGGTGTCGATGGCGGCGGCAAATATGATGAAAAGGGTGAGTGAAATGCTGGAAGATAACGCTACCGCCCGCTACAACCACTTTGTAGCGAATGAGGGGCAGCTCCTGCAACGGATCAGTCTGGGTGACCTTTCCAATTATTTGGGAGTCACGCAAGTAACCCTCAGCCGTATCAGGGCCAAGAAGTGATTTTTTAACATTTGTAAAAAGACGGCTCAGCTTTTCTTCGAAAGTTTGCATCAACCAACTTTTTACAACCATGCAAACATCAAGTATTTCCAGAATTTTTAGCCTGATCATCGCCCTTGCCTTTTGTATCATCATGCCAGTGGTAGGATATTTGAAAATAGGCCTTCCACCTGTCGTTATTATTGGTAGCTCTGCCACCGTGGGCTTCTTGTTTTGGTATTTCACCTACCTTAAGAATCCCACTGACCCTAAGATCATTTTGCCATTGTTTTTGCTCACCGTGGCCGGCCTGCAAATCCACATCATTGAAGAGTATGAAACGGGCTTTGCCCCAGCCATGAGTCGGCTTTTCGATATTCCCTGGACAGAGAGAAGTTTTTTAATCGTTTTCTCTCTTGTAGGGCCGACTATCTACACATTAACTTCGCTGGGCCTTTATTACCGGGTGCCGCTGGCTGGCTTTATCGCCTGGTTCATCTTCATCGGGCCAGGCGTGGCAGAATTTACCCACTATGTCTTTCCGTTGCTGACGCCCAGCCTGGAGCCTGGCAATGTGAGCAACATTACGCAAACCATCCACGGCGTGGAAGTAGCAGACATGCCCAACTACTATTACAAGACAACTGGCAGCTACTACTTTTCAGGTATGTGGACGGCCTTCCTGCCAATGATACCGGGCATCTATTCGATTTACAGGCTGATGAAGGAGCATAGACTCCAGACGAAGTAGTGGACTTGCTGGCAAGCATATGTGCCGTACCTACGGCACTTGGCGAAAAAAAGACGTTACATGGTGAGCTTACCGGTGTGTCGTCCCTACGGGACTGGGCAGCGGTAGCTCTCCTGTGGGGCTTTGCAATTCCCATTAAGCCATAAAGTTTGCCTCAGTGCCACCATAGCCGTCTTGACAAGTCCCATAGGGACGGCATCTTGGTGGCTTGGGTGGTGGCAGCGAGGCGGAGTGCCGTAGGTACGACACATATAAGTTCGCCGATCCCTCTGCATGTTTAGTTTCGTATTGAAAGTTGTGGGGGAAATGCAGAATTGGCGAGGCAGCGTTTCCCGCTCAGCGGATTGTACAGTATATTCCGCCTTTTATCTCAGCACACAAAATATGAAGACCAAAATTATCATGACACTGGCAGCGGTTATATTGGGGACTGCCGGTATTGCCCTGACCTTTATGCCCGATGCCTTATTGAATTATGCCCATATGGAGGAGAGTGATACCGCACTGCTGCTGATGCAAATACTGGGCGCCTTGTACTTCGCTTTTGCCATGCTCAACTGGATGAGCAAAGGCAGCCTGATAGGAGGGATATACAACCGGCCAGTAGCCGTAGCCAATATGACTCACTTTCTGATTGGCGGACTGGCCCTGGTGAAAGTGCTGATGTCAAATCCACACGCTTCCCACCTTATCTGGGTAACTGGGGTCATTTACGCAGCATTTGCCATATGTTTTGGCATTATTTTCTTCCGTCACCCGATTAGACAAGCGAATTGATGGAATGGGAAGCCGATGGTGGGGTGCTTCAGGCTAACTAAGTAGAAGTTCTGTAAATGCGTATTTTCGATTGTTTTCTTCCTTTTACCAGTGATACAAATTGAGGTAAACACAATGACATCGCTACCGTTACTTTTCGCATTTATCAGCTTGTTTCCAGGAACTCGTTTATATGATAACGACATCCTGCTCAAAACCATTTCCACGCTCAATTCCCTGAAAACCATTGAGTACCTGCACCTGTCTCAAAGAGTAGACAAGAATGAGACAAAATCCAGCCTGGATAGTGCCGTTTGTTTCTTTGACTTTGCTGCTGGCGACAACACAATTGGGGCGAGGTACCATTTTAAATCAAATTACGGAGAGGAAGTTTTCAACGGAAAGACTGAATACAATTGCAATATTCAAGAGCGTAGGATTCTGTTTGCTAACACGCCAACAAAAGGCCATTTAGGCGGATCTTTTTGGGTTCGAAACTCTATGCTGTCTCTCAGGAGCTTATTGCCACTAATGATGAAGGATCCTTCTGTTGTCATTGTGCAGCACGAGGATGAGGTGGTAGATGGCCGGTCTTATTACAAACTCACCATTGAGTTAAAAAACAGGAGAATTAGAGACGGAATAGATATAGTGGAGCAAAAGGGGATAGTACTTGAGCAAGAATTGCTGATTGACAAAGAGACCTATCTGCCTTATAGCTATCGAACGATAGTTCCCGGAAATCAAGGATTTCAATTGGTTACTTTCAAGCACATCAACACCAACGCCAGAAGGCCCGACAGTATTTGGACGTATGAGCGATATCCATCAGCATTTTCAAGACAGACCTATGAGGAGTTTGATGCAGCCGAGGCAACTAACATGACGACAAAAATCGGCAGCATGGCTCCTGGTTGGAAGCTCCCGATGGTTGACGGTGATTCTGTAAGTCTGTCGAGCCAAAAAGGCAACCTGGTGCTGCTCGAATTTTGGTTTCCCTATTGCAAAGGCTGCGTGGAAGCCGTGCCAGCTATCAATGCCCTCCAGGAAAAGTATAAAAAGAATGGATTGAGGGTGTATGGCATTGAAACGCTCAATTCCAGCTACGACAAATTAATCCGCTACATAAAAAAGTATAACATCGAACCCCCTACATTATACAACGGCAAATTAGTGGCCAGGGAATACGAAGCCCGTGTAGCACCCACCTTTATACTGCTGGACAGAAAAGGCAGGTTCGTTTATATCAGGGAAGGCTTCGATAAGGAGGAGATCATCAAGGCAATTGAGGCGAATTTGTGAGAGCCTTCAGTTTTTACAATAGATAAAGATAGAAATGGCTGTTTGGTACCGGCCTAAAAATAGGGGACATAGGAAATAGATTGGCTGATATTTTTTTTCATTTATAGTCTTGAATAAATATATTTAAAGCAATCAACGAAAATCTCCATGAATACAATCTTGTCAATCTTTTTACTCTTTTGGACGACAATCGGAAACCCAATTTTTGATTCAGGCAAACCAGAACAAACCGTTTATTTTTTTTGCCATTCCAGATTGATTGACGTTTCACCAGGAGAGCGACAACATGTAGTGGTAACGGGTGTCTATTCGAAAACGACTAGCGACCAACAAGTTTGGGAGATGGTTTCAGAATGGACAGATTTTGTAGAGAACGAGTTTGAAAAAGGCCGACGCCGGACGTCCGATTTAAATCACTACAGGACACTGGAGGAAGCAGAAGCACACTTGGAGCAACGGTTGGTAAAAGACCTTGATAGGAATAATACCTTTGTGGAAAAGGTCACTTTTGAATTTGACGTTAAATAGCCTACAGGATTGGGTTTTTCCATTTGCCGGAAGTTTAGTCGCAGCCTATCTTGTAGTGGTGAATATCAAGCTCTATGGTTATTTCAGTTAGAACGTATGCCACAACAGATACACCTAAAAAGGGCTGGCGAGCGTAACTAAAAAGGTTAGGGATTTCTAATAGTTACTTGTCAACAAGACATTGGCACTACACAACCGCATATGAGCTTCCTCAAGGCAGAATGGAGAAAACTGGCTATTGCGAATTACGCAATCGATCCAAAAGTATTGGCCAGACATATTCCACCCAAAACTGAATTGGATTTGTGGAACGGTACCTGTTATGTCAGCCTTGTCGGCTTCATGTTTTTGAACACCAGGCTACTTGGAATACCCATTCCATTTCATCGCAACTTCGAAGAGGTAAATCTGAGATTCTATGTCAGATTTAGTGACAGAGGTGAGTGGAAAAGGGGAGTAGTTTTTATAAAGGAAATTGTTCCTAAGCCAGCGCTGACTTTTGTAGCGAATACAGTTTACAAGGAGCATTACCAGACCATGAAAATGTCTCATGATTGGGTCGAGCACGAAAATAGCAGAACTGTAAAATATTGTTGGTCTCTAAAGGGTGAAGAGAATGTGTTTTCGGTTAAAGCAGCTCTCGATCCAACAGTTATTGCACGGGGTTCTGAATCTGAATTTATCACTGAGCATTACTGGGGATATACAAAGGCCGGGAAGAATTCATCTCTTGAGTATGAAGTAACTCACCCAAGGTGGGATTGTTATGAAGTTTCTGAATACAAGATAGACGTCAACTTCGGATTGGTTTATGGAACTGAATTTGGCGAACTCTCCAACCTCCAACCAACGTCAGTTATGCTTGCAGAAGGATCTGAAATAACTGTTGAGAATAAAAGGACGATATAAGAGAATCGGTACCATAGTACCTTTGAATGAGCATGAATTCTGAAAGACAAATTGTTCGAAAGCTTGATCTATTTCCACACTATCCTTCGATATTGTTCTCCTTTTTCTACCTATTCTTTGTCCTGTATCTTTTGAAAGTATCGTTCGAGTATCAATCCGATATTATGTTCGATCTAACGCCAGTTCTCCTTACTCTCGGCGCATTAGTCATCCTTTCTTTTCAAATTCCAGGCTGGGTCAACTTTGTCAAATTCTTTGGAAAAGAGAAGAATTTGGTCATTATGATAGAGCCTGGCCACAGGGTAACGGTTAGAGGCCAATTGATTGAGAGAAAAGAGATCAAAACAATTATGCATTTTAAACACATTATCCGCCGAAGAGGCGCTGCGTTTGATCTGGAGTATGTTGCAATTATGCTTAATGCCAAAAAAGCATTGCCTATTGTTATTTCTGAACTGATCGTCAGCCCAAATGAACTGATCGAACTCTTAGACATAAAAGATAAGTGCGTTGTATCCGAGAAAAGGTTTTACCACTTCGTTTAGCCTGTTGGTTGTCACCCCACCGGCAATCTCACCACCATCTCCGTAAACACCCCCTTTTCCGAATACACATGGATGCGGCCCTTGTGTCGGTAAATGATCTGCCGACTGAGGCTAAGGCCTATGCCGGAACCGTCCTTTTTGGTAGAAAAGAAAGGAATGAAAATTTGCTCGAGCTTGTCGGCGTCGATGCCGCTGCCGTTGTCTTTGATGGCAATGTCCACCCAGCGGTCTCCCGGTTCAAAGCGCCAGGTAATGAGCGGGGCGTCGCATCCATCTAGCGCATGGATGGCGTTCGTCAGCAGGTTAATGAACACCTGCTCCAGCAGTTTGCGATCCCCTTGAATGGTCAGGTCGGTGCTTTGCTCAGGCATTTGCACCTGAATGCCGGCTTTTTGTAGTTCTGAAGCCATCAGCAGGTTGATGGAGCCGATCATGCTTTTCACCTCAATAGGCGCCGGCTGCAGCTCCGGCACCCGGGTAAACTTGCGGTAGTCTTCCACAAATTGCAGCAGGCCCTTGCTGCGCAGCTGTATCGTTTCCAGCGATTCCACCATGTCGCTGATCGTTTCGTCCGTCAGGTCAGCCACCTTTTTGGCTTTGCCATTGGGTTGCTTTAGCACCATGATCATGGTTTCCGTCAGCGACAAGAGGGGAGTCACCGAATTCATGATCTCGTGGGTGAGCACCCTGGTGAGCTTGATCCACGCCTCCAGCTCCTTCTGGTCAATCTCGTTGGCAATGTCCTTGATGGTGAACAGCCTGATGCTTTTGTCAATCAGCTTGAAGGCATACAGCGACACACTCAGGTATTTCTTGTTTCCACTGATGGTGATCTCCAGCAAACGACTTTCACCATGACTGAGCTGCAGCAGCTGCGCCATCGCCTCGGAGTTTTCCGTCTTCAGGTTTTTCCAGTTGGCCACATTCGGAATGTCAAGCAGGGTTTGGGCTTCGGGATTGATGAGGTCGATGTGCTCTCGTTCGTTGATGGCGATGATGCCCGTGGGGATATGCTCCACAATGCCCTGCAAATACAGGTACTGTGCCTGTCGGGAGAGCTCCGACGCCTGAATGGTGTTAAGAATGAGATCGAAGGCTTTGTGAAGCCGTTTTTCAGAAGGATCGATTTTGTCCTGCCGAAAGCCGACAGTGAAGTCCCTGGTTTCTATGGCTTGCAGAAAGCGGGTAAGGTTGTCGTTCGTGCGGCGGATAAACCGCCACAGATCGCTAATTTGGAAAATCGCCACAACCGCCAGTACCAAAGGGGTATATATCAGCTCAAACTGCGTGAATGAGTAGGCAATTGCTACCAGCGTTGCCAGCAGCAGGCCAGTGCGGATAGTGAGCCACAGAAGGAATCTATTTAATACCATACTTCTCCATTCTGCGGTATAGGGCCAGCCGGTCGATGCCCAACTCACGGGCTGCCCGGGTCACATTGCCCTGGTGTTTTTTGAGTGCTTCGTTGATCAGCTTGAGCTCGTTTTCCTGCAAGTTCAGCGTTTCCGGTGGCGAGTCAGCAGCCGCTGTTTTGGATGGGCTCAGGTCAAAGTAGTTGATGGTCGAACCCTCGGCCATAATCACGGCCCGCTCCATGGTGTGCATCAGCTCCCGGATATTGCCGGGCCAGTGGTGATCGGTTAGCTGCTTGTTTGCCACATCAGAAAGCTGTAGCGCTCCCTTCCTGTATTTTTTGGCAAAATGGCTGATGAAATGACTGGCCAGTAAGAGGACGTCGTCCCGCCTTTCTCTCAGCGTGGGCAGGGTAATTTCAATGGTATTGATGCGAAAGAGCAGGTCTTGCCGAAACTCCCCGTGGGCAACCATTTGTGCCAACGGCTGGTTGGTGGCGCTGATCAGCCGGAAGTCGATGGGGATGGGTTTATTGGAGCCCAGTCGGGTGATGGTTTTTTGTTGCAGCGCAGTCAGGATTTTGGCCTGAGAGGCAGGGGAGAGGTTGCCTATTTCATCAAGAAAAAGGGTGCCACCTTCGGCCAGTTCAAACTTGCCTGGCTTGTCTTCTCTGGCGTCAGTGAAGGCTCCTTTCACGTGGCCGAACAATTCGCTCTCAAATAGCTTTTCGTGCAAAGAACCCGTGTCTACCCTGAAAAACACCTGGTTGTTACGGGTGGAGAGGCTGTGCAGGTAGCGGGCCATCACATCTTTGCCGGTGCCGTTCTCTCCCAGCAGCAGCACGTTGGCATCCGTCGGCGCTACCTTTTTGATGGTCGCCAGCACTTGCTTGAATGCAGGCGAGTGACCAATGAGTTCTTCCTCCAGCAGCTTGCCACTCTCGGTGATGTCGGTGCTAATCGCTTTGTACTTCTCCGCATTTTTTTCGGCGGCTTTCAGCTTCAGTGCATTCTGGATCGTGGCCAGTAGTTTCTCGTTCGACCAGGGCTTCACCACAAAGTCAGCGGCTCCGGCTTTCATGCCTTCCACGGCCAGGTTGATGTCGCCGTAGGCAGTAAGCAGAATGACCTTGAGTAACGGGTCTTTGGCCAGCAGGTTCGTCAACGCCCTTAGTCCTTCCTCACCAGTGTTTTCTCCCCGCTGGAAGTTCATGTCGAGCAATACCACATCCGGATGGAACTGCTCCATCAGGGCAAGTGCCTCACTGGGATGCACGCTGGTTTTCACACCCTCATAGTGATGTTTGAGGAGCATCCGGGCTGTGGTAAGTACGTCCCGGTCGTCGTCTACAATAAGTATTTTGGATGGGTGAAGGGGCATTTGGCGGCTAGTAGTTATTTGATTTTAGTTAATAGTTATTGGGCAACGGTGTTCGTTTTTACGGTTATTGCGAGGCACCGTGAAATTACCCATTGGGTGAAAACACTCCCGTGCCGTGGCAATCTTTCTGCTAAATACGATCACTAAGCTTGTGTTCACCTTCAACAGATTGCCACACTCGCTACCCGATCCGGCACATAGATCATCTGAATCTGGCTCACTCGCAATTACCGGTATCAGCAGTATGCTATGACGTCACGAAAGAAACTGTATCAAAAACAAACACTTTTTTGTAGCAAAACCAAACACCTAATCCAACTATATTTTCATACTATATTCGTAACAAACTGACAATGAGTAGTTTAAACTTAATGGCACAACATTTTCTTAACTGGCTGGCATACTATTAACTTTAGCACCATGTTCAGAAACTATCTCATCACAACCATTAGAAGCTTCCGCAGGAACATCAGCTATATGCTGCTCAATGTTTTTGGTCTGGCATTGGGCATCGGGTGCTCCCTCGTTATTTACAGGGTGATCACCTATGAGCTCAGCTATGACAGGCACCATGAGAATTTTGACCATATATACAGGGTAACAAGGGCCGATCATCAACCCGACAAGATAGAATATGGTTCAGGTGTCCCACACCCGCTGGGTAGTGCTCTGCGGGAAGACTATTCTTTTATAGACGAAGTAGCAAAGGTCGATTACCAGTATGGAGCGATTGTAGCTTCGTGGGAAGGTGATGTGCAGCTTCGCAGGCTCAACGAGGACGTGGGTATCGCCTACGCTATTCCTGAATTTTTCAAGGTTTTTACTTTCGAATCTATTTCGGGTGACCTCGCCAAAGGCGTGGAAGAGCTCAACTCGGCTGTGATTTCTGACGAATGGGCAAAAAAATATTTCGACCTGACCGACGCTACGCTGGAGCAGGCCCTAGGCAAGCGGTTGACGATTAATTCAAAGCTATCCATTACTATCAAAGGTATTTTCGAGGCGCCTCCTAAAAACAGCGATTTCCCCTTCCATTTGATCATTCACTACCATAACCTCAAGGACATGAATCCTTATTATGAGGATGGTACGAGATGGAATAGCACCAGTAGCTCAACCAACTGTTATGTGCTGATTAAGAACGAAACCGATAAGGCGCAACTGCTGGCGTCTTTTCCTGAGTTCGTTAAAAAGTACTACGACGAAGACGCCGTGGAAGAGCTGGAGTTTGGTTTACAGCCGTTGTCCGACGTGCACTTCAATGGCGAATATGAAAACTATGGCGACCGCACCATGGATATGCGACTGATCATGGCACTTGGAGTGGTAGGACTGTTTCTGATCATCACTGCCTGTATCAATTTCACTAACCTGGCGACGGCTCAGGCAGTAAAAAGGTCTAAAGAGATCGGCATCCGTAAGGTAATGGGTGGCCACCGTGGGCAGCTTTTACTTCAGTTCTACAGCGAAACCTTTATCATTACTGCTATTGCCGCCCTCATTTCTCTGGCCATTGCAGAGCTATTTTTAATCCAGCTGGAGGACATTTTGGGCTACAGGCTGTCTATCAATTTGTTGGGGAATCCACAGATGTTGACGTTCCTGGTGCTGGCGGTGGTGAGTGTTACCGTGCTGGCGGGATTTTATCCATCGCTCATTCTGTCGAAAATGAACCCTGTGCTTGCCATCAAAAACAAGATTACTTCTGACAGGCACACCGGCGGGCTTTCGCTCCGAAGAGCGCTGGTAGTCATTCAGTTTGCCATCAGCCAGGCTTTGATTATCGGGACCATTGTGGTACTCATGCAAATGCGTTTTATTCAAAGTCAGCCACTTGGCTTCGAAAAAGACGCCATCATCAATGTATATATCCCTGATCAGGAACATCCGCAAACACTTGAGACCATGCGAAACAGGCTGCTGGGTGTCAGTGGGATTGAGGCCGTTACTTTCTCGCTGGGTGCACCACTTGCTGGCAGCAACTCGAACTCTAATTTCAGTTATCCCGATGGTGGCGTTACCGATCAGTACAGCGCCAACTTCAAAATAGCCGACGAGAACTATATCGATTTTTACGGTCTGCAACTATTGGCCGGCAGGAGCATCAGGCCATCCGATTCTCTTAAAGCGGTTGTCATCAACGAGCAGGTCATGCACATCATGGGCATCGATAATCCAGCCGAAGCAATTGGCAAAAAGCTAACAACTGGCTTCAACGGAAACAAAGAGGTGGTAGGAGTGCTCAAAGACTTTCACATTTTCTCCCTTCACTCCGAGCTCAGGCCTGCGATGATTATTTACTACCCTGGTGCATTCTATGAAATGGGGGTTAAGCTTTCCACTACAGGTGATGCGGTGGCAAAAATAGATAACCTGGTAGCTGAGGTCGACAAGGTATGGAGCGAGACCTACCCGGACTTTATCTTCGATTATGATTTCCTCGACAAGCAGATTGCCGACCGCTATCAAACGGAGAAAAACGTCAGCCAGTTGTTCCTTATCTTTTCAGGCATCGCCATCTTCATTGGTGGTCTCGGGTTGTACGGGCTTATTTCCTTCCTGGCCAACCAGCGGGTCAAAGAAATTGGCGTTCGTAAAGTGCTGGGTGCCAGCATGGGCGAAATCATCTTTATTTTCAGCAAAGAGGTGGTTGTGTTGCTGGGTGTGGCTTTTGTGGTTGCAGCGCCGCTTACCTACTGGGTGATGCGGGGTTGGCTCGATGACTTTGCCTATAGCACACCATTTAGTCCGGTGTTCTTTGTATTGGCCATTAGCGTATCTCTTGTTATAGCACTGGCAAGCACTGGCTACCGTTCGTTTCTCGCTGCCCGGGTCAATCCAGTCGAATCATTGAGGTCGGAGTAATCATTTTCCACCTCTTAAAAGCCAAGGATATGATCAGAAATTATATCATTACCACGCTGCGCACTTTCCGGAGAAACCCTGGTTATATGTTTCTCAATATTTTGGGACTCTCACTGGGCATTGGCTGTTCACTGGTGGTTTATTCGATCGTGTCGTATGAGCTGAGCTTTGACAAACATCATGAAAACTATAACCAGATTTACCGGGTAACCCGCTCGTTTCAGGAGCCCAACAAGCTCTATCATGCTACCAATGTGCCGCATCCATTTGGAAGCGCACTAAGAGAGGAGTCTCCGTCCGTTGACGAAGTGGCGATGGCGCATTATCAATACGGAGGTGTAGTAGCGTCATGGGATGGCGACAAACAGCTCAAAAAGCTGAGTGAAGAGGAGAACATGGCTTTTGTGACGCCCTCATTCTTTAAGATCTTCACTTTTCCGTCATTGAGTGGAGACCTTGCCAGGGGCGTAGAAGAGACCAACTCGGGGGTTATTTCTGATCGGTGGGCCAGGAAATATTTTGACGTGAGGGGTGATGATTGGGGAAGTGTGATTGGGAAGGTTATTTCAATCAACTCTCGCCTTAAGTTAACTATTAAGGGAGTGTTTCAGGCGCCGCCGGCGACCAGCGACTTTCCCTTTCATCTGCTGATACACTATCACAATATCGCTGACTTGAGTGATTACTATCAGGAAGGCAAATCGTGGAGCAGCATGAGTAGCGCCACCAACTGCTTTGTGCTTGTAAAGGATAAGACAGTAAAAAGTAGCTTACTCAGAACCATCTCGGAGGTTTGGAGTCAGCATCATTCAGAAGACGAGGTTTCGAGGACCTCTTTCGATTTGCAGCCGCTTTCCGATATCCACTTT
>TARA_R110002012_G_scaffold279484_1_pt1 | contig 23322 bp, 15 predicted proteins | sample TARA_R110002012 | Tara Oceans TARA_R110002012 (sample SAMEA4396515) | marine metagenome | biome: Westerlies Biome; feature: [DCM] deep chlorophyll maximum layer (ENVO:01000326); material: water (ENVO:00002006), including particulate matter (ENVO:01000060) such as... | depth 40 m | reverse complement strand
GGCACCAACAATATTACCCGCCTCGTAGGCAGCACATCCGAAAATCACGGCTCCTCCAAGGAGCCACTTCATCCACGGTTGGTTGCCAAAAGTGAGCGTGACGGCCTCCCCAATGGTCAGTCCTGAGGCGATAGTAATGCGGGCGGCTCCTTCCTGCAGCACCATGCAGGCCAGGGTTGAAAACAGCAAGGCCCAAAGCAGGGAGACGCCGTGGGAAGCCCCTGCCAGCGAAGCCGTGGTAATTGTTCCCGGGCCGATGAAAGCGGCAGAGATGACCGACCAGAAGAGAATGTTAAGGAGCTTTTTTTTCAAAAGAGAAGTGTGAATAGATCAGCCCCAATATATGGCATATGGACCTATTAATAAACGCTATTGATGAGATGCGGGAACTTCTTACTTTTTAAAAGCACTCAACTCCACATAGCTATTCAGCTGACCTTTTTCGTCGTAGGATTCACTTTTCACCATTCCTGCGCCTTCACTCAGGTAGTCTACACTCGAAGAGTTCATCGTTCTTTTCATGCCCATGATCGACACGGTAGACTCTGAGTCGTAGGTCATTTTGAAGCAATCGTAGGTGCCGGCGGCCGTAGTTATTTTCTCTTTGCCAACCACTTTCCGGTTCTTGATCGACACATTGGTGTTAGTAGCCATAGCTTTCATGGCGGGGTTGTCGGAGACAATCGTCACCACAAAATTCAGGTCTTTCAAAGACTGCCCCGTTTTCAGGTCAGATGGGATGGTTAGTTGGTCACCCTCGAATACGACCTGAACATCTTCCATGCCCTCCATTCCCTGTGGCATAAAGTTCCTCATGTCCATTTTGAAAACGCCGTCTTCACAAATCATCTCGATTTCGTTGTTGCTCAGCTCTTTCTTTTTGTCGTACATGGTCACTCTGGCTTTGATAGTTTGGTTGTTGCCAGAGCCGGTCACTGATAGAATTTCTGTCTTGTCCTGAGAGACTTCTTTCCCTTTTTTATTGAAATAGGTTCTTTCTATCACCGCCCCCTCATTGTAGTTGAAATAGGGATTGCACTGGCTAAATACCTGTTGAGAAAAAACAAGAAGGCTAACTGCGAAAAATGATTTGAGTAGTTGCATGGGAAATAGTGTTTTGCATTATTTTCCATAAAAATAGTACAAAAGCGATAGACTGTCAATGCTCGTCAAGTAGCAGTCGCTGCCTATGAACCCCACCCGCCGCCGCCCGGCGTTTCAATGACAATGGCATCGCCAGCTTGCAAATCCATTTCGTCAACGCCTTTTAACTCGATGACTTCTCCGGTTGACTTTTCGACATGTTGCTTGCCGGTGGCCCCCGACCTTCCTCCTTCCATGCCGTATGGAGCTTCTACCCTGTGTTGCGTGAGGAGGGTCAGTTCTACAGGCTCGTTGAAACGAAGCTTTCTCACAATGCCGTCGCCACCCTTCCATATGCCCAGCCCTCCCGAGCCTTTTCTAATCGAAAACTCTTCTACCCGCACCGGATACCTCCACTCCATGATCTCGGGGTCGGTAATGCGGGTATTGGTCATGTGATGGTGGATGGCATCGGCGCCGTTGAAACCGGGACCTGCGCCCGTGCCTCCGCAGATGGTTTCGTAGTAGCCGAAGCTTTTGTTGCCAAACAGGAGGTTGTTCATCGTTCCCTGGCTACAGGCCGAAAGCTTCAGTGCCTTGATCAGGGTGTCGACCAGCCGCTGGCTGACTTCGGTATTGCCCCCAACGACCGCCGGACATTTGGAGGAGTCGGCAGGAAAAGGCGGGTTGAGCAAACCTTCAGGGAGAATGATTTCCACCTGTTTCATAATGCCTTCGTTCAACGGGATGTCCTCCGAGATCAGCAGCCTGAGCACATAAATAACTGCGCTTCGCACAATGGCGGGCGTCGCATTCAGGTTGCCAGGATGCACCTTTGAGGAGCCTGTGAAGTCAACTATTAGCTTATCATTTGCCCGTTGTAGTTTTACTTTCAACGGGCTCCCGTCATCCAGTTTTTCAGCAGCTTCGAACTCATTGCCTGGTAGCTTTTGCAATTGTACCCAGAGTTTTTCGTTGGAATAGTCTTTGAGCCGCTGCATATAATGCAGCACTTTTTCAGCTCCTTCTTTTTGGCAGAGCGAAAGCAACGCATTTTGACCAGCTTTAATTGACGACAGCGCCGCATTCAGGTCGGCCATGTTCTCTGCCACGGCCCTGGTGGGGTAGCTGTGTGCTGTAAGCACTTTTTCTATTGCTGGCCATCGTGCTTCTCCCCTTTGGATCAATAACAAGGGGCTAATCAAGACTCCCTCCTCGGCCAAATTTTTGGCGTCGGGCGGCATAGAGCCTGGTCTTTTACCTCCCAGCTCCGCATGGTGGGCCCGGTTGGCTACATAGCCCAATAGTTTTTTCCCCTCAAAAACGGGGGCAATGAGTGTGATATCGGGCAGGTGAGAACCGCCGAAACCGGGATGATTGGTAACTGCCACATCGTCTGGGCCAAGAGGCAGCGCTTCCAGCACCTTGCGCACGCATAGTCCCAGCCCACCCAAATGCACTGGGATGTGGGGCGCATTGACTACCAGCTCGCCTTTCGGATCAAGCAAGGCGCAGGAGAAATCGAGGCGTTCTTTGATGTTTACTGAAAAGGCCGTGCGCATGAGCAGCGCCCCCATTTCTTCGGCAATGCCCCGAAACCTGTTGGTAAACAGCTCGAGGGCTACGGTTTCGTGTATCTCGTTGATGCCAGCAGAGGCTTTTTTCAAATCTAAGATGACATTGAGCTCGTGCCCCAGGTTCGCTTGCCAGCCCGGGGCGACCCAGGTAGTGGAAGTTTTTGAAGCCAGCAGGGCAGGACCTTCAATTTTCGCTCCGGGCGACAAAGTTTCCCAGTCATAGAGTTGAGCCATTAGCTGCTTGCCCTGGTGCGTTATTTCTTTGGTTCGTTGCGATAATGCGGTATGTGCTTTGACATGCTCAGTGCCAGTCTCTTTGCTTATTTTCAGTGCAGAAACCTTCACCTTTATCGACTCCACTTCGATAGCCCGGTTCTCTACCCAATGACCAAACAGTTCCTCATACTTACTTTTGAAGGCAGCGTGCAGGCTTGCATATCTTCCAGATTCAACTTCTATCACTGCATCTTGCCCTGAAAAGCGGAGATAGGCAGCTACAAATGTGGTCTCTGTTTCCAGAATTCCCTCGCTTTTGAGCATCAACGCTGCTTCTTCAGCGGCCGTGGCGACGATTGATTCAAAATGATGCTTTAGGTCATTGAGAGGGTTCAGCACTTGTTGCGTAACTATGCGCTCCTCAACGGCCTTGCCAATGCCGTAGGCACTCAGCAGTCCGGCATCGAAGGGCACGATGATTTTTTTCATGCCCAGTAGTTCAGCAATGGCGCAGGCATGCTGTCCACCGGCCCCACCAAAGGCAAGAAGCGCATGCTCGCTTGGGTCGTATCCTTTTCTCGTGGAGATGTTTCTGATGGCTTCCGCCATCCGTTCGTTAGCAATTTGCAGATAGCCTTCCAGCAAGCTATTGGCTTGCGGGTGCTCCCCGGTTTGGTTTTTTATTTCGTTGAGCTGCTCTTCCAGCCTTTTCGCCGACTCCCCTTTTTGCACGGGAATGCCAAACTTTTCCTCATCCACTCTCCCAAGCAGCAGATTGACGTCAGTGACGGTCAGTGGGCCGCCGGCACCATAGCAGGCTGGCCCGGGCTGTGCGCCGGCGCTTTCAGGCCCCACCTTTAGCTTATGCCCATCGAACGAGCAAATGGAGCCGCCGCCTGCCGCTACAGTTTCTACAGCCACCGAAGGAGAAGCAATTTTTGCCTGGCCTACTTCACACTCAAAACGGTAGTCGGGCTTGCCGGAGTACCGGCTCACGTCGGTGCTGGTACCACCCATGTCAAGGGTAAGAATATGCTCCATCCCACATAGTCGGGCAATTTCGGCAGCGCCCACTACCCCCCCGGCCGGGCCACTGAGTAAGCTGTCTTTCGCATGAAAATCGTTGGCACTGATGAGGCCACCCGCACTGGTCATCACTTTTAGTGAGCTGTCGCTTGACAGCTTGTTCGAAACCCCTGTTAGATACGCAGAGAGGATGGGGTTCAGGTAGGCGTCCGCTACAGCTGTTTCGGCTCTGGGGAGCAACTTGATGGCAGGGAAAAGCTGCGACGAAACGGATACATACGTTAGTCCGGCTTTTTTACACAGGTCGAGCGCCACCAATTCATGTGCTTGGTTTTTGAACGAATTGAGAAAGGAAACAGCGACCGATTGAATCCCCTGCTCTTTTATTTTTTCAATGATTCGCTCTACCTCGCCTGAATTTAAGGCAAGTAACACGTTTCCCTGCGCATCTATTCTTTCATTTATCTCAAAAACATTCGAGTAAAGCGGCTCAGGTTTTTCGATTTTCAAAGCGAAAATATCGGGCCGCTGTTGTGTGCCGATACGAATCAGGTCTTTGAGCCCTTTGGTCACCATCCAGGCAGTGTTTGCTCCCTTTCTTTCAAGTAAAGCGTTGGTGCCCCTGGTAGTGCCCAGCCGCATGTCCATGGGAGGCAGTGCTCTGTCTAAAGCCGTTTTGGTGATTAATCGGGCAGCCAGCACGGGGGCTTCTTCGCCGCCGTCCAGCTCGAAGTCGCAGGGAAAAATCAGCCCGTTCGGCAATGAATTGACCAGAGTAAACGTAAAGTTGTTGGGGTCGAATTGGGCGATGGAATTGCCGGGGAAGTTTTGACCAAGAACCCTTATTTTGTAGCCCTTTAAAATATCTTTATCGACAGCGAACGAAGCATCTGCACGAAAAGCATTTTTAGCCACCTGCTCAACGGCTTTTCCCCTCAGCTTGCTGCTGCTGAGCACTTTCACTCTTTTTATCTCACCATTGGGTGTTTCTGCCAGGCAATCGGTAAAGGTGCCGCCTGTATCGACCCAAATCTTCCACTTCTTGTTCATGGCTATTTTCTTGCGACGCAAACTAAGTAACGGAACCTATTTCTCAAATTCATCATTGATTGGAGGAGTTGTTTTAGTATTGTGACTTTGAAAGCAATAACCTTAATATGTGCCTGATCACCTTTGCCTGGAAGCACCACCCCAACTATCAGTTGATTCTTGTTGCCAACAGGGACGAATTTTACGAGCGGCCCACTGCGCCTCTTGGGTATTGGAACGACAACCCCGACATCCTTGGCGGCCGTGACTTGAAAGAAGGGGGTACATGGATGGGCATGCACCGGTCGGGGCGGATGACGGCGATTACCAACCACCGAGATCTGACAAATATCAAAGCCTCGGCCCCGTCGAGAGGGAACCTCACGAAGGACTTTCTTGCTGGCACCCAATCGTCACCGTCGTTTTATGAGGGTGTAATAGGGCGGCTTGATCTTTTCAACGGATTCAACTTGCTGACTCTTGAAAATAATGAGCTATACTATTTCAATAATATTCAGAAGGAACTACTACAGGTAAAGCCTGGTATATATGGGCTTTCCAATGCTTTCCTCGATACACCGTGGCCAAAAGTGCAAAAGGCAAAGCGCTACTTTGAAGCCACTTTGAAAAAGGATCATCCCAGCGCTACCGAAATGATCGAGTGGATGGGCGATGGCGAGCTGGCACCGGATGAGCAGTTACCCGCTACCGGGGTTTCAGCTGACTGGGAAAAACAGCTGTCGGCTATGTGCATTAAGACTGAAAACTATGGCACCTGCTGCACCACAGTCATCACTATTGATCATGGTGGCGGGGTTGAGTACACAGAAAAGACTTATGCCGTGGGAAACAGAAAACCGGGTACTGTTAGAGTGCAGTTTCCTAAGTAGTATTATTTTGAAAACGCTTTAAATGTTAGCAATTTTGCGGCTCCATTAACCCCCTAATAATTATAGAATGGTCACAATTGAAGATACTTACGGAATTGCCGAAGCGATTGAAAAGCTCGGTATTGAAAATAAAAATGCCGGATCCTCAACTGGCAAAAATTGGATTGCCTCTGGTGGAGAGGTGATAGAAAGCTTTTCTCCGGCGGACGGAATGTTGATTGCCTCTGTAGAATCTGCGACGGCAGCTACATATGAGCAGGTGATAAAAAAGGCAGAGGAGGCTTTCAAGAGCTGGAGACTTGTGCCGGCACCTCAGCGTGGAGAAATCATACGGCAAATCGGTGACGAGCTTAGGAAGAATAAAGAGCATCTTGGCAAACTGGTTTCCTACGAAATGGGTAAGTCCTTGCAAGAGGGTTATGGTGAAGTGCAGGAAATGATCGACATCTGCGATTTTGCTGTGGGCCTTTCTCGTCAGCTGTATGGCTTGAGTATGCATTCCGAAAGACCTGGCCACCGCATGTATGAGCAGTGGCACCCCATGGGCATTGTGGGTATCATTTCTGCTTTTAACTTTCCTGTTGCCGTTTGGAGCTGGAACACTATGCTGGCCTGGGTATGCGGCGATGTTTGTGTTTGGAAACCCTCAGAGAAAACACCGATCACGGCGGTAGCCTGCCAGAAGATAGCTGCGAAAGTGTTCGAAAGAAATAATTTGCCAGAAGGCATCAGCGGACTCGTTATCGGCGACTATAAAATTGGTGAGCTTCTCTCCAACGACACCAGAGTGCCATTGGTTTCCGCCACCGGCTCTACCCGCATGGGCAAGAAGGTGAGTGAAGCTGTAGGCAAAAGACTGGGCAGGTCTCTGCTGGAGCTTGGCGGTAATAATGCCATCATTGTTTCGCAGCATGCTAATTTGGACGTGGCAATTATCGCAGCCGTGTTTGGTGCTGTGGGCACCGCAGGGCAAAGGTGCACCACTACCAGAAGGCTTATTGTGCACGACAGTATTTTTGATGAAATGAAGGCTCGGTTGACTAAAGCGTACTCTCAATTGAAAATAGGGAATCCACTGAGTGAGAAAAACCATGTTGGCCCGCTTATAGATAAACTGGCAGTTGAAAATTACCTCAACGCCATTAAGGAAGTAGAAAAAGAAGGAGGCAAAACTATCGTTGCTGGTGGTGTGCTTTCGGGCGCCGGTTATGAATCGGGATGTTATGTGAAGCCCGCCATTTTTGAGGTAGAGAATACTTTCAAGATTGTTCAGCACGAAACCTTCGCTCCAATTTTGTATTTGATCAAATACTCAGGTGATGTAGCTGATGCCATCGCTCTTCAAAATGGTGTGCCTCAGGGCCTTTCTTCTGCAATTCTCACAGATAATCTGCTGGAAGCAGAGCAGTTTTTGTCACAGGCGGGAAGTGATTGTGGCATTGCTAATGTTAACATTGGAACCTCTGGAGCTGAAATTGGGGGAGCCTTTGGTGGGGAGAAAGAAACAGGTGGTGGCAGGGAGTCGGGCTCCGACGCATGGAAAGCATATATGCGCCGTCAGACCAATACAATCAACTACAGCGCAAAGTTACCTTTGGCTCAGGGGATAAAATTTGATCTTTAGCAGTGTATTTTACCAAAAAATTAGTAACATTTGGTGTCGTAGCCCTTTTACCCCAGGCTATGACACCAACTAACAACTTAATATGGCAGTGACTGTAGCCCCCAGATTTAAAGCTGTGATGCTTATTGACGACAATGAGATCGATAATTTGATCAATCAAAAGATGATTGAGGCATCAACCTTATCTGAAAATATTTATGTGCATACCGGTGCCAAGAGCGCCATTGAGTTTTTAAGAAATATAGAAAAGCTTGGTGCGGCAGGACATTCCATTCTCCCTCAAATCATTTTTCTCGACATCGATATGCCACTGATGGACGGGTTCCAATTTTTGGATGAGTTTGAAAAGTTCAGAGTGGAAACCAAGAATATTTGCAATATTGTCATGCTTACTTCGTCAATTAATCCTCAGGACGTCAACAAATCGAAGAAGTACAACTACGTTAAAAAATACATCAATAAACCTCTAACACAGGATACGCTCGAGAAGATAAAGTTCTAAACCACCGACACAGAGCTGAGATCGTTTATGAATTTTTCATCCATTCGAATTAGCGTGGTTGGTGCATAAACTGAAATATTGGAGGAATTGAACTTCCTGACCAACACCGAAATTTTATCTGCCTTCTGTTTTTTTGCTTCGCTGGTAGCGACTTTCAGAATCTTGTTGAAGATAACGACGTGGTCAATGTTTTCCTTGCCCATCAGCCTCACCTGTCTTTGAACACTATTCATCAGCTGGCTGAATAAATCATAGTCGCCCATCATACAGTATTGCAGGGCCAGCACCGATTTGATTTCAAGCTGGGCAAGCGGGTATTTTTTAAGGCTTACCTCGTTAAGGAAGTTGTTGATCCATTTAGCCGCCTCGTCATAGTTGCCGGCATAATAGCAACTCAGCGCCCGGTAAGTGACATAGGTAATATAGGCGGGTACGTTGAGAGGATTTGGTTCATATTCTGAAAACTGAAGCTGGTTCTCTTCTTCCAATGTGTCCTCTATTTTCAGACGGATGCTTCTTCGCAGCTTTGTGATAAGCAGCTGGGAAGAAAAAGTGAACGTGGGATAGTTCATCAGAAGCGTTGCCACTGCATCGTTCACTTCATCGAAAAACTCTTCTGATTTTTTATAAAGCTGATAGTGGGTATAATACTCCAGCTTTAGGTAGTCAAACAAAAGCGATAAGTGGTGGTAGATAGAATCAAGGGTATATACTGAGAAGTAGCTTTCTACTTTTTTGAGAACGTCCTCAATGGCCTCTTCATCCTGGTTAAGTTCACTTTCCTTGTCGTCCACAAAAAGTCTGTGAAAGATATTTACCGCCGACTTGTACACATATAGCCTGTGCGAATCATGAAGAGCACTGACATTGGTAAGCTCCCTGAGCAGGTAACTAAGTCCCAGCTTTGATGTCTCATCTCCCGTCAGGTAGTAGTCGCCATAATTTTTAAAATAGTCTGCCAGAATATCTTCAGCCTTGTCGGTGGCAAGCATAAAGGCCACGTGTTTGTTATAGAGCTGAGAGTAGCTAAACTGCTCTGGCGAGTGCATGTGCAAGCGCTTGAGATATTTGTAAACTACCGTTAGCTCTGACGACAAATCATAGTCTATTAGCTCTTTCTCCAGTTTTTTTAGTGTGGCAAGGGCAATGGCTCGTTTCTTGGTGAACACAACGTCGTTCACGTTGGCTACCTTTTTAAGAATATCAGTACGGGGGTTTTCCATTTGCTCCACCAGATACTCTTCAATTTTCTGGTTGAGTCGTGACCGCAGCGTATAGTACGCATTGGGGTTGACACCCAACTCCTCCATGATCTTGTTGTCGCCAAGGCTTCGTTCTCTAATGCCCTTGAGCAACGAGGCCGATTTTTCGGCCGCACTTTCATTGAGGCTGTTATAAATAGCCTGATAGTCTTTATCGGAGAGTTGTTTGATAATGTTCTTGAGCTTTGCCATCTATTACGTGTTTCTGGAAATTAAAATACCCATTTTTCAATTGTTTAGCTATAAGCTTCAATTTTATTAGCAGTGTAGTCGCTAAAAACTACTAAATGAAGTGAATTCTTGTTCCAAAAAATGAACTGAAGTAATAGCTGGCGTAATTGTGAACACAATTAGAAAGGAAGATGGACAAAAAAAGGAAGACTTGTGCCTTCCTTTTGAGTTAAATATCGAAGTGGAGCATATCGGAGTCGAACCGATGACCTCTTGCATGCCATGCAAGCGCTCTAGCCAGCTGAGCTAATGCCCCATTAAAACACCAAAGAAGAATCGTCGAACCGCAACGAGCTAGCTCACATTGAAGTCTTGAATTGGGGACTGCAAAAATAGGAAAGAAATTGTATTCTCAAAAAGGTCGGCGGGCTTGCACTATCCTTTTCCAATAATAGTCGGATTTTAGGTTCGTTTCCATCACGCCAAGTTTTGTTGAGGCATGAATAAAGCGGATGTCGGTTTTGCCCCTGACGTCAGTCACCATACCAACGTGGGTGATTTTTCTTTTCCTTTTGCCCATGGCAAAGAATATGAGATCGCCCTCTTCCAGGTCATTCAGCGAAACTTTTCGGCCCATTTTGCTTTGTGCATTGGATGTTCTGGGCACCTGGATGCTTGCCGACTCGAACGAACGGAGAATTAGCCCTGAGCAGTCGATGCCGCTCCGGGTGGTGCCACCGTATTTATAAGGTGTTCCAGTGTATGACCTGGCAGATTGAATAATGACGTCGACCTTTTTTGCCCTGGATTTTTTGGAGCCGGCACAGCCCGAGAGAATAAGAATGGAAAAAATGAAAAGAACAAAAGAGGGTCTTAACTTGGACATATTTATCTGACGAATTTTCAGAACCGTTGAATTACTTTAAAATTACACAAACATTTGAAAAGAGGCTCAAATAATGTGCGGGATAACAGGAATTAAGGCATTTAATGAGGTTGGGCGGATCAACATGATTCACCTGGCTGCCGCAACTGAATCGCTCGCCAAAAGAGGGCCAGACAATCAGGGACTCTTTTACGACCATTTTGTCGGGATGGGGCACCGTCGTTTGAGTATTATCGATGTTTCTGAAAGCGCCCACCAGCCGATGTCGGATGCCTCCGGCCGATATCAAATCGTATTTAACGGCGAGATATTTAACTACATGCAGTTGAGGAAGGGCCTGCAGGAAAAGGGAGTGTCGTTCCAAACAGAAAGTGACACCGAAGTGCTTCTTCAGTTGTATATATTATTTGGCAAAAAGGCGCTGAATCATCTCAACGGATTCTTTGCTTTCGCCATATTTGACGCAGCTGACGGTTCGCTATTTATCGCCAGAGACCGCCTGGGGATCAAGCCGCTTTATTACTACTACGACGAGGACAAGCTGATTTTTGCCTCAGAAATGAAGGCCATTATGCGCTATGGTATTCAGAAAGAGCTGTCATTCGAATCGTTGCTTACTTACCTGCAGCTCAATTATATTCCTGCTCCGTTGACGATCCTCAAGGGTGTCCATAAGTTGTCTCCGGGCCACCTGATTGTGAGCAAAAAGAATGAGGTAACGGTTGAACAGTGGTACAAGGTTCCATTCGATGCAAGCAGAGCTGTTGGGCGTCAAAGCTATGCCGACAAGCAAAAGGAGTTGAGAGAGCTTCTCACCAGCGCAGTAAAAAATAGGCTGGTTGCGGACGTTCCCCTTGGCACATTTCTTAGCGGAGGTACCGACTCTTCAATCGTAGCGGGTATTGCCTCGAAGCTGCACCCGGGTATTCATTCATTTTCAATTGGTTACAGAGATGATCCTTTTTTTGATGAAACCGAGTATGCTGAATTGGTTGCTCGTCATTTCAATACACAGCACCATGTTTTCAAGTTGTCGAACGATGACTTACTGAATCATCTGGAGGGGATGATTAGCAATATTGATGAACCGTTTGCGGATTCGTCAGCGCTGCCGGTGTACATACTAAGTGAGGAAACCAGAAAGCACGTAACCGTGGCTCTTTCCGGCGATGGAGCAGACGAGCTCTTTGGGGGCTACAACAAGCACCTGGCCTGGCAAAAAAGCGTTGAGCCGAGTTTTTCGAATGCGCTGGCAAAGGGCCTGCTCCCACTCTGGAAAAGCCTCCCTGCATCAAGATCGTCAGCTTTTGGAAATAAGGTAAGGCAACTAAGTAAGTATGGAGAAGGGCTTAAGCTTTCTGCTGAAGACCGTTATTGGCGGTGGGCCAGCTATATGGCGGAAGGCCGGGCGCTGGACTACCTGAGCCCATCGGCAAAGGAAGAACTTGTTATGGAGACTTACCTTGGAAACAAGGGAGGTTGGTTGCTTCCGCTGCACGGATCCTCTTCACTAAACAGCTTTCTTTTGGCGGACACCCAGCTGGTGTTGCCCGACGACATGCTGACCAAAGTAGACAGGATGTCGATGGCGAATGCGCTGGAGGTAAGAGTACCATTTTTGGACCACAGAGTTGTAGAGTTTGCTTTTGGGCTACCCGAAAGCTTTAAGATTCACAATGGAACCAGGAAAAGAATTTTGCAGGATGCTTTTAAAGGCTTTCTGCCTCAAAAGCTCTATAATCGACCCAAAAAAGGCTTTGAGGTTCCGCTGCTAAAGTGGATGCAAAACGATATGAAGAGCACGCTGGACGGTGTTGTTTTTAATGACGACAAGTTAAACGAGCAGGGAATTTTCAGCGCTCAGCAGTTGGCTTTGCTCAGGCAACAACTGCACAGCAACAACCCTGGCGATGCGCATGCTACCACGTGGGCCCTGTATGTTTTTCAGAAATGGTGGGAGAATTACTTCAAGTAAGAGAGAATCAGGCATCAGTGCCTGCCTGCCAGAAAGCGGGATCTTTTCCCACTTTACGAATAGCCTCCAAAAAGAATTTTGCATCCTCAACATTCCACGATTGTGGTGAGTCGCCCCAAAGAGACCTGAAGCCGTCGATGGTGATATAGTTCCTCCACGCATTTTTCTTCCAGAAGTCGAGCAAGTTGGCGATGGAAGAAATGTAATCTTTGGTGAACATTCCCGTAGGAGCATTGCAAATAAAGCTTTCGAGGAAATAGGAAGGCGTCCTGTTCTCGTCCATATGGCCCATCTGCACCAGCCGGTCTCTGATATTTTTGAAAACCCTCACGGTAGCAAGAAACTGGCCCTGGGAGCCACTTTCTTTTACTGCCTCATAGGAGTTGTGCTGCTTTGGAAAATTGATGATGAGTTCCTTCCCTTTTTTAGGGTAGAATGCCACGCCCAGTTTTTCCACTTCATCTCTTCCATGCTTGATAAACAGTTTGTATTTGAAGCACACGAGCACATTCACAGGGAGGCGATTAGGAGAGCCAATGATATGAATGGCGTTATCTCCATCCTGTACCGACCCTTCGCCAAAAGCATTTTGCATGCTTTCAAGGATGTTTTCTCTGAAGCTTTTGTAGGTGAGGCCTTTTCCCTCAAATGGGTCTTCATTGCTTTTGCTGGAACCTGTTACCGAGGTCAGTTCAATCGCTACGTCAACCGGCGTATTGTACAGAATATTGGTGCCATTGAGGTGAGAGCCATGCAGGTAGTAGGCTACTCTGACAGATTTTGGGAATCTTTTATAGCCAGCCAGGGCGTTCTTAACTACTGCAATTGTTTCATCAAGTTTTTCTGCCTTTATGCGGCTGGACCATTTTTCTAAAAGATCCTTTTGAGACGCCATAATCTTTACTGCGATTAGTATTTCAACAATATGTTACCCTTCAATGAAGGCACTATAAAAAATATGCTTGACATTAACAGGCTAACAAGATTACACAATTTTTAGCTTTTTTCGGCAACTGCTCCTTGTTTTCAATTGACCTGCCAAATGAAAAAAGGGAGCGATTAACTCCCTTTTCTGTTCCTTAGGCTTCTGCCAGTGTTTCCGAAAACTCTGAAATTGGAATGCAGCTGCAGAAAAGGTTTCTATCGCCATAGGCGTTGTCAATCCTGCTCACGCTTGGCCAGAATTTACTGTTTTTCACATATTCAAGAGGGAACACCGCCTTTTCCCTGCTATAAGGCAGCTGCCATACTTCGGCCAGTGCTACTTTCTGGGTGTGTGGCGCATTTTTCAGCACGTTGATCTCACGGTCTGCCAGACCTTTTTCTACTTCCCTCACTTCTTCCCTAATGCTGAGCATTGCATTGCAGAACCTGTCCAGTTCAATAATTGACTCACTCTCTGTTGGTTCAATCATCATGGTGCCGGGCACCGGGAACGACATGGTAGGCGCATGGAAGCCGTAATCCATCAGCCTTTTTGCGAGGTCTTCCACTTCCACTCCAAACTGCTTAAACTCTCTGCAATCCACAATCATTTCGTGAGCGCACCGGCCATTTTTTCCGGTGTAAAGAATTTTGTAATCGCCCTTCAATCGCTCCTTGATATAGTTGGCGTTAAGAATCGCCATTTTCGTCGCATTCGTCAGTCCTTCACTTCCCATCATAGCTATGTAAGCGTACGATATAGTGAGGATGCTGGCGCTGCCGTAGGGAGCAGATGAAATAGACGTAATCGCTTTGTCTCCGCCTGCCTTTACCACCGGGTTGCCGGGAAGGAAGGGAGCCAGGTGAGCCCCAACGCCAATCGGGCCCATGCCGGGGCCGCCGCCGCCGTGAGGGATACAGAATGTTTTGTGGAGGTTGAGATGGCAAACGTCGGCGCCAATGCGTGCCGGACTCGTCAGCCCAACCTGAGCATTCATGTTAGCGCCGTCCATGTACACCTGTCCACCATTTTGATGGATAATGTCGCAGATATCTATGATTTCTTCTTCAAACACACCGTGAGTGGATGGATAGGTCACCATCAGCGCCGACAGATTGTCTTTGTGTTTTTCAGCTTTGGTTTGGAGGTCATTCAGGTCGATATTTCCTTTTTCATCGCAAGCTACGATCACCACCTGCATACCTGCCATTACTGCACTGGCTGGGTTGGTGCCATGTGCTGACGAAGGAATAAGCGCCACGTTGCGGTGGTTGTCGCCTCTGTTCTGATGATAAGCCCTTATTACCATTAAACCGGCATACTCCCCCTGTGCGCCAGAATTTGGCTGCAAAGAAACTGCCGCAAAGCCAGTGATCTCTTTTAACCAGTCCGAAAGCTCGTTTACCAACTGCTGATAGCCTTTTACCTGACTCGCCGGAGCAAATGGATGAATGTTTCCAAATTCGGCCCACGTTACCGGAATCATTTCCGATGTGGCATTGAGCTTCATCGTGCACGAGCCAAGGGAAATCATTGAATGCACCAGAGAAAGATCCTTGTTTTCAAGCCATTTCATGTAGCGAAGCAGCTCGTGCTCCGTGTGGTGCACATTGAAAATCTGGTGGGTAAGATAGTCGCTTTTGCGTTCCAAAGCCGAAGAGAAGCTCACATCCACATTGCTCGACTGGCCCTCAAGATCAAATCCGGAAGTTGATTTGCCTGCTATTTCACTAAAGATGGAGAAAACGACTTTCAGGTCTTCCAACTGAGTAGTTTCGTCCAGCGAGATGCCAACATGATCAGAGGAGAAGTACCTAAGGTTTACCCCCTTGGATTCGGCAAGGGCCTTGATCGCTTCTTTTTTACCTGCCGCCTCTACTTTAAGGGTGTCAAAAAACTCAGCATTCATCTGCTTGAAACCAAGGTGAGCCAGACCAGCATTGAGCAGTCTTGCCAAGCCATTGACTCTTGCAGCGATTTCCTTCAGGCCATGCGGGCCATGATATACGGCGTACATGCCAGCCATAACGGCCAATAGTACCTGCGCTGTGCAAATATTGGAAGTGGCTTTTTCTCTCCTGATGTGCTGCTCTCTTGTTTGCAGCGCCATGCGGTAGGCTTTGTTGCCTTCCTTGTCTACCGACACGCCAATGATTCTGCCAGGTATCTGCCTTTTGTATTCATCTTTCGTAGCAAAAAAAGCCGCATGCGGCCCGCCGTAGCCCATTGGTACGCCAAAGCGCTGGCTGCTCCCGATAACCACATCGGCGCCCATTTCTCCCGGGGATGTCAGAAGCGTGAGGCTCAGGAGGTCTGCGGCTACCGCAATCATCAAATCGTTTTCCTTCGCTGCGGCGATAAAAGATGTCAGGTCTTTCACCTCGCCATTAGCATCCGGATACTGAAGCAAGGCCCCGTAGAATGAAGTGTCGGTAACATCGAACGAAGAAAACGGAGCAACTACCAACTCAATGTTCAATGGTTGGGCCCTTGTAACGAGCAAGTCGATCGTTTGTGGGAAGGTATTTTCATCGATAAAGAATTTATGCGCATCTTTTCTCGATTTTTTCCTTAGCTCATGCAGCATGGTCATGGCTTCGGCCGCTGCGGTACCTTCGTCGAGTAAGGAGGCGTTGGCGATCTCCATGCCTGTCAAATCAGATACCACAGTTTGGAAGTTGATAAGTGCTTCCAAACGTCCCTGGGCGATCTCTGCCTGATAAGGAGTGTAGGCTGTGTACCACCCTGGGTTTTCCAATATATTTCTCTGAATAACGGCAGGCACCACGCAATTATAATACCCCATGCCGATATAGCTCTTGAATACCTTGTTGCCAGCAGCCAGTTGCTTGAATTCGTTCAGGAACTGATACTCATTTCTTGGTGCCGGAAGTTGCAGCGGCCGCTCCAGTCGAATCTTTTTTGGAACCGTCTGGTCTATTAATTCATCAATAGACGACACTCCAACAGTTTGAAGCATTGTGGCCAGCTCTTGATCATCTTTGCCGTGATGGCGACTCTCAAAACTAACCCTTTGGTTAACGTTGATCTTCATTAAGTTACCCTCTGAAAATGTGTAGTGATATGAACCTTATTTCTGACTGCAAAGGTATAATTTAATGTGAAGATATTTTGTTCCGGTTTTCAAATAAAATGTGGAATTGGTATGGAAGGTTTACCCGAAAAGAATAAAATTGCCCCGGGTAACCCAAAGCAATCATGATTCAAAAATTTTCATTATTTGTGCTCGCCCTGGTAATTAGCTTAGCTGCATTTGCCCAGGATAAAAAGGCGATAAAAATCTCGAAGACCATCACCAAAGAAGACCTCTATGCCCGGCTCGAAGTGTTAACTTCCGATAGCCTGGAGGGTAGGGAAACAGCCACCGAAGGTCAGCGAATGGCGGCGGCTTTTATTGCGGCACAGTTTAAGCAATATGGTTTGGTGCCCATCGTGTTTGAGGCTCAGTCGATGTCTTATTTTCAGCGTTTCCCGCTGCAAAAATCTCAATGGACCGATGTTTATGTAAAAGCAGGTGCGACAAAGCTGGAGAACGGAACCGACCTGTTGTATTTTGGTGCTGCCAGCACTTCCAACGAAGTGACCGCCGAGGTGGTTTTTATTGGTGATTTGGCACAAGCCTCAGGCATTGTCAAAAATGGGGCTTTCAAGAATAAAATTGTTGCTGTGAGAAGCCAGGACAGCAGGTCGTGGACATCCATAAGGAGGCAGTTTGCTGAAGCCGACGTCAGGGGCCTCCTGGTATTTGGCGGCGAATCGGATGGTCAATTTAAAACTGTAGTCGGTCGATACAAGAACTATATTACAGCCTCACGTCTAAGCCTTAGTAGTGAGGGAGATAGCAGCAACGAAGGCCCTTTTGTTTTCATTGTTTCGCCCGATGCTGCAAAGGGTGTCTTTGGCCGGTCTATTGAAGAGCTGATGGCGAGTGCTTCGGGCGCAGAGCAACCGATGGCTAGTATCAGCTTTAAGGCAGAAAGAACCACCGAGGAGGTAATAACTGAGAATGTGCTTGGGTTTCTGGAAGGGACTGACAAGAAAGACGAGGTGCTGGTAGTGACGGCCCACTACGACCACCTTGGCAAAAGAGACGATGTTATTTACCATGGTGCAGACGACGACGGATCGGGCACGAGTGCAGTGTTGGAAATAGCCCAGGCTTTTAGCGAAGCGAAAAGGAAAGGCAACGGGCCCAGGAGAAGTATACTGTTCATGACCGTGACAGGTGAGGAAAAAGGCCTTCTCGGGTCGGAGTACTACACGGATCATCCGGTGCTGCCGCTGAGTAAAACCGTTGCCAATTTGAATATTGACATGATAGGCAGGGTAGATGACGCTCATTTGGACAATGAGAATTATATCTATGTGATTGGTTCGGACAAGTTGTCGCAGGATCTTCATCAGCTTTCGGAGAAGGTAAATAAAGACTACACCAACCTTGCGCTGGACTATACTTATAATGACGAGAACGACCCAAACCGGTTCTATTATCGCTCTGACCACTACAACTTCGCAAAGAACAACGTGCCGATTATTTTCTATTTTAATGGTGTGCATGCCGATTACCACCGCCCCACCGACACGATCGAGAAAATTGCGTTCGACAAGATGACCGCTATCACAAAGCTGGTTTTCTTTACGGCCTGGGAAGTGGCTAACAGGGAAGAGCGGATTAAACTAGACTAGCGGAGTCACAAGCAAACGGTGCGAAAAGAATGCAAAAGGCCCTTGAACTTCAGTTCAAGGGCCTTTTTAGTGTGGGCTAGAAACAACTTGAGGGATCGGCAAAGCCACATCCCCCAAGATCTTTTCAACCAGCTATGGAAAGAAAGACTTATCCATCTTTCTGTATCAAATGTATGCTTTTCACTTCAAACAAAAATTTCGATTAGATGAACTACCCAAATTCTTCGATGAATTCTGCCGATATGCAGATCAACGTTTTTTCCTTTTGTTCTTTTTGGGAACGGGCTTCTTAAATTGGCCTTTCGGATGCTTCTTGTCATGGAAGGCACCTTTGAAATCCGGGTCATCTTTTCTCTTCTGATGATCCACTTCCCTGGCCATGTCCTGCTGTTCTTCAAACGGGGTCTCCTCAATGATCAAATCTTTCGGCAAACGGTGTACGGGAATTTGTTTTCGGATAAGCTCCTCTATTTTCCGAAGGTGATATTCCTCGGCAGGGTTAACAAAAGTCCAGGCTGAGCCTGCTTTGTAAATTCGCCCTGTTCGTCCTATCCTGTGCACATAGTCTTCATACAACACTGGCACATCAAAATTGATAACATGGCTTACCATGCTCACGTCGAGGCCTCTTGAGCTCACATCCGTAGCTACCAGGATTTTGCTGTCGCCAGCTTTAAAGGCTTCAAAAGCATTGATTCTGGCATTTTGGTCTTTATTGCCATGGATCACCTTTACAGATGGATTGATTTTCCGGTGTATAAATTTATAAAGGTTGTTGGCAGTGTCTTTTGTTTTGGTGAATATGATGACTTTGTCGATGGCTTCTGTTTGATGCAGAAACCAGTTGAGCATGTGGATCTTCGTCTTGAAGTTAGGGATGAGGTACACCCGCTGTTCAATGGTTTCGAGCGTACTCGACTGAGGGGCCACCTCAACTGTTTGAGGAAACTCCAGAAACTCCTCTGAGAGCTTCACTACTTTTTCGGGCATGGTGGCAGAAAACAACATGTTTTGCCTCTTGACCGGTATAACCTCAAGGATCTTCCTTATCTGCGGCATAAAACCCATGTCCATCATTCGGTCTGCTTCATCCAGCACGAGCGTTTTAATTTGGCGTGGATGGATAGCCTCTGCGTGATAAAGCTCGGTGAACCGACCGGGGGTGGCCACGATCAAGTCCACACCTTTTTTCAACTCTTCAATCTGAAGCTTTGGCCCTTTTCCCCCGTAGAGGCCCACTACCCGTAGGTCGGTATAGGTGGCCAGCTTTCGGGCATTCTCCTCGATTTGCATCACAAGCTCCCGGGTGGGTGCCAGAATGAGCGCTCTCGGGTCGTTGCCTTGGGCATACTTGATTTTCAATAGAATGGGGATCAGGTAGGCCGCTGTTTTGCCGGTGCCGGTTTGCGCTATGCCGAAGAGGTCGTGGCCTGCGTTCGCCACAGGAATAGCCTTGGTCTGAATAGGAGTGGGCGATTTATAACCCAAATCGGCTATAGCATTCAGGAGCTGCTTATTCAGCTTGAACGACTCGAAGCCGGCCGACTCCTCCATAAAATTTTTGTTATCTATCATGCCAGAGCCCCCTGTTTGGGTATATAAATGTAAATTTGCATATCAAATAGTCCATCCTATGAAGACGAAGCTGATTGTAAATGCAAATATAGTGAACGAAGGCAAGGTACGTGCCGCAGATGTGTTGGTGAAGGGCCAGTATATCGAAAAGATAGGTTCGCACTTGACTGATGACGCTGACGAGGTGATAGATGCCGACGGCAAATACCTGTTGCCTGGGGTAATCGATGACCAGGTGCATTTTCGTGAGCCGGGCCTCACACATAAGGCTACCATTTTTACAGAGGCCAGGGCGGCTGTGGCCGGGGGAGTCACATCATTTATGGAAATGCCCAACACAGTGCCCAACGCATTAACTCAGCAGCTGCTTGAGGACAAATATGAAATTGCCCGGCAAACATCTCTTGCCAACTACTCTTTTTTCATGGGAGCCAGCAACGACAACCTGGAGGAGGTATTGAAAACGAATCACAGGAATGTGTGTGGCATCAAGGTGTTTATGGGTTCTTCCACTGGTAATATGTTGGTAGACAATGCGCAGGTGCTGGAAGGGCTTTTTAGCAAGGTAGACATGCTCATAGCAACTCATTGCGAAGACGAAGCCACTATCAGAGCTAACACCGAAATATTCAGGAATAAGTATGGTGAAGATGTGCCGATAGAATGCCACCCTCTCATTCGAAGTGAAAAAGCTTGCTATCTCTCTTCATCCTTGGCAGTGGGGTTGGCAAAGAAGCACGGCACCAAGCTACACATTCTGCATATCTCCACAGGAAAGGAAACGGCGCTGTTCGACAATTCAATTCCTCTGGCAAAAAAAAGGATAACGGCTGAGGCGTGCATCCACCACCTTTGGTTTTCGGATGAAGACTATGCGAGTAAAGGGACACTTATTAAGTGGAACCCGGCCGTGAAAAAGGTAAGCGACAGGGAGCAGATATGGAAAGCTTTGCTGGAAGACAGAATCGATGTGGTGGCTACTGATCATGCGCCCCACACCTGGGAAGAGAAACAAAATAGCTATTTCAAGGCGCCTTCCGGGGGGCCGTTGATTCAACATTCGCTCGTGGCGATGCTTGAAAAGCACCGGGAGGGTAAAATAAGCATGGAGCGGCTGGTGGAAAAAATGTGCCACAACCCAGCTATTTTGTTTCAAATTGAAAAACGGGGCTTTATCAGAGAGGGTTATTTTGCTGATTTGGTGATTGCCGACACCAGCTCAACCTGGATGGTGGAGAAGTCAAATATCCTGGCGAAATGTGGGTGGTCGCCTTTTGAAGGGCAAATCTTTCATTCAAAAATTGACACTGTCCTTGTTTCGGGGCACAGGGCTTATCACAAAGGCCAATTGGATGAAACTAAAAAAGGTGAAAGATTATTATTTACAAGGGACTAAGTGCTTTGCAAAATTGATGAATGCCATTAACTTTGCAGTCCCAAAATTACATGGTGGTTGTAGCTCAGCTGGTTAGAGCGCCTGATTGTGGTTCAGGAGGTCGCCGGTTCGAACCCGGTCTTCCACCCTTGGTTAAAGCAGTTGCATTAATTTGTAACTGCTTTTTTATTTTGCGGTGTGATTACTAGAATCCATTTCCGAGGCCCTATTGTTTCCAAAACATTGCCTTTGTCAGGTATATTGTGACGGGGTATATATAGTAGGAGTTGGACAATATCTAAGTCAACCAACAATTTTGGAAGAACTATGAATTGTTGCCGGCATTGACTGGAATAATGTGAAAGCAGGGTGCCCAAATGAAAAAGCTAGGAGGAGAACCAAGGATTTAGAACTCTTTTATTAAGCTTCTTTCGAAATCAAAGGCGATGTAAGAATACTTGAGGTTGAGCTCCTTCTTAATATGAGAAATGAATGCATTTGTATCGTCATTTGGTTCATTAGGCCCGACAGTAGCAATCCTTATTTCTTTTGAACTTGAAAAGCGATTAGTGTAATCCAACAATTGTCCGATGCTTTCTCTAATACATTTATAGGCGTTTTCAAATGGCTTAATTTCATAGAACCAAATCACATCTTGTTGTTCCATTACTACATCAATTCGACCTTTAAATTCTGATACAAGAGTACCATTCGAATTGTCTGACAAAAACTTAATGAATCGGTTTTGAATCTGACTATGAATTTGCCTGACTACAATACTTGACACGCTCTTTCTTTCATACTCATACTCTGATTTTTCAGGAATTGATTCTTTCAAGGAGCCAATATCTGAGCTCAGAGATGAACGAATATCATCTTCCTCTTCAGCCAATAGGGCATACTTACCAAAAATACTCTTGAAATGCTCGCTGTTGGGCTTTATCCTATGAATTGAATCTGCATAATTGAAACCCAGAAATTTCGTAAATCCAGTTTCCAAAAACTCAACATGAGTTGTATGTCCCAAATTTCCTGGGTCATACTTATAGATTTCAGATTCTTTGGCTATTACCCTCGCATATGCAACGATTTCTAATTTATTGAATTGCCCCTTTGATTTGATGGCAACTATATCCCCTTGCTTAAGCCTCAAGAAGTGTTTAACCTGGCTTTGGACTTTACTTACAATCGGTTCATTTTTACTTCTGTGCTGTTTAACGAATGCATTGATTTCTTGGGACTCAGCATTTTTGATATTCTCAAATGAATGACCCCATAAGTAGCCTATGGCAATACACTCACTTTTTAACATTTCAGGAAAAATATCTACCGTATCATTTTGTGATGTAATATACTTTGAGCCCACAAGATAGTAATTTGGCTGCTCAGCAAAATTGGTGTAAACCCTGTGTGCGAAATCATCGATATGCTCTCCAATTTCTCTATGTCCAAGAATGTATTGCTGAATCAAATAGGTATCAGAATCATTGGTAAAAGTTTCACCCAAACCTGCAGCAATCGCCAATAGGGCAGGCTTGCTATATATGGGTATAAGCTGCTTTTCAGAATAAAGAAAAGCAATTTTCCATTTTACCATTTTATGCAGGTTGACTTTCTCGATCTGATCCCATTTTTTATTTAAAGAGAGCTTTACAACTTCCAATACTGCGCTTTTTATTATATCAAAAGCCTCTTGACTCGACTTGCCTTTTGTTCTATACCAAGCATATTGATCATCGAACTTTATGCTCTTCCCAAATTCTTTCCAATTCTTCGGTTGCCATATACCAAATTTTGTTAGGGGGTTGTTTCCTATTGCTCCAAGGTATTTTGAGCCGAATTCAAGCCAATAACAGAAAGAGTCATGATTACTCAAATCGGCATATTCTTCTAAGGTCATCTTGACCACCCTGCTAAGCGGCCAAGATGTTAGAAATGCTTCTAAACGCTCGTCAAAATGTTTTGGACTTAACTGCACAACACTACGTTAGACTTTCCCGAATAGTCTTAAAGTTCTCCAAGGCACTTTCGATATTGTCAATGATCTCTGTTAACAAAACGTCAGGTTCTGGGAGGTTGTCCATATCAATAAGGCTATCGTCTTTGAGCCAAAAAATATCCATATTGACCTTCTCCCTAGCCAGGATTTCCTTAGAGGAGTATTTCCTCCAACGACCTGCCAGCTTTTGTTCACTCCAGGTTTCTTTTCTCTTTGTGATATCCGTTGGATTATAGCACTCTATGAACTCTTTGAGGTGATCAAAGCTTAAGGGGTTTTTTTTAGGCGTGTGGTGGACATTAGTTCGGTAGTCGTAAAACCAGATTTCTTTGGTTTGAGGCGAATCAGAAGCTTTTTTATTGTCAAAGAACAACACATTGGATTTTACTCCCTGAGCGTAGAAAATCCCTGTTGGAAGCCGTAGAATTGTATGTAAGTTTACACGCTTTAGAAGTTGGTAGTATTACATTAACTGTGTCAGTCTTTAAATATTAAGCTTC